>Ga0193753_10000111_pt1 | contig 73746 bp, 52 predicted proteins | sample H1c2metaG_FD_144925 | JGI IMG/M metagenome (GOLD analysis project Ga0193753, IMG submission 144925) | Soil microbial communities from a riparian zone of the East river system, Colorado, United States - H1c2 | ecosystem: Environmental > Terrestrial > Soil > Riparian zone | place: USA: East...
CTTGGAAATTGTAGGGCAATGTAATAATGCCCTTGAGGCAATTGAAGTTTTACGTCAGAAAAAAGTAGACGTCATTTTTCTTGATATAAAAATGCCCCGGATCATTGGTACCGAGTTCTTCAGAAATCTGGCGCATCCGCCAAAAGTAATTTTTGTAACCGCCTATAGAGAATATGCGGTAGATGGCTTTGAACTGGATGCGGTAGATTATTTGGTAAAACCTGTTTCCTTTGAACGTTTTTTAAAAGCCGTAACTAAACTGACCCGCATCCTTGGTAGTGCAATGACTACAACATCCATTGAACCGGCTCCCCCCGCAGAAGCCTTTGTTTACGTGAGGATGGATAAAGGCATGAATAAAATTGTCATCAACGAAATAAAATACATTGAAAGTTGTAAGGACTTTGTAACGATATTCCTGAATGATGGCAAAAAGCTGTTGGTAAAACAATCCATTACATCGATGGAAAATTTATTATCAGAGCATAAATTCTTGCGGGTTCATCGATCCTATATTATTTCATTGGATAAGGTCTCCGGTTATAGTGGTTTATCCATTATGCTGAAAGACTCGGAGATCCCGATAGGTCGGTTATACAAACAGGCTGTTATGGGCAGATTGAATGAATATTAAAGCAACCCTTTGCAGTATCAACTACCTAAGTACAACTTTTAGCTAAGCGAACAGTTTAAGCGATATACCCCTTTTACTTCAGATAGTGACAAAGTTTCTGCGTTTATCGATATTTCAACAATTTCTGTTGAGTTTGATCTATTAGCGCCAGTTCGCTATTTTCGTATATAGCACTAAACCTAAGAATAAGATGACACAGGATGCCATTATCAAACAAGTATCGTACACAAGATTTTATCATCTTGTTGATCGCAAAAGGAAATTCAAGGTCCTTGCTGCAAATTTAGGAAGAGATGAAAGATAGAACCAATGAAAGAGATGTCGCGCGGAAGGAAGAGATTTGAAGTACGGCAAATGCCGAACTCTTTATGGCCGTAACTCCTTTCAATAAGGGAAAAAAGCGTCGGGCATCTTCGAACCCTCATTTTGGATAATATGGAGATCAAAAAAGATTTAGAATTGGAAGTCTGCCATAAATTAGTCGACGAAATGGAATCGATCCAGCACCCTCAGTAGTGATCAACGTGCTTCAAATTGACTAAATCGTATATTGCAGTTAGTTCTTTACAGGCTGGTGTACTTTCAGAAACCAAGACTCAAAAACTGAAACAATTAGGCTTCAAAACTGATGTTTGCACCCTTTAATTTTCAATACAGCTTGCTGACTGTCATTATGATATATCCATTTCAGATGACATTGCAGTAACCCTAAATACTGTAGGTTCGATTCCTGTCGAGGCTACATCGTAATTTTTCAATTTTTAAGTAATTGAATTTGAACCCTCTTAGGAGGGTTTCTTATTTAATATGGATGATCTTGGGTCAATTCGTTTACGGTTTTGTTTACGGCTTTTCTTTTCGGAGCATATATTTTTGACAATCAATCCCTAGTTCGATTCCTAGAGTGAATAGAATTTCTAACCGGAAGATTAGTTCCGGATGTCACTCTATATCGATTGATCAAATCATCAAACTTAATTAGTTTTATTTTTATTATGGGATTAAACAAAAAAGGAAGGTGGCTAATTTGCCACCTTTACTTTTTAAGCCCCTTGAACCAAAACCCATGTTGCTCCATGCCCACCTGCCGCTCAATATCTTTTTCAATTCAGCCACAGTCGGTTTTACCGGTGCTTTTTGTTTTGGCTGGGCGAAACCAATACACGCAAAAAGCAGGCAACAAAAACAAATAACAGGCGTCTTTTCATTATTGATTGGTTAAATGAAGATTTTGAGAGAAGTTCTGTACAGCGCTCTTGAACAACGGGTCGCTGAAAGCAAAAACCACACAGGCCGAGGCTTGATCCTTTCCAAATGAATTGAGCATTACCACGCATTTCCTTTCATTTTGGTAAAAATTACCAATGGCTAATGTTGATGCCCATCCATCCAACAGTTGTCCCGTCATTATCTTACCTGGCTTTTTACTTGCCTTAGCCAATCGTTTCACTACCTGGTCCTTCCACTGCCGGGAAATATCCTTCATCGCATCTTCTTTGGCCTGCCGGCTTTTGTACAACGTGATTGTGCAGAAATTGCCATCAACTGCGTTCATCGCAAACTGCAGCCCAGACGGTAATTCATTTTTTGTGAAAAACTCAGGGGTTTGATAGGTGAATACATCAAAACTGGCGGTTTGTGCAAAAGCATTTATTGTCGTAAAAACAACTAGGCCCATTAAAAAATACTCTCTCATATTTTCACCATTTACCAGTCACTATTCAGTGCCAACAGTCGGCACTGCAACGGCCTCAGCAAAATATAACTGCGTTTGTTTTTTTTCCATTAGGAAATACGCAATAACATAGCGACCGCTTTTCTGCAACCATGCATATTTTTCATCCGATTCTATACCTATGACTTCCCAGCCTAACCCTGAAAGTTGAGTAACCAATGAATCAGAATTAAACCCACAATTTGAAACAGGAGGCAGGTAAAGCACTTCCGGGTTCTTTACTCCTGTATTCCCTTTCTTACTTTCCAATTCAAGTAAAACCTGGGCGCTACTCTCACTCAGCCATCTTTTATCCTGTTTACTGCCTGCCGGCAAAACAATGCCGGTTATTGCGGACTGGGTGACAGAGATTATCTTTTTTTGCGCACTTATATTCAAACTCAAAACGCATGAGAAGAACAGGAACAAATACTTCAAAGTTGCTTTCATTGTTCGTAATTAAAAGAGTTAAGCGATATGGAAACTTTGATATTCTCAGCTATAAGCAGCTGCAAGAACAAACTGGTCTTAATACTTGTTTATTCTCATCAATTAAAGGCCGGGTAAAAACGCACCGCCTGCATTGTAGTTTTTGTCAAAAGGCAATCTCAGTCTTTGCTGATTTTTCTGCAAAAGGGCTGAAGCATTACTAAAATTGATTTGTCTGACATCCTGGGCTCCATTTTGATCCATGAAGGTGAGCGTCACGACAGCGCTATTTATGTTCCAGGTATCGAAATCCAGGAATATCTGTTTGGGTTCAAAGAAAATATCTATAAAACCCCCATTTCGTGAAAAGGCCGTCGCATCTAAATATCTATCCGCTATTGGTTGTGAATCCGCTTTGGGTTGATTGTCCGGCTTTACTCTCCGTACACTCAAAGCAATTTCGTTCTGGCTTTTGAATTCTATGTTATTGCTTAAGCTTTCAAATACCTCCACATTATCAGAATTGAACAATGAGATAGCAGCGTTTGACCCCTGTTCCTTATTTTCCTTGCCCGTTGATAGCTGAACTGTGGCTGTTACCAGTTTAAAAACTGATCCCTTGGGTACACATTTAGTGGTCGTAAATCTATCAGTGGCCGTTTCAATACCTAAAACATTGCCCGTAATATCTGTAAATGAATAGGCAATGGGTTGAGCTGTCTGGTAATTACACCTTGAAATTAACTCCATAATTTGCTGCTGCAATTTGTCTGTTTCAAATAATGTAGTATTCAGAGGTCCTCCAACTACATAAACATTGGCAGTAGTAGATGCTGCTTTAGTATTTTTAAGGTAGTTAAATGTGGCTGACGCATTAGCCGATACTCCCTTTCCGCTGTCTGCACCAAAGCTGGCTTTAAATTGAATATCGTCCATTTGAGTTTGCAGATTGATCTCCAGGTTAGCCAATACTCTTGTACCGTAGGTTACGCTTTTCAGTACTATCAGATTCTGGTTATTAGCTTCAACTGATTTATCAGCAAAGTAACCGTTGGCCGGCATAGAGGTTGTTAAAGTATATAAGGGTTTAATAGCATCAATAGTGAGGTAATACCTTTTGGTGATTTGTTGTGTTGAAACTGCAGCCGAAGCTTTAAACCCTGCATATCCTCCACCGGCAGACAATTTTATCGACAGCTCAGCATCATTGTCTGAGGTAAAAACCCGGTACTGAATGCCGGCACTGCCTGTGGTGGTAGAAAATTGCCGGATAATAGTGGCGATTTTCGCCTTAATATTATCATTGGTGGGATTTTGCACTTCTTCAAATGTGGCGCCGCTACTGTTTGCCAGATTATCGGTAGAAATATTAATCGGGTTACGGCCCTGTTCCATGGCGCGAAAATTACCAGAGAAGAAATTAGCGTATGTATAGATAGCTCCCGGGAAAATATGAATTGCCTGCTGATTATAATTTACATTCATGAAGGTGGAGCTCTGCGCATTGATTGTTTTCACCTCAGAATTGCAGATAATACCGCCATTGTCATCTTTTGAAGTGCCATCTATCCTTTCGTCCACAACGCCTCCAAAATTATTAGGAAGGTTCTTTGGGCTTTGCCTCATGGTCATTGTTACCCTTTTTCCATCAGGCAGGGTAAATGTATTGGAAGGATTGGTGAAATTGCCGGAAGGCTGTATAACCGTTCCGACCAGAATTGGGTTGCTGGCAACAACGGTTGGTTTTGTTTTCTGCACAGGAGGAACTTCCTTCTTTTGAACTCTCGTAAACTGTGCCCTCGCCGTCATTACCATAAGTGGTAAAATGATGACGAAAATAAAAGCTTTCTTCATGATTGAATGTTTTTTTGGTTTGTAATGTAAATATGCTGCTTAGGAAATGTCTTGCCCATCCCTGAAAAACAGGATATTTCGCTAAAGGGAAAAAATCATGGAAAAAGGGGAGACGCTTTAAGCCGACTAAGGGGCTTATTTGTGAAACAGATTCACTAGCGTCGTGAAAAAGAAGTATTAGAATTGATCGCCAATGGAATGACCAATGCTGAAATTGCGAAAAAATTATTTATCAGCGTAACTACAGTAGATACACACCGCAAGAACCTATTGGCGAAATTTGAGGCAAAGAATGCAGCCGCCCTTGTAAAAATAGCTGTTTCAAGGGGGCATCTCTAATGTGTAATTGTCGATACTTAATCTTAGCGCACTATCAAGTAAGTTTAAACCAATAGGCGTAGTCAGAGGTAATGAAAGAGCTTTCCAGATTTGACCCAATTTATTCACCAGCAAATGAAATCCCTGAATTATTTTCCAGGGGGAATGTTTTTGACTCCCGATTGAGAACACTTTGAAAGGTTGAAATAAAAAATTTAAATGAATTAAGTTGAACACTCTTCAATCAGGTTTTGCAAATTTGAAAAGTAAAACAAAGTAAAATAAGGTAAGACTTCGGGAATGTTTTACGGTTCTCTTGCAAGTTCCTGAAAGTCAATTTTAAAATTATTCCTGTCGAGGCTACTCTCCAGCTACTTAAAAATGAATCAACATTCTTGAAAGCCTTACGAAGTCATTGACTGGTAAGGCTTTCAGCGTTTTTATGCTCTTTCTAATTCCTGTCTACTCCCGTTAATTCGGTTACGGTTTTGTTTACGGTTTTTTTAAGAATTGTAAAACGACCTTCATATGGTGAGGATGCCTTATGTTGCAGCAGTGCTGAACTGGAGAAATGAAAAAAATAAGCCGGCCTGTACCCGGTGCATATCAGTACATCTGAAGTCTCTGGCTGAGATTAAACAATAATCATTACCCCGTGCTTCACACAACGATGTTGGAAATAGCCAAATCGTAATAAAATCCATCATTTCCATAAAAATGTACATTGCTCGGCGCATTCCAATCCCTCAATTTTATAGCAGGAAGCAGATAAGGTTTCCTTTGCCATATAGAATACTGTCAAATACCAAAGAAGCTCGCCAAGGCTTCACTAAACGATTGCTTATGATACAACCTGTTTCATTCTACCCCTTAGTTTTCTCTTACTCAATGCAAACGACATCACGGTCTAACTGGAATACAGATTCTGTATACCCGAAGCAATTTGCACCTCATTACTTTAAAACCAATCAAAACAGCTGCCATTTATGACACATTCCAGGAAAAAAAGACAACCCCTCATCTCATTGTTTTTTTGCCTTTGCTTATGTCTGGCATTTACCGGCAATGCATTTTCACAAGCCCAGGCAAAAATACCGGCGACGGGTATAGTGACGGATACCTCCGGCCGCACCATACAGGGTGCCAGCATTACAGTGGTCGGTGGGAAGAATTCTGGTACCACTACCGATGCCAACGGCAGATTCATCTTAGATGTGGTGGCGGGTACCAAACTGCAAATAAGTTATGTTGGATATCAGCCCGAACTGGTCACTGCCACTGCTGCCAACCACGAATTTCAGATAGTATTAAAGCTTGCTCAAACTGATGGCGATGAAGTAGTAGTTATTGCCATGGGGCAAAAACAACGCAAAGAAGCAATAGTAGGCTCTGTAACCACCATTAAGACGGGAGACCTAAAGATACCTGCCAGTAATCTGACGGCCGCACTTGCCGGTCAGGCCGCGGGAGTCATCTCTTATCAGCGCAGTGGCCAGCCAGGACAGGATAATGCTTCCTTCTTTATCAGAGGTGTAACCACATTTGGATATAAACAAGATCCTTTGATCCTGATTGATAACGTGGAATTAACTGCTAATGACCTTGCCCGCTTGCAGCCAGATGATATCGCCAGTTTCACCATCCTCAAAGATGCGAGCGCAACTGCGCTGTACGGAGCCCGCGGTGCAAACGGAGTAATCCTGGTAAGTACCAAAGAAGGTAAAGAAGGCAAAGCCAGAATTAGTTTACGTTCAGAGTATTCACTTTCACAATCTACCCAAACACTTGACCTGGTAGATCCAATTGAATACATGACGCTCTTCAATGAAGCTTCATTAACACGCAACCCGGCGTTACCCTTACCATTTACCCAAACTAAAATAAATAATACAAAAGCCACACTGACGGGTGCACCGGGCAGCAATCCTTATGTATATCCTGCAGTGGACTGGATAGATATGTTATTTAAGGACAGAGCCAGCACACAACGTAATAATCTAAGTATTAGCGGAGGGGGAGCTATCGCCAAATACTATGTCTCGGGTTCCTATAACAATGACAATGGAATCCTGAGAACAGATATTCGTAACAATAATAAGAACAACGTCAATTTCAAGAACTACCAGTTACGTTCAAACGTTAACATCAATGTTACTAAATCAACTGAACTAATCATTAGGCTTTCGGGAACCTTCAGCGACTACAATGGCCCCATTACCTTAGATGGATCATTCTCTTCCGATTTATATGCAATCGCTTCACACGCCAGCCCTGTCTTATTTCCAGCATATTATCCAGCGGATGAAGCAAATGCAGGTGCAAATCATATTCTATTTGGAAATGTTGGCGGACCCGACGGAACATTAAATAACAGTATACTGTACCCCAATGGGAATCCTTATGCGCAACTCCTAAAAGGACATAGAAATTCATCAGAGTCGCGGATGTCTGCACAGCTGGAGCTCAATCAAAATTTAAAGTTCATCACAGACGGGCTTAAGCTCAGAGCGATCTTCAACACCAACAGGTATTCTTATTTCGACTCCCAACTTTCTTATTCCCCTTATTTCTATAGTGCCGGTAGCTATGATCCGCAAAGCAATGCTTATTCACTAACCTGGCTTAATCCAAAAAATAACGTACCTAACAATGTGCCAACGGAATACCTGGTCTATAACAAGAATGAACCGAACGCCAATTCCTTCCTCTATTTTCAGGGAGCACTGGACTATGGCAGGAGTTTCGGAAAACATACAGTCAGCTCCACACTGATTGGTACTGCGCAGCAAACCTTGTATTCGAGTGCCAAAGATCCAAGAACAAATACAACCACATTACCGTATTCTTTGCCTTTCCGGAACCTGGGCCTTGCCGGCAGAGCAACCTACTCATACATGAGCAGGTATTTTGTAGAAGCTAACTTTGGATACAATGGTTCTGAACGTTTTTCTTCCAATCACCGGTATGGTTTTTTCCCAACTATTGGACTGGCATGGGTGCCCTCAAACGAAGACTTTTGGCCGAAGAACGATATTGTTAGTCGTTTAAAATTCCGTTTCAGTCATGGTTTGGTCGGTAATGATGCCATCGGCCAGCAACGGTTCTTCTATCTCTCGGATGTCAATTTGAATGGAGGCAATTTTTCTCAGTTCGGTATCAACAATCAAAATCAACTCAACGGGGTATCCATCAGAAGTTATGCTAACTCCAATATTACCTGGGAAACATCCAGGCAAACAAACCTGGCAGCAGAAATAACTATAGCCAACGACTTCAATATCATCGCTGAGATCTACAAAAACCATCGCTATGATATCTTACGCAAGCGAAATATCCCGGCAACCGAAGGATTTGAAGCAGATGTTCTGACAAATCTCGGTGTTGTAGATTCAAAAGGACTGGACCTGTCACTCGATTATAAAAAACAATTCAAAAGTGGCTTGTCAGTGGCCGTCCGCGGAAATTTAACCTATTCAGCAAACAAATACACTTATATAGAAGAGCCTAATTATCCGGAAACATGGAGACACTTTGTAGGCCAGCCCATCAGCAGGGGCTTTGGATATATTGCTGAACGATTATTTGTTGACGATGCGGAGGTTGCCAATTCTCCTACGCAGACATTCAATACAAGCGATGCCTACGGCAATAAAATCACCGGTGCAACTCCCAGAGGCGGCGATATCAAATACAGAGACTTAAACGGTGACGGAAGAATTGATGACCTGGATATGACGTTCATGGGTTATCCCACTACGCCGGAAATTGTATACGGCTTCGGTTTCTCATCATCATATAAAGGATTTGATCTCTCCGGATTCTTCCAGGGGCAGGCAAGAGTTTCTTTCTTCATCGATCCCAGAACAACCAGCCCCTTTCTTGAACGCAACGTAGCGTATGTTGAAGGCAGAGCCCAGGTATTGCAGACTTTTGCAGATAGCCACTGGTCTGAAGAAAATCAGAATTTATATGCGGCTTATCCAAGACTGGGAACGACCTCAGCGGTAATCGCAAACAACCTGCAACCGAGCTCATTCTGGCTCAGAGACGGAAGCTTCATGCGGTTAAAGTCGGTAGAAATTGGTTACACACTTCCAGCAAAGGTTTTAAAGTCATTGAAGATATCGAATTGCCGCTTTTACCTGAATGGTCTTAATCTGATTACATGGAGTCCCTTTGATATTTGGGATCCTGAGTTAGGTGGCAATGGGTTCTCTTACCCTATTCAGAAAGTATTCAACTTCGGCTTAAACCTGAATTTATAATTGCTGATCGTAGTAAAACAAAAAACTAAAAATGAAATTCAATTATAAACTGATATGCCTGGTCACGCTCTGCTCACTGGGCATGTCCTGTAAAAAGTACTTAGATGTTGTCCCCAATAATGTGGGCACACTGGATTATGCCTTCTCCAATAGAAATGAAGCAGAGAATTATCTGTTTGGCTGTTACAATACTTTTCAATCATTAAACAGGGACGTTGAAAATAATATCGGCTTCGTCACCTCTTCTGAAATTGTATATCCCAATTTGGACGATAATCCCTTCAATACAATAACCGGAGCGGGTTTCAAGTTGATAAGAGGTGGCATACAAAATGTATCGGATCCTGTTATTGATAATTGGAGTGGCGTCAATGGAGGTCAGCCGCTGTACGTAGCCCTCAGACGCTGCAACATCATGTTGGAGAATATTGATAAACCCTTTGATCTGAAAGAGCCGGAGAAGAAAAGATGGACTGCTGAAATAAAGTTCCTGAAGGCATTCTATCATTTCTATTTAATCCGCCTGTATGGACCAATTGTACTGATTAAAGAAAACCGCACGATAGATGGCCACATTGAAGAGACAAAAGTCAAAAGATCTACTGTAGACGAGTCATTTGCCTACGTAACGCAATTATTGGATGAGGCTATTCCTGATTTGCCTCCCGTAATTGAAAACCAGCTTTTAGAGTATGGACGTACTTCTAAATCTATGGCGATGGCATTAAAAGCGCTGGCGCTAACGACTGCCGCAAGTCCGTTATTCAATGGAAATCCAGATTATGCGAGCTTTAAAGACAAAGACGCCATTAACTTATTTTCAACAACAGTTGACCCTAAGAAATGGACAGCGGCCGCCACGGCATGTAAAGAAGCTATTGAAGAGTTTGAACTTCACGGAGGCATGTTGTTGAATAAAGTCCCAACAAACAAAGTTGAAAATGTCTCTAACGAATTAAAGAATGTATTAAAGCTTCAGTTTGTCATTACAGAAAAACGTGACCAGAATCCAGAGCTGATCTGGTCTTCCCAATATGACTTTCCATACCAGGGTTTTGCATTTCCAAAATTAACAACCAACGCTGTTTCCTTCGGTAATGAGCGCCCCTCAAACTGGTCTGTCCCTATTTCTACTACTGAATTATTCTATACTAAAAATGGCGTTCCCATTAGTGAAGATAAGTCTGGTGTTTTCGACTATGCAGATAGAAACACCCCGCAGCTTGGTGATAATGACAATAAGTCTTACATCAAAATGGGATATGAAACGGCCAAGGCAAATTTCAATCGTGAGCCGAGATATTATGCTGCACTTGGATTTGACGGCGGCATCTGGTTTGGTAATGATCAACGCAATGAAAGTGACGCATTCTATGTGCAGGCAAGAGGACCTTTTGCAATAGGCGGTCCTAAAAGTCAGTATGCAACTAATATTACTGGGTATTGGCCTAAGAAACTGGTGAACTACTTATCCATTATGAACAACGGAGTTGAGTTCCAAAGTTTCTATCTCCCTGTAATGCGCCTCGCCGGTCTGTACCTGCTTTATGCCGAGGCGTTGAACGAAGAAGGAACCGCACCAAAACAGGATATCCTGAACTGGGTCGATAAGGTTCGTGCCAGAGCGGGTTTGCTGGGTGTATCGGACGCATGGCAACAATACTCCAAAACTCCTAACAAGCCTGATACGAAAGAAGGCAGACGGGAGATCATCCACCAGGAAAGAAGGATTGAATTATGTTTTGAAGGTCAAAGCGGCTGGGATTTGCGCAGATGGAAAGAGATTCAAGCTGTATTGAGCAGACCATTGCAAGGGTGGAATGTCAATCAAAGTACGGCTGCAAATTATTATCGTCCTACAACAATCGCCATTCCATTCTTTGGAGTAAAGGATTATTTATGGCCGATAAGAAATTCAGAAGTAGTTATTAATGAAAACCTCGTTCAAAATCCATTCTGGTAAGCACATACTCTTTTACAGTATAATATTCAACTTATAGATTATGAAAAAGATCAAGTATACAATAAGGCAACTATTTTTTATGGTAGCCGTGATTTTAACAACCTTATGGTTCGCTGGTTGTAAAAAATTGGACTCTGAGCTTGAGCCTGTCTCCACTGACATGACAAAACCAGGTGTGGTGACTAATGTTCATGTGCAAAATATAAATGGCGCGGCGTATATCACCTATACCCTACCCGATTCAAAAAACATTCTGTACGTTCTGGCGCGGTATCCCATTAATGCTGATCAGATAAGGGAAACAAAATCGAGCTACTACAACGATACTGTTTTTGTGGATGGTTTTGCACGGGCGGAGGAATATGAAGTGACCTTATATACCGTTAGCCGGGCGAATGTAATGTCAGACCCCGTGCTTGTGAAAGTAAATCCGCTAGCACCCAATTATATCGTGGCTAATAACGGGCTTGAGATTACTCCGGATTTCGGCGGCGCTAATTTTTTCGGATTGAATTCAAACAAGGCACCGCTTGCAGTGCATCTATTGGTCTATAATGACGCCACTTCAAAGTATGATGAACAGGAACCGGAGTATGTAAGTACAGACACCATCGATCTCTCTATTAGAGGCCTGGATCCAACGCCGCATAAAGTTGGGGTGTACACTACAGACAGGTTTGGCAACACTTCTGATACTGTATTTAAGACCGTGACCCCACTCTTTGAAACATTACTCGATAAAAGTAAGTTCTTCACTTACCAACTCCCCACGGATGCAACAATTGGCTATGGTTGGGAGTTTCGTTATTTCTTTGATGGAAACCTGGGTGAGCCGGGGTGGCATACTTTGAGTTCACCAAAAACAATTGGAACATTTGGCATTGGACCACTTGCTAAAATAAGCAGGTTCGTGGTCTGGCAAAGGCCCCCGGAGTATTACGGCTATCAAAACACCCGCAAGTTTACACTTTGGGGCTCCGATAAGGATAGTCCTGCTGATGTAACATTGCCCCAGAATTCGCCGGAAGGAACTACTGCTGGCGATTGGATCAACCTCGGCAATTTTACCTTCCCTGATCCACCATCTGGATTACCACCAAATCAAGCTAATGCCTCGGATAAAGATTTTGTAGCTAAAGGCGTCAATTTTAGAATGCCGAGAGCCGCTCCCTACGTGAAATATATCAGATATGAATGCACCCAAACATGGGGAGGCCTGGACTATATCAATGCACTGGAGATAAGTTTGTATGGAAGTCCTCAGTAGTATTAGTCGTCAATTAAAAAAACCGAACATGAAACAGCTCATCATAAATTATCAACGGAAGTTCACTACAATCAGTGCTTTCTGTATCTGCTTAGTATCACTCACGCTTGGCGGTTGCAAGAAATACGCCAACGACTATAAAAGTTTCCTGGATGACAGGGAAGTAAAATATCCCGGGAAGGTTACAAAGGCGGGCTATAATACAGGTAATCTGCGTGCGCAACTATATTGGAATCCCAGCCCTGATCCCAGTATCACTAAATTTGTTGTTACCTGGAATAACGGCGCAAGTACCCTGGAAGTACCAATCACAAACCCTGATCCTAACAACGTAGTGAAGGCTACTATACCTGGTCTTGACGAATATGTGTACTCCTTTTCAGTAGTGGCTTATGACGATGAAGGGAACAAATCCATTGCCACAGAGATCAATAATGTAAGAGTGTTTGGTAGCTCTTATGCCGCTTCCTTGTTGAATAGAGGAGTAAATGAAGGCAATCCGTACGAGTATCTGCCCGACGGCACCTTGCAGTTGAACTTTAATACAAGGGATACAATGAACATTGCTACCACTATACAATATACCAACGCTTCCGGAGCAATAGAAGAAAGGCAATTGTTAGCTGATGATAACGCGATAGCTATTCCAAATTACAAAGCGGGCACAACGGTAAAATACAGATCCTCTTATATTCCCGCTTTCGGCTCAATTGACACTTTTAATGTGGTGCAGTTCTCGGATTTTCCCACTATCATAAAGATTACTGAATGCGATAAATCTCTCTTCCAGGAATTACATCTCCCTACTGATATTGGGTCTGAATATGGCTGGATACTATCTCATCTCTGGGACAATATCATTGGACAGGATCAGGGTTTTCATACGGGCGGATCTGGCATGCCACAATGGTTCAGCATTGACCTGGGACTGACGGCAGAGCTTGATAATTTCAGGCTGTGGCAGCGGGAAAGTGCCTTGTATAATGTTGGGAATCCTAAAGTGTTTGAAGTCTGGGGGAGTAATAGCCCTGCGTCAGATGGTAGTTGGGCAAGCTGGACAAAGCTGGAAACATTTACTTCTTTCAAACCATCGGGTCTGCCTCCGGGACAGAACAGCGAAACAGATATAACATTTGCACAGGCTGGAGAAAAGTTTGTCTTCCCCTCAGGGATTCCAAACGTGAGATATTTGCGCATTAAAGTGCTGGAGACCTGGGGTGGCGTAGGATATCTTCATCTAACGGAGCTTAGTTTTTTCAAACGCAATTGATCTGGCTTTCTATTCATCATGAAATCAGTAGATGAAAATTATACATAACTGCATCGCGGGGATAATATTATTGCTGCTATTATCGGCAAGAACTCCTGTACCTGCTAATACCCGAACAAACGGTATAGTGAAGTTGTATGGCAAGGATTTTAGAGTAGATCTGGATACAACTACCGGAAGGATAAACTATTATTTCAATAACAGTATCCGGTTAGCGAATACGGTGGCATATGTCCAGGAACTCAACTATGGGATGATCAACAGCGCAGAATTTTCAAGACATAGCTATCAAAGGATAAGTCTGGGAAACTCCCCAAAAAATGGATATAGAATCGATTTTATCCATTCCGATGATCAGCATCCTTTCAAATTGATCCAGCACCTGGCTTTTAATGACAGCACATCGGCCCTGCTTATTTCGGTAGAACTGGTGGCCAACAATCCATCCCTGATATTGGAAACAAGGAACATTTCTCCATTGGCCTTGTTGCCATCGCAACAAGGTAGTTACAGCATGCCTGGCAGTACGCCTCGTATTCTTGATGTGCCTTTTGATAACGACAACTGGGTGGATGTCTTACCGCGATCCTTCACCAGCAACAATAATCAACAAGTGAGTGGTATTGGGTATGAGTTTGCATCGCTTTACGATTATAAGCAGATGCTGGGCATGGTAGTAGGCAGCATCACGCATGAATTTTGGAAGACTGGTATAAGCTATGGCATTTCGTTAAACAGTAATCTGCTTGACTCCCTGGTAGTGTATGGTGGTGCGGCAGTACCGGATCAACCTTCCCTGCCACAAGCTTATGGTGGCCGGGATGGTACACATGATTATACACCGCATGGAACAATGAAGGGCACCAAACTGCAATCGCCTACTATTTTCCTCTGTGGAATGACTGATGTCAGGAAAGCGTTTGTACAATATGGCATGGCAAATGTTGCAGTTACTGGCCGCTTGCAGTGGAATAAAAAACCTCCATTTTATTGGAACAGTTTTGCGGTGGAAGGCGTTCTCGGCTATGGAAAGAAAATGATGCCCGATGATGTCCTGAAAATCTCCGACTTCATCCACAGCCTGCAGAATTTCAGCAAGAATGGTACGCCGGTCATCAGTATTGACTCCTATGACCAGGGACTTTATAGCACAGATGTATTGAAATCAATCGCTAAATACGCCGAAAAGAACAATCAACAACTCGGTTTCTATTTCAGTCCTTTCTCGGTCTGGAACTGGAAGAATAACCTGGAGAACGCCAGGATAAATGGTACAAAATATTATCTGCGGGACGTAATACTAAGGGATGAAAAGAACAATCCTGTTCCCTATAAAGATGGCGACTGGGGCTGCTTTCCGATTGATCCCACTCACCCAGCAACAAGGGAGTATATCATCGGACAACTACAAAAAGCAAAAGCAATAGGTACAAAATTTCTGAAAGTCGACTTCATGACAGCCGGAGCACTTGAATCCACTGTGAGGTACGACTCATCCATACGCACGGGTATGCAAGCCTACACTTATGGGATGAAGATGATGAAACAACTGATCGATTCAATCATGGGGCCCGATATCTTTATCTGGCAGGCCATATCACCCATGTTTCCGAGTCAGTATTCACACTGTCGTTTCATATCAACAGATGTCTACTCGCATTTAAGAAATGATCAGGCTGGCTTCCCTTACTGGGGCAGTACGGAATCTTCTGTGGTGAATGGATCACATCTCTGGTGGATGCAAGGCACGCTATGGCCATTTACCAATGCAGATGTGGCCATCATGAAAAACTTTCAAACTAATCCAGATATCTCAGAACAGGACGTAAAGATTCGTCTGTATGGTATGATGGTAATGGGAGGTATACTCGGTGATGGCTCAGACTACAGACATCCAATTGCAGCCATGCGGGCCAAAAAATATTTAGACAATCCAGCATTGTGCAATTTCTTCAGCCATCCACAGGCCTTTACACCCATGAAATTTTCTGACGGAGTAGGTCTGGACCAACAGCTATCCTTCTACCTTCCAGGCGATAGCACTCTGGTAGCCTTGTTCAATTTTCATAAAACTGAAAATTTCAAAGAGACTATTAAATTGGATCAATTTGGATTAAAGAAAGGCGCATATGAGGTTAGAGATTTTCTGACCAATGATCTAATTGGAATCATTACTGAAAAACAACACACTCTTGAGCTGACAATACCGGTACTCGATGCAACAATGATAAGGCTGATACCTGTGAAAGAGCGGAAATAAATACAAAAAGAAAAAAATTGACGGATATGGAAGTTAAAGCGTGGATTGAAAAAATAATCATACCTACTTATAAGGTCGGTGAGCCGGAAAAGAACCCGATGTTCCTGGAAAAACGTGTTTACCAGGGTAGCAGCGGCGTTGTGTATCCACATCCAGTAATAGAAAATATTTCAGATACAAAAGAAGCACAGGAGTATACGGCAGTGTTTTTAGAGAATGAATACCTGCTGATCATGGTGCTTCCGGAAATTGGGGGCCGTATTCAACGGGCGTATGATAAGGTAAGAAAGCGTGACTTCGTCTATTATAACCAGGTTATTAAACCAGCACTTGTTGGGCTTGCAGGGCCATGGATATCAGGTGGCATTGAATTTAACTGGCCGCAACATCATAGACCAAGTACATTCAGTCCCGTTGATTATACTATTGAAGAAAATGAAGACGGAAGCAAGACGGTTTGGGTCAATGAAACAGAATTGATGTTTCGCACCAAAGGCATGGCGGGTTTTACTTTGTATCCTGGTAAATCGTACCTGGAAATAAAAGGCAGGCTGTTTAATCGCTCCCCATTCCCTCAAACATTCTTATGGTGGGCTAATCCTGCAGTCAAGGTAAATGAACATTATCAGTCGGTCTTTCCACCAGATGTGTATGCCGTCTTTGATCATGGGAAAAGGGACGTTTCAGACTTCCCCATTGCAACAGGCACTTATTACAAGGTCGATTATGCGCCCGGGACAGATATCTCCAGGTACAGTACTATTCCTGTTCCAACATCCTATATGGCAATCAGATCGGGATATGATTTTATGGGATGTTATGAACATGATACACAGGCAGGAATGTTGCATGTGGCCGACCACCATTTGTCGCCAGGAAAAAAACAATGGACATGGGGCAATGGCGATTTTGGATTTGCCTGGGACAGAAATCTTACTGATGAAGATGGTCCCTATATTGAATTAATGACAGGTGTGTTTACGGATAACCAACCCGATTTTAGCTGGTTACAGGCCAACGAAACAAAAGGATTTGAACAATACTTCATGCCCTATGCTTTGATTGGTGTGGTAAAAAACGCCACAAAGGAAGCGATGGTAAACCTGGAAGTAGCTGACAATACCTTTCATATAAAAGTATATGCAACTGCAGCATATAAACAGGCGAGCATCCGCCTATTGCACAACGGTAAGCTAGAGAAAGAATATATCAAGGACATCTCGCCGGCGGAAGTGTTTATTGGCGCATTGGAGTCCACGGTTGCCATTGACTTACCGGCATGGAAAATAGAAGTGTTGGATCAGTCCGGCAATGAATTGGTTAGCTGGCAACCGCAGGCAGAGATAAAAAAAGAAATACCTGCAGCGGCAACTGCTGCAAAGGCTCCCGCAGACATTGAACAGGTAGAGGAACTTTTCCTGAACGGATTACACCTGGAACAATACAGGCACGCTACCTATAACCCAGCCGATTATTATGAGGAAGCATTGCGCAGAAGTCCGGGTGATGTGAGATGCAATAATGCAATGGGCTTACTCTTATTGCGCAGAGGCCAATTCAAAATTGCCGAAGGCTATTTCCATACCGCAATAAAAACGCTGACACAAAGAAATCCGAATCCTTACGATGGAGAGCCTTATTATAATCTAGGCATGAGCCTATTGCTGCAACAAGATCTCACCGGCGCCTATGAAGCACTTTATAAAGCCTCGTGGAGTGATGCCTGGCAACACAATGGATTTTTATCGCTTGCAAGAATTGCAGCAAGACAACAGAAATATAAACTGGCTTTGGAGCATATAGATAAATCACTGACCAGGAACTATCACAGTCAAACAGCAAGACATCTAAAAACTATATTATTAAGAATACTTCAACAACCCAAAATCGCAGGTAAGATAATTGAAGAGTCAATTGCAATCGATCTATTTAACAATGGTTGTCGTTTTGAACAATACCTATTAGCAAAAGAGGCAGGTAATGATCAACAAGCTACAGTAGCACTGGATGAGTTGAAATTACTTATGCGTAACGACAGGAATAATTACCTGGAGTTATCGCTTGATTATGCCAATGCAGGGTTTTATATTATCGCCATTTCAATTTTAGAGATCTATACTGCCGCAAACGCAGAAGTATCTCCGATGGTGTACTATTATCTCGGTTGGTATGCACAGCAATCCGCCAATGACAAGGCCGCATCCGATAACTATTTGAAAGCCTCACAGGGAAGCACTGAATTATGCTTTCCTAATAAAATAGAAGAGATATTTATTTTACAAGCAGCATTAGAAAAAAACTCAGGCGACTATATTGCAGCATATGCATTGGGGAATTTATGGTATGACAAACGACAATACGAAAACGCTATTCACTGTTGGGAACAATCAATAGCAGCAAACAAGAATTTTGCTACGGCATATCGGAATTTGTCGCTTGCTTACTATAACAAACAAAACAAGAAGAACAAGGCGCTCGAGTATCTACAAAGAGCTTTTGAGCTAAATACAAATGACGCACGGGTGTTAATGGAATTAGACCAGTTATATAAAATAAAGGGTAAATCGTTTGAGGAAAGACTGGGCTTCTTAAATGATCACCTTCCACTCGTTCTGCAAAGAGATGATCTTTACCTGGAAAGAATCACTTTATACAATAACCTTGGTCAATATGAAAAGGCAAAAGAACTCTTGAGCCAAAGAAGGTTTCACCCCTGGGAGGGCGGCGAGGGCAAAGTAATTTGCCAATTCTTACTAAGCCATTTAGAATTAGCTAAGCAGGCAATCTTCAGTAAAGACTTTACCGGTGCAATAAATTTGCTGAGTGAATTGGAAACCTACCCTGAAAACCTCGGTGAAGGAAAGTTGTATGGCACCCAGGAAAATGATATTCACTATCTGTTAGGATGTGCGTTTGATGAACTCGGGGATCAGAAAAAAGCCGTAGCTTATTATAAGGCGGCTACCGTAGGAATCAGTGAACCTGTCCAGGCAATTTATTATAATGACGCGCAGCCGGACAAAATAGTTTACCAGGCATTGGCATGGAAAAAATTGGGAGAGCATAAAAAAGCGGAATCAATCTTTGAAAGTTTTATTGCGTTTGGAGAGCAACACAAAAATGATAACATGCAGATAGACTACTTTGCTGTATCGTTGCCTGATATGCTGGTATTTGATATAGATATCAATCAACGCAATAAATTGCATTGCGATTATCTGATTGCGCTGGGTCATTTAGGTCTATGTGAAATTGCAAAGGCGCAACAAGTATTAACAGATATATTGGAAACAGAAATTAATCACCAGGGCGCTGCTATCCATTTAAAAATGATACCATTCTTTACAGAAGCAGTAACGGTCGAGAAGCATAAAAGTCAGGGAACTCATCAACATCAGTAGGCATTCAGAATCAAATGAAGGTTCAACAGGCTTTACATATCGTCAGAATATTGAATGATGGGCAAATCCAGCGGGTAATCCTTAAAAACAAAGAGATTACTGTTGAGCTTACCAACATCGGCGCCAGCATTGTAGCTATTCATATGCCCGACATGTACGGTATTCAAAAAAATATAGTGGCAGGGTTTGAAGATTTGTCGGAATACTATACCAACAAAGATTACATGGGATGTGTGGTTGGGCGCTTTGCCAACAGAATTGCAAAAGGAAGATTCTCCTTGAATGGAGAAGATTACCAACTACCCATTAATAATCCCCCCAATCATCTTCATGGTGGCGCACATGGGTTTCATCAAAAAACCTGGCAGATTGAAGGACATGCAGAACATGAAACTGATTGTAGTGTAAGTCTCTCCTGCTATAGCCCGGATAAAGAAGAGGGTTATCCAGGCAACGTACATGCAACAGTTCAGTATACACTTTCGCAGAATAAATTGAAAATACGTTATGCCGCAACAACTGATAAGGCTACGCCGATCAATTTAACCAACCATAGCTATTTCAACCTGACAGGATTTGAATCTGCTACTATTGTTGACCATGTATTGCAAATAAATGCCGACTACTACACAGAGAAATCTCCCGCCAATACTTCTACCGGAACAATCTTACCAGTTGCCGGGACGGATCTGGATTTTAGAAATCAAAGAACAATAGGTGAAGGGATCAACGGCTTCCCGGTGGACATGGGCTACGATCACAATTTTGTTTTACGGGCGAAAGGCGAAATGGCAATAGCCGCGGTCCTAAGCGAGCCAAATTCCGGAAGATCATTAACTGTGCTTACAAATAAACCCGGCCTGCAGATCTATTCTGGTAATTATTTTGATGGCAGTAATGTAGGTACACAAGGTAAAGCTTACATAAAACATGGCGCAGTAGCATTAGAAACACAACTGTTTCCAGACAGCGTCAATCATCCGCAATTCCCAAATACTATTATCAATCCCGGCCAAAGATATAATTACACAACTACTTTCCAATTTGACGTCATTTAATTCCATTAAAACTGCCAGATGAGCAACAATAAATTTAATCGCCGATATATTTTACGCATCTCATTTATATCCGCGTTGGGAGGATACCTGTTTGGGTTCGACTTTGCAGTTATATCAGGGGCGCTACCCTTCCTGCAAAAGCAATTTGGATTAGACCAGTATTGGGAAGGGTTTGCAACGGGGAGCCTGGCATTAGGTGCTGTGTTAGGATGCATCATTGCGAGTGCGGTTTCAGCCAAATATGGACGTAGAAAAGGATTAATGGCGGCAGCTGTCATTTTTACAATTTCTTCCCTGGCAATGGCGGGCGCTCATAATCGGGATTTCTTTATTATCTCCAGGGCAATGGCAGGCGTTGGTGTAGGCATGGCATCGGTATTATCGCCGATGTATATTTCAGAAATTTCACCTGCTCAATTCCGCGGGCGGATGGTGGCGATCAATCAATTGACTGTTGTCACTGGTATCTTAATCACCAACCTGGTGAATTATAGTTTACGCAACTATGGTGACGATAGTTGGAGATGGATGTTTGGATTGGGAGCCATTCCTTCCGCATTATTTTTCCTTGGAGCTACCTACCTGCCGGAAAGCCCTCGCTGGTTAATAAAAGTAGGGAAGATTGATGCAGCAAAGGTCATCATGGAAAAAATTGGCGGACTGGAATACAGCAATCAATCCCTGCAATCCGTTCAACAATCGCTACAAGGTCCCAGCAAAATAAATTACAGGATGCTGCTGAAAAAAAGCATACTGCCTGCATTATTGGTTGGTATTGGGCTGGCTGTCTTTCAGCAACTCTGTGGTATCAATGTTGTGTTCAATTATACTCCCAAAATATTTGAAAGTATCGGCGCCTCGCAGGACGATCAACTACTACAAACAGTCTTCATCGGTGGGGTTAATCTGATATTCACGCTGCTGGCCATGTTGTTGGTAGATAAATTGGGAAGAAAACCGTTGATGCTGATCGGAGCCCTCGGTTTGTCGCTCGTATATATAATAGTTGTGGTAATGCTTGGCAAAGGCTCAGGAAGTGTGTCATGGTTCTTGCTATCTGCCATCGGTTTGTATGCTATGACAATCGGACCAGTGACATGGGTATTGATCTCAGAGATCTTTCCTAATAAAGTTCGTGGTGCTGCAACATCCGTTGCGGTAATCAGTCTATGGTTGTCGTATTTTGTGTTGGTATTCACCTTCCCTATCCTATTTGAAAAATTAAAAGACAGTACCTTTTATATCTATTCGGGAATTTGCCTGATCGGGTTGATCTTTGTCTGGTTCTTTGTTAAAGAGACCAAGGGCAAGACCCTGGAAGAGTTGGAAGGAGTAATGATGGGGCATTAAGATCTCTTAATTGTAAGTACTATCGTAATGAGTATAGAGTCGATTTTTGAATCCAGGTTTTCATGCAGTCCGGATATCATTGTCAGGTCGCCTGGCCGTATTAACCTGATCGGGGAACACACTGACTATAACCAGGGTTTTGTTTTGCCTGCGGCGATAAATAAAGAGGCCTTGATAGCGATGCGAAAAAGAAGCGATGAGCAAATCTCATTATTTGCTGCAGACCTGAACGAAGCGCATAGCACTACTCTTAGTCAATTGCATACCGAGCCGCACAGTTGGCCTGCATATCTATTGGGAGTGGTGCAACAGTTACAACAAAGCGGTCTGCCACTTCATGGCTTTGATGCCGTTTTATCAAGTACAATACCGTCCGGTGCCGGAATGTCTTCTTCAGCAGCTATTGAATGCGCAGTGATCTTTGCATTAAATAATTTATACAATTTAGAGCTTAGCCCCATTGAAATGGTAAAGCTGGCTAAAAAGGCAGAGAATGAGTTTGTCGGCGTACAATGCGGCATCATGGATATGTTTGTCAGCATGATGGGCAAAGATGGTCACGCAATAAAATTAGACTGCCGGAATTTAAGCTATGAGTATTTCCCGATTAAGCTGGGCGAGTATAAAATAGTCTTGTTTGATACAGCAATCAAACACTCATTGGCTGCCGGTCAGTACAATATAAGAAGGGCACAGTGTGAAGAGGGAACTGGCGTATTGCAAAAAAAGTATCCAACTATCACATCATTACGGGATGTTACGGAAGAATTATTGTTGACTGAACTAAAGGGACAGGTCTCCGAAACGGTCTTTAACAGATGCCGCTATATTGTCAGTGAGAATCAACGCGTCTTAGCAGGGTGCGATGATCTGGTAAATAATGACCTATCGGCCTTTGGAAAGAAAATGTTCCAAACTCATGATGGATTGAGTAAGTTGTACGACGTAAGTTGTAAAGAGCTGGACTTCCTGGTTGACTCTGTAAGGAATGAACCGGCGGTAGTGGGCGCAAGAATGATGGGTGGAGGTTTTGGTGGCTGTACCATCAACATCATTCAAGCAGACGCAATAGAAGATCTGTTTGAAAGAATGAGGAAGAGTTATAGAGAAATCTATAGTCTTGAATTGAAGATGTATACCATGATAACGCAGTCGGGGACATCTATAATCCAAAAAAATGCGACTAAGCCGAAAAATCAATACCAATTATGAAATCAACGTTTGTTATGAACCGGGTTGCTATAATAGGACTGCTCACAGCAGTCTTACTCTTCTGTGTTGGCATTGAGTCGGGAGCCCAACAAACCCAAATTGTAATAGAGACAGCAAACAATGCGTTGGTATTGGGAACTAATAACAAGGGAGAGCTGAATACAGACTACTTTGGAAAGAAATTAGTCAATAAAGCCGAGTACGCTAATATTCCAGCACAATACAGGCAAGGTCAGGATTATACTGGGGTCCTTGCCTCGGCCTATACAAGCTCCGGTACAAAGAACCTGCTGGAGCCGGCAATAACAGTTACGCATAGCGATGGGAACAATTCGCTTGATCTTAGATATGTGTCTCAGGAAGTAAAGAAAATAGATGCTAATGTGCAATTACTGAGCATTACATTGAAAGATCCTGTGTACAATTTCAGCGTAACCCTCTTTTACAAGAGTTATTATTCGGAAGACATCATCGAACAATGGACTTCTATACATCATAGCGAAAAGGGCGATGTAACATTATACAAATACGCGTCAGCTAATCTGTTTCTGAAAGGAAAGGACTTTTGGTTGACACAGTTTCATGGCGACTGGGTAAAGGAAATGCAACCAGAAGAAACAAAGATGACGCACGGAATAAAAACATTGGACAGTAAACTGGGCACACGCGCCAATCTCTTTCAGCCTTCGGTATTCATGGTATCACTCAATAATCCCGCTACAGAAAATGCCGGAACTGTGCTTTATGGAAGTTTGGAGTACAGTGGCAATTTCAGAACCGATCTGGAATTGGATTATCTAAACAACTTAAAAATTATATCGGGCATCAATAATTATGCATCGCCTTATAGCCTAAAACCGAATGAGATATTCACCACTCCCGCGTTTGTCTATCTCCTCTCGCATAAAGGCAAAGGAGATGCCAGCAGGAAAATGCAACGCTGGGCAAGAACTTACAAAATTCCAAATGGAAATGGTAACCGCCTTACACTTCTTAATAACTGGGAAGCCACCTACTTTGATTTCAATGAGGATAAACTAAGGGAACTTCTAAAGGATGCCCGCAAACTGGGTGTTGATCTTTTTTTATTGGATGACGGTTGGTTCGCCAATAAATATCCACGTAATGGAGATGTAGCAGGATTGGGCGATTGGCAGGAAAATAAATTAAAACTTCCTAGTGGTATTGCTTCATTAGTTAAAGAAGCCTCGGCAAATGGCGTAAAGTTTGGGGTATGGGTAGAACCGGAAATGGTGAACCCTAAAAGCGAGCTGTATGAGAAACATCCAGATTGGGTGATCAAACAACCCAAGCGGGAAGAATACTATTTCAGGAATCAATTAGTACTGGATCTCAGTAATCCCACTGTGCAGGATTTCGTATTTGGAGTACTGGATACCATCCTCTCAAAGAATAAGGACCTGGCGTATATCAAATGGGATTGCAACGCAGTAATCTATAATGCATACTCCTCCTATCTAAAGAATCAAAACCATTTTTATATTGAGTATATGCGTGGGCTGAATAAGGTGTTGGAAAGGGTACACACTAAATTCCCCAACACACCAATGATGCTATGCTCTGGTGGTGGTGGCAGGGTGGATTATGCGGCGTTGCAGTTCTTCACGGAATACTGGCCGAGTGATAATACAGATCCATTGGAGCGAATATTCATGCAATGGGAATACTCCTATTTCTATCCCGCGATTGCTTCCTCTAATCATGTAACAGATTCGGGCAAGCAACCCTTGAAATATCGTATTGATGTTGCTATGATGGGGAAAATGGGGTTTGATATAGTAGTAAGTAAATTACCAAAGGCGGAATTAGAATTGGCGCAGGGGTCAATCAGCACCTACAATGCCATAAAGGACGTTATCTGGCATGGGGACCAATACCGGCTGAGTAATCCCAGGGAGAACAGTGTTGCCTCTATGCTCTATGTAGATGAAAAAAAGACAGCTGCTATCATGTTCAACTATCTGGTGAATAATCGTTATGATGAAGGCAGTAAGCAACCTATTGTATTGAACGGATTGGACCCTAATAAGAAGTATAAAATAGAAGAGATAAACCTTTTTCCTGGAACTAAGAGTGCTATTGATCCTTCCCTCGCTTATTCGGGCGAGTTCCTGATGACAGTTGGATTCAATCCTGCTGTGAATTCTTCACGGAGTAGTGTAGTATTGAAATTGGCCAGCATTACGCAATAACATCTTATGGCGATTATGAGACTATCGAAGTTTGGTTTTACTATTAATCGTAAAGCAATCTATTCTGCTGCGGCATTGATCGCAATCCTTGTAATCAATTTCGTTTGTTATCCTGCGCTCGCGCAGAAAAAGAGACCGTTACAAATCTGGTTCGACAAACCAGCAGCTGTTTGGGAAGAAACGTTGCCGTTGGGCAATGGCAGGCTAGGAATGACTCCTGATGGTGGCATTGAAAAAGAACGGATCGTATTGAATGATATCACACTCTGGTCAGGCAGTAAACAGGATGCCAACAATTATAATGCGTATAAATTGTTGCCGGAGATCAACAACCTACTGGAGCAGGGTAAGAATGAGGAAGCGGAGAGGCTCATGGACAAAAGTTTTGTATGTGTTGGTCCGGGCTCTGGAGGCGCGCAATGGGGTTGCTTTCAGATGCTGGCGAATCTGGATATTCACTTTAAACATCCCGGTGATCAAACGAACTATAAAAACTATTCGCGAAGACTTTCTTTGGATAGTGCTTTAGCAATAACCCAATACACATTAAATGATGTCAACTATAAACGGGAATACTATACAAGTTTTGGTGATGATGTAAACCTTATTTCAATTACCGCAACAAAGAAGGGTAAAGTCAATTTTTCAATAGGTATTAACAGGCCGGAGCGTGGCACATCATCTATTATAAATAATATTTTAGAATTTGGAGGGCAGTTGGATAATGGCACAGATGGAAATGGCATGCAATTCTTTACGCAAATCAAAATAAAAAATGTCGGTGGTAAGGTAACTCGGCATGGAGATTTGCTGGAAATCTCAAATGCAGATGCCGCAGTTATTTTTATTTCATCTGGCACAGATTTCAACAACCCTGCTTACAAAAGGGTGGTTACAGAAAAACTGAATAAGGCATGGGTGACCAGCTATGCATCGCAAAAAACAAAACATCTAACTGGGTATAAGAAGTTGTTTGATCGATTAAGCATTGATTTGGGGGAAGGCGTTGCGGAAAAACTACCAACCGATGAGCGACTAACCTCCTACTATAACAATCCGGAGAAAGACCTGGGGATGCCTGCCTTGTTTTTTCAGTATGGAAGATATTTGGCTATAAGCAGTACAAGAGTTGGCCTATTACCTCCAAACTTGCAGGGCTTGTGGGCCAATCAAATTAGAACACCGTGGAATGGGGATTATCATTTAGATGTGAATGTGCAGATGAACCATTGGTCATTTGAATTGGCTAATTTGTCCGAGCTGAATCTACCGTTGACGGAATTGGTTAGAGGGCTGGTTGAGCCAGGTAAGAAAACAGCAAAGGCCTATTATAATGCCAGTGGTTGGGTGGCACATGTGATAACCAATGTGTGGGGCTTTACAGAACCGGGAGAGAGTGCGTCCTGGGGAGTTACAAAATCGGGCTCAGGTTGGCTATGTAATAATCTTTGGGAGCACTATGCATTTACTGGTGATGCTGCATATCTGAAAAGCATCTACCCAATCATCAAAGGATCCGCACAGTTTTATGGCAGCATATTAGTAAAAGATAAAAAGACGGGGTGGCTGGTGACATCGCCTTCATCCTCTCCGGAAAATTCATTTGTACTACCTAACGGGAATCACGCGCATATCTGTGTGGGAGCAACTATTGACAACCAGATTATCCGGGAGTTATTTAATAATGTGATTGTCGCGGCTGATAAATTGAAGTCGGACAAAGGCTTTGCCGATTCCTTGAAGTTAATGTTGGCGCAATTGCCACCAGCTGGTATCATATCATCGGATGGCCGCATACAGGAATGGTTGGAGGATTATAAAGAAACGGATCAAAAGCACAGGCATATTTCACATCTGTACGGATTATTTCCGGCGAACCTGATAACACCCCAAGGCACGCCTGACCTGGCTAACGCAGCAAAGAAAACGTTGGAGGTACGGGGGGACGACGGGCCCAGTTGGTCGATTGCGTACAAACAAATTTTTTGGGCGAGACTTCTGGATGGTAACCGGGCTTTCAAACTGTTCAGGGAGATACTGAAACCCACCTTGAAAACTGATATCAACTATGGTGCAGGCGGGGGCGTATATCCTAACTTGTTGTCTGCAGGGCCGCCATTTCAGATTGATGGCAACTTCGGCTCGGCCAGCGGAATTGGCGAGATGCTGATTCAGAGTCATGCTGGATATATAGATCTATTGCCGGCCATCCCTGATTTGTGGAAGCCATTCGGAAAGATTAAAGGATTTAAGGCAAGAGGTAACTTCACGGTTGATGCAGAATGGAAAGATGGGATTGTTACCAGCTATAAAGTGTCTTCAAAGCTGCCTATGAAAGTGAAGATTAAAATAAACGGAACTATCAAGGAAATAACAAGTGTTGCTTTAACTTTGCCACAGGCACATACTCCATGACAGACAATGGCGATCTATATAAGAAGGAAGGATTTGAAGGACAACGCGCCATTATAATCCCACGTAAAATCCTGAAGGAGCGATGCCAGGGGCATCCTCTGATCAACAGTCTTTTCATAACTGATATTGGGTTCTATCCTAAGGCGAGAGGGCATTTTAGAGAGAGGCCGCATGGCTGTGATCAGCATATTTTAATTTATGTGGCCAGTGGATGTGGTCATGCGGAAATAAAGAAGGAGATGTTTCAAATAAACGCCGGAGATTTTATTCTGCTACCAGCAAAGACGAGGCATCTTTATCAATCTGACGAAAAAAATCCCTGGTCCATCTATTGGGTTCATTTCTCCGGTCGCACCTCAGCGGACATTCTGAGTACAATGTTGTTACATCAATCATCTTACAAGGGGTCCGTAGATGCTGGCATGAAGAGAGGCAACCTGTTTGATGAATTGTATGTGAACCTGGAGAGAGGATATGGTATTGAGAATTTGATTTTCGTGAATATGGCGCTCCCCTATTTCCTTTCTTCGTTCATATTCAACAGCAGGTATAATCAATTGCAGGCGGAAAAAGATGAAGACATCTTTGAGAGCTCCATCAATTTCATGCAGAAGAATTTGCACAAGGCGCTTACGCTGAAAGAGATTGCGCAATCAATAAGTTTATCTTCTTCTCATTTTTCTTTTCTTTTCAAGAATAAGATGGGGTATTCTCCGATTGAATACTTCAATCATCTCAAAATTCAGAAAGCCTGTCAGTATTTACTTTTTACTCATTTAAGGATAAAGGAGATTTCAAATAATCTGGGGTTTGAGGATCAGTATTATTTTTCGAGGATGTTTTCTAAATTGATGGGAGTGCCTCCGGTAGAATATAAGAAGAAGAGGTTGACATAAATTACTAAACCTTTTCGGCGGGTTAATCTTTCAAAAAATACGCAACAGGAGTATCCGGGACTTGGAATCCTCGCTAAACCGAAGCCTGGTAAGGGTTCCAGCTCCTTTGGACTAGATTCCATCCGCCCCGATTCCCATTAATTCCCGCGCAAATGAAACAAACCCTGATAAAATGCCAAAATTGTTCTATCCAGGGTTTAACAGAACATACTAACGGCCTTTATACATTTCAAATACATAGCAGGGCCAGGTAACTTTGTTATCGTATATCCCTTTCATATAAAAGGGGTGAAATGTAGCGGTTACATAAAGGTTTTTGTCGGGATATTTTTTTGAAACATAGCGTTGCTGTTTACTTTTTATACCGATGTAATAACCTTCATCGGCTAACTGAAAGTCAAGGTTCTTAAATTCATTCAGCAGGTTGTCGCGTTGCTCTTTCGTATGCACGGTGTGGGCTACCCTCCAGGTCGCCTGTGGATTTACGTCCACGTAAAAAGTAGATGCCGGCAGGGTGAGCCAATTTCCGGCGGTGTCTTTTATGCTGATGCGTTGTGCAGCATAATATTCGTCCTTTTTACCATAAACAAAATCCCGCGAAAGGTTCTTCATATATAATTGTATGCAGGACAAATTATCGCAGTCAGCAACATCAATTATTTCGGCGGCTGTGAGCATATCCCGGCGAGGAACAAACGTTTCCAGAACAATCTTATCCTGGGCCTGTATGCTGTCTAATTCTTCAAGGGTTACGGCCCGTTTGTTGGTTGGATTACTGCAAGATATCATACTCAACAAAAACCTAATAAACAGCGATAGTTGAAAAATGCGGCTCATACATCTATTGTTTTATCCGGTAAAAAAGTATGGCCGGCGCATCGGGATCGTTGTTAGCCTTGAGGCTTAATACATCTACATTCCTCTTGATTGCACGGGTTAGTTGTATAAAATGATTGATGAGGGTGTCACCGTTAGCACTCACAGCGATTAAGCGGGGATATGACACTCTACTATTCGATACAAAGGAGGGCAATATCCGGTAGCGGCCGGTATATCTTAAAGTATCTTTCACAGGATAGGCTACCACCTGGTAATCGAAACTACCGTCCCGCCTCAAACGGACCATCAGCAAAGCGCTATCATTCTTTTGCGCCCACAAGCCGAGTTGGGAATCTCCTTCATCTATATCTCCCCGTACAATATCTATATCCTGTATCTTCTCCCTTTTTCGGTCGAGCCAGTGCCGAACGGACAGAAAGACTATTCCGGCCAGGATGAAAAGAAAAAAATATTTCGTGTGAATTCTCATGGCTTCTTCCTAATCCTGCTCTCAGTCCAGAATCAAAAATGAGAAACAAAGTGCCTGCCAACAGGTCGTCTTTTTACGGTTGCAGTCGCCTGCTTTGACAAGTAATTTACCCGTTCCTGCCTGTTTTCAAAATCCAAAATCCGCCGGGCAACACTTTTATTTATTTCATTGCCTGAATCCGATCTGGCCTCTTTGCTGACCCTCTTCCCCGCGTTCAGCATCATTGATATCAAATTCTTTCACATCATTTAAAATCACTGTACCCAGCATTTCGGTTGTGCGATCTTCTTTATGCATTACCGCAAGCCGTAAGTTTTGATTCTTCACACATTCGGCCACAACCTGGCGCACTGTCCGGGCATTGCCAAAATTTTCATCCCTGTGCTCAAACTGCCATGTCAAATAATCTTTCAGATGTGTGGACGCGGCTTCATCCGGCGACATATTTTCGGCTGCGAACATAGCGGCGGCAATAGTCCACATTTCTCCGGCAGTGTAATCCATAAATTGAAAATATTTATCAAAACGGCTTCGCAACCCGGGATTACTTTCTATAAAATCCTGCATCTTATGCGGGTAGCCGGCTACGATGACGCCTATCCTGCCACGATTGTCTTCCATATATTTTAAAATTGTGGCGATGGCCTCCCCGCCAAAATCACTGCCTGAAAATTCTTTGCCCGCCATCGAATACGCTTCGTCAATAAACAGAATGCCACCAAGCGCTTCGTCCAATTTTGCTTTTGTCTTGATAGCCGTTTGTCCGATATATCCGGCAACCAGCGTTTCCCTGTCTACTTCTACCAGGTGCCCCTTCTCCAGGATACCCAGCCCTTTATAAATGCGTGCAAGCAGCCTTGCCACCGTAGTTTTTCCCGTACCCGGGTTGCCAGTGAAAACAGAATGCAAGGAAAATTTATTGAGAAAATCTTTGCCGGTCTCCTGGTAAAATTTTACCAGCGTTACCATCTCGCTTACATCATTTTTAATATTGGCAAGCCCGGTCATGGCATTGAGTTCGGCAAGACTTTCGTGCAAGATTTCTTCCGGCGTCTGCGTCCCAGGTTTGCTTTGCAGAATGGTGTCCGGTCTTGTCGCACCCTGGTAACTTACTGGCTTATTTTTGGTATCCTCTTCCCAGCTATCGCCAACTTCAAATGTGGCGCTGCCCACCACTAGTCCCATAAAAAAAACGTCAACGCTGTACTGATTGCTCTGCCAAATTCCCGGTGTGGGGGCACCCCAGCCGGAAGAAGCAGAATAGATGAGACTTTGCGTATTAGGGGATACATAAACCAGATCCGAAGATTTGCCTTTGAGGAGCCCTGCCTTGTCAAGATAATTAAAAAAGAACTCCGCATAAAAAGCCTTGTCACTTTTACTTTTGAATTTTATCTCTGTACATATATAACGGCTTTCATCCCGCTTAAATTTGCAATAATTTTTTCGTGCAGGGTCATTTTGAATAGTAGACTCGCTTTCAAATAATTTTATAGACTCGATATCGATATATCTATTGTTTGTCAACGCATCAGGCCCCAGATCCTCCACATGAAAAACAGTTTCCGCTACCATTGCACTATCTATTATTACTTCCCATCGATAATCCCCCGTCGTCCAAAACCCGCCGACTTCCGCAACGCCCCACCCATCCCGCACATAAACAGCGTTATCGGTTTTACTTACTTTAATGATCTGTTGGCGGCTGCAAAGCTTTGCATGACTAGAAGTGTTTGCGGTACAATTCAGGATAATATTCACCTCCCAATCTTCTTCATCAAACAATTTATTAAAAAATGAAAATTCAACATGAATGTAATTAAGTTCATAGCGATCAAATACGGTCCGGTACTTCTTACTGCCGTCGGCCATCCACTCGTCGCTGCCGTATACCTTTAACCCTTTTACAACAAACTTTGACTGCATTGCATTTTCCATAACTAAAACTATTTACCTACTTCTATAAAATTTGGCTCTCCACAAAAACACCGACATCATCAACTGCGTAACGGCAAAGCATTTGAAAGCAAGGCCATAGTCGCTGCCACTTAAGGGCGACACAGGATAATACAACAAACCACTGATTACCGCAATCACAACCACAATATATGGAGATGCCTGCTGCCGTCCTTTTCCTGACGCCTTTTCCAGTGCAAAAATATAGCATAACGCCCCAGCAAAAACGCCTGCTACTGCAAAGCACACTGGCGCCATCCCGCCTGAAAAAGATACAGTCAGAACGATATCGCCGAAGGTGGCCACCAGCACTAAACCAATATCCACAATGATGACATATAATAATGTCAAAAGGAATTTCTTCGAGGTCATTGCTTTGAAGTGCCGATGCCTGTATTATTTTGCCGGTACACTGCTTGTAGTCCTCATTTATTGGCAGGTTTCTCTGTTTTGGCAGGCTTGTCCACGTTCAGTTTCTTCTTTGTAACTGTCCTTCCCTTTACAAAATCCGTTACTTCTTTTGCCCTTTTATCAGACGTCTTATTTCTCGATGCATCAACACCCAGTGCCGCCTTACTCACGCTGTCGAGCTGCGCTTTCGTCTGCCCTGCTTGCTGCGTGTTTTTTTTCGTCTGCAGTTGGGCCTTAAGGCCCGTAAGGAAAAACAGGCAGGCTGCGAATAAAAGTACTTTTTTCATTTGTTTTAATTTAAAATTTATTAGGTAAATATTTCTTTCTAAAGGAAATAGTTTCAGTGGCCGCCTTTGACAATACCGTATCCTTATTCAAGGCCAAATTTTCGAGTAGGCTTGTCACCTCACTATGGTCAATCAATCTCAATGCGAAAACAGCCGTCTTCCGCACTTCCGCCGATACGGCGGGGTTTCGGACATAGAAGGTAATGACCGGCAGCAACCGGTAAGATCCCGTATTGCCATAGACTAGTAGTTGCTGAATCGTATCCGCGCTATTCTTCATATTTTCAATAATAACGTCTGTTAATTCATCTGCTTTTCTTCCATCTGTTGCCCGCAGGTTCTTTACGATTCCGCCCAATGCGAGCTGGGCCGTTGATGTAGTGAAAGCATTTCCGCTTTTTGAAAACGCTATCTCTTTAATAATGTCTGCTGCCCGGCCGGTGGGCGTGGTTGAAGTAGCCAGCACCGGCAACAATTCCCTCATAACCGATTCATCATCCTTCCGCGCCGCTATTACAGTAGCCAGTTTGTCTATGCAAAACGGCGTTTCCACAGCAGCCATGGCATGGCTCATCACCCTGAAAGTATCCGACCCCGAAGCAGCATTTCTTAACAGGGTTGCCATTTTACTGCAATCGGGTTCCGAAAGCCAGGCCAATGCCCTGAGCTTTTTCACCAGTTCACTTTCATACTGATCATCCTGAGTACTCGTCAGCCGCAGCTTCGCCATGAGCGTTTCAAAATTGTCGTCTGCAAGGGTGTTTTTATAAGCCATCCGGTTTATCTCTTCATCAGGGATCGGGTCGCTTAATGCAACTGCTTTCAGATAGCTCCCGGATTGTCGCAATTTTTCAAGTGCCCGCAATGCTCCATGGCTAATAGTGGTTGTTGACAATAGTTTATACTCCGTGCTGCTGCCCGATGCAACAATGGTATCCGAACCAAACATGGTAACAAGCGATTCGGAAATGCTTATTCTTCGCACCATGCCGTGTGTGTCAGTAATGACAGTTGCTTTACTGTCAGGAAAAAAATTTTGACCTTTTTTTTCCTTTTTCATTCTTCCGTATCCGCTATTTGTTTTCAGGTACTCTATGCTGTCTGCACTTTTATGAACCACCTCATAATTTGCTTCAAATAAACCCACCATATTCTCTTCTGTTACCTGCCAGTTTTGCTTTTCTCCCGGAAGCAATACAGCCTGTGTATTGCTTAGTATATTTTTTACAATACCTGTGGTTGCCTGAGAAACTGCCGTATCTGTTCTTACGGACAGAATATTCCCGGTTACCGACATTTCCGCAAAAACGGGCATGGCCATTTCTTTCATAATCATACCCGCATCTACAGGAAATGCGCCGCTTTCAATCTGCACATCGGGCTGTATGATTTCAAAGCATACAAGCATGCTGTCTCCGGCAAATGCGATGATTGTCTTTTTTATTTTACACTGAACGGTCACTTTCGTTGTTTGCAGCGAAGGCCTGAGAAAGAAGGGCTGAGCTTTAGCGGAGGAATCCGTATTGTAGAGCATTTGTATATCGCTGTAGCCGATCCCTTCCCCAGTGTATGAGTACACAAACTGCTCGCCGGCATCAACTCCAGGGGTGTCAACCGGTTTACTCTTATAAAAGCAACCAGTGCATACGCATACTAACAGGAAAGAAACGGCTATAACCCTCATGGCGACAGAATGAAGTATGAGCACACTGTTATAAATTATTAATTACATCAGTACTGCCCCCGTCTGCAATGGTGCCGGATGCTTTAAACCCACCCCAATTACAAAAGTCAGCCTCTCCCAAACGATGGCATCCAATCCATGGACAACAAACCTCTGCATAGCCATAAAGGCGGCCGCTTAGCATAGAAAGATCGAATCCCATATAATAATTATAACCAACAACAATCTGGTCGGCATTTTGAGACCAGAGACCGACGTAACTATTAAGAGGGATATGCCCCTTCAGAAAGGTTATTTCAGCCCCGACTCCAACGTTTGCAATGCCCGCAACAGAAGCGCCGCCCTCAGCATAACCCTTCAGATCCATCACTGGCTCTGCTTCCAGGCTTACAACGGTGCGGAAAATGGAACAATTGTAATTAAGCCCAACAGATCCCTTCACACCCACCTTGCCGGTAAAACCAACACCACAACAGATAGGGATGTAAGCTGCGAAAGAGTTGTCAAAATTCCTTGCATGAGTTTTGCCAAAGGTTTTTTCCTGTGTAAGGCTTTGAGTCGCGTTTAAGACGGTAATACCGACCAGTTGAATTTGCTCTTTAACAGTCATTGGTTTGCTTGTATTAGCCGGGGCGAACAATTCTACTTCGCCTGATAACACATCCAGTGAATTGTTACGAATCTCACCGTATATTTTAACTTTAGCATTGATCTTAAATTCCGACATACTACTGCCCGGGCTTTGCGGGTTATATGGGTATATTTTTGCAGACCTCAACAGAGTGGCCTGAACGCCGGCCTTTATAGTTTCCGCACTACCCAGGGACCAATCTTTTGTTGATATATCGGAAATCACCTTTAATGCGCCCGAGCTAGTGCTATTGCCGGTAGTTGCTGTCAACCCCTTTAAATCTGAAACCGGCGCACGGACAGCATCAGCCTTTTTAGAAGCGGTGCTCGTTTTTTTCACCTCTGCAAATTTATTAATGGTTGGAGAAGCACTCAGGTTTCCGCGGGCATCTACCGAAAACTTTGTTTCCGCCAGGCTTTTTTTCTCAGCATCGTTATATTTTCCAAAAGGGTTTAGCCTGAGGTTGCCTATCATTTTACTGGTTGGCGAAAGGGACTTCAGCTCAGTTTCTGATTTTAACGGGCTGATTTTCTTTGACAATTCCGGAACTTTGGCGTCCAGTTCGGAAGCGGGTGTAGCCAGATTGACTTTATACGTTGATTTATCGTCCCTGATGGAATACCCTTTGGCATTTTGATCTTGTTCAATCTCATTTAGCTTGGCAAAAAGCTCCCTTGCAGTTATTGTCTTGCCGTTAATCACCGTGGTTTCATCCGGAGCTATTTTTCTTCCTTTTAAATCAACCATTTCAATGGGTCTGAAAGGGATAGGCGGTCTCCGGCTTACCTTCTGCCTGCTCTCAGCTTCTGAGACGACAATTTTTGACATCTCCCGATTGACTACGGGGCTTTGTGCGGCAGTTTGTTTTAGCCGGGTGTATGGATCCTGGCCCATGGCCTGATAGCTACTAAAAAAAACAATACACGAGAGAAAAAGAAACATTGTCCTTTTCATGTTCTTAGGTTTAATGATGAATAAATAACGATTTACATTTGGATGACATAGCCCTGGATGATCAGTGATCCAGGTGTGGCTTGCTACTTTCTTATCAGGCTGTTTAAGTTGACTGACGTTTTATTGTTTGCCCTCAAGCCTCTGTTGCTACTAATTCCCCGTCCGTGCCGGAGTGCCGGTTTTCCCGGGTTGTGCGCTGGCAGAAGACAACGTGAATTTTCTCCAATTCACATTGCGCTGAGTGATAGAAAAATTCTTCTCCAGGTTGAGAGCTACATCCATGCTGCACCCGCTTACGCAATGAATCTCATTCCCGGTAAACGTTAGTACCTGATCACCTGCTTTGCCGGCAGTTGTACATCCGCATCTGAAAGCACCGGTAGTTTCGCCATTTGGTTTTTGAACAGTAATTATCCGGTTGCTATCAAGGAACACCATACGGTAGCCTTTTTTAATCGTTACTTTCCCGCTTTTTACTGTTGTGCCCTCGGGAAGCTGCAGGCTCGTGTCTGAGGTAAAATACCGGTCATTGGCATTTTTTACCTCGGTCCTCTTACCTAACTGCGCATTCGCTGCAACAATAAAAAAGAAGAAAGTCGTTGTTAGTAACAACAACCTTCTCATACCAGGTCTTTTCGGGCACAAGCGATCCTCCATTTTATTTTTCGGCCTATACACTATTGGTTTTGATTTTGAGGTTTGGCTACAGTAGTATCCGGAAGCGGAGCTACTGGTTGGGTTACAGTACTATCCGGAAGCGGAGGTACTGGCTGCTCAGGATCGCCGGGCTTTTTATTCTTCGGAGCTATCTTTTTAATTAGGGTATCTACCTTATTCCCGGCCTTAGTCAGAACTGTATCTGTAACCTTGTCTGCCGGATTATTGATAACCTTGTCCACTACCTTATTGGTGGAGCGGTCAACTGAATTGTCCACAGCCGCCTTTGCTTTTGTTTTTAAAATCTTCAGCAATTGTCCGTGGCCCACGTAACCTGCACCAATGGTGAGGAGGAGGATAAAAATTACTTTTTTCATTGCTTTACACTTTATCTCTAAAGATTGCTTTTCCCATTTGTGTTTTTGTACTGCTGCGACGCAGCTTCTCCGGGTAGTTACAGGTCATTATGGCCTGGCCGGGACAATTACAACAGGCTTATCGGTCTATCGCTTGATCGCATCCATTATTTTATCCACACCCATTGCACCCCGGTTAAACTCGTGCTTCGACCCATCGGCAAGCGTTATAATAATCTTCTTTGATAAAAAACCTTTCTGCACGTCTACATGGCTTACATCCGCTTTGCTGATGGAATAGACAATGTCCTTGTCTTCTTTATTAAATGTAACATGGTAAGATGCCGGGTTGTATGATGCATCGTATAATGTACGGTAAACAAGCCGCTGATTGGTAACGGTAAGGTTGCCGTTAAACTTCCTTCCCTCGGGCGGTGTATAAAACAGCGTCCAGGAATCAATGGCGGTTTCGCCAGGCAGGAGTGTTATTTTGCTCATATCTTGTCTTTTCTACTTTATGGCGGTGCAATCGATCATTGTCCCATAGCCGCTGGTCTTAAAATTTACGTTACGCACATAAGGCTTGCCATATCTTCCGCCACCCAGATGATTTTTAGCAATACTAACGTCGCCCAGAAAGCACTTGCCATCCCGTTTATAAATTGTATAGATATTTTCTGCAAGCGATTGATGGGTAGGAAAGTCCAAATCATTCTTTTGAACGATCCAAAGCCCGGTAGGGCTATCATTGGCCACCACAAACTTAACCAGCACATCTCCGGTTGAACTTAACTCCGCTTTTATCATCGCTTCCAATGCAGCATGGCTAAGCGATGCGTCCGGCAGGGTTCTGGAAGTCTTGGGCCACCAGTCGGGCATAGCATGCAGTGTAGAAATAGCAGCACGTACACTCTGATGTACTTTGGTAAAATTGTCTTTTATGGTGGCGACATCAGCTGTATTAAAATTGAATTTAAATCCACCTTCCACACCGGGCCAGTCGCTGGAGTTGGGTAACCCGTTCCCATAACCATCTACAGGCCGGAAATAGAATTGGAACTGAATTGTGTATTCGCCGTTGTCCGGAAATTTCGACTGGTCTATAATCAGGTACATGGGTCCGCCGGAGACATGCGTAGCGTTAAATCCGTACTCGAAATTCATCCCGATGCCGGTTGAAGCCCTGGCGGGATCTGGCAGAATGTCAAAATTAAAAGCTGTCTTTTTATTATCTCCAGCCCTTAGCATCACGGAATTATACGTCGATTGTGCATAGCTGCCCTCGTCGCCCTTTGCAACACTGAAATTATATATCAGGTAATAGTTAGTGCCAATTGGCGATAGTTTGAATGCATCTCCCAGAGTTTGGTTGTCCAGTTCTAAACGGCCATAAATAAAATCACTCGATTTAAAACTGGATTTAGCGCCCTCATGGCTATTCCCGAAAGGCTTATCGGAAAAATAAAATACAGCGCCGGGCACCATCTTTATATCCTCGTTCAGAAAATACTTTTTGTTTATTTTGATGCTTTCGTTTGACATTGCCTTTGCATTTATAGTCGTGTCCTTTTGTTTATTAAGCGTATTCCCAGCCTGGGTATAACCGGAGTAAGACAGAAGTAACAGCCCGGTTGATAGTAATAGTGAGTTTATCCCTTTCATCATTTAATGAATTTTTAAATTGTTAAATTGATCGAGGGTTTTCAGGACAACTGGTGCCAGGCAGCAGTAAGGATAGTATCCGAAATTATTTATGCTCTATCAAAATAAAAGCCGCCATTTTCTAAGTGGCGGCTTTTACCTTATAACTGGCAGAACAGGTTTCCACCGTTGTTTCCGGACGAGCGGCGGTTTGAAAAAAATATCATGTATTCTTTTTTTAACACACCTTATAAATTAGTTTTAGGAAAAGAAGCAGGAGTAAATAATATGCTATTCTTCATCCGGATATTGATAAATATAGTCAGGCTATCTCCTCTACAACAGTTCTGGTTGAACATCCTGATCCCGGTAGGAGGCATTATTTTTTTCAAATGGTTACCCGGCGCCATCCTGTTTTATTTTATGCTGGAAATGGCCAATTACTGGTTGTGTAACCTGATATTGCTCCTATGGTTTGCAAAGGCATCTTCGGCAAAAGAACGCTGGCAACGTGCCGGCATTTTCAGCTTCTGGTTTTGGGTTGCTTTAATTGGCTTCTATTTGTTCGTAGGATTTATGTCTGATGCTAAAAGCGCATCTATAACAACCAATATTACTTATGGACAGATCATAGGAGTTATCATGATCTATTGGCTTCAATTTGCCCTCTTTATATATACTATGAAGCCAAAAAACAAGATGACACAGGATGTCGTTATCAAAGAGGTAGAGTACCGGATGACAGGCATTTATATCACGCTTTTCTGCGTTATAGGCTATGTATTTTCATTTTGGTCGCAAACAGAAACAATGAATTATGCGCTGGCAGTGGTGCTTGTTTTTTCCAAAAGCCTGGCTGACCTGGTGCTGATCGCTGTTCGCTACAGTAAAAACCAGGTAAAGCAAAATAAGCCATGAACTGATTACTTTTATAGGTCATTATGCGCTATCCTTTTCTACTAATATTATTGTTAAACGTTGCAGGGCTTCGTGCGCAACCTTTGCTGTTTGAAAATTATTCATCGCAACAGGGCCTTTCTCAAAACAGTTGCTACAGCATGGCGCAGGATGCAGATGGCTTTATGTGGTTTGGCACACAAGACGGCCTGAACCGCTATGACGGGAAAGAATTTAAACCATACCTGCCTCAAACTGCCGAGGGGAAAAAACTTCCATCCAATTACATTTCTTCTTTATTCTTTAGCAAAAGCGAAAACCTGTTATGGGTAGGCACCATGGGCGGTCTGTGCCTTTACCTGCCAGGCCGCAGATCATTAGCTGCTATTGATGAAGTATTCCCTTATGCTTTGCTTTTAAAAACGACGGCGATAAAAGCGATAAATTCTTTTGAAAATGGCGAGTATTGGATAGCCACTTACAATAGCGGGCTCATATACGTTAATACAAAAACAAAAAAACTAGAATTCTATTTCTCTACTGCGGCGTTTAAAAACCAGGTAAGTGGCATTATACTCCATAACGGAAAGATAATTGCAGCAACATTGCACGGGCTTTTTGTGCTTGCCAGGACCGCTAATGGGTTTCAACCTGAAGCATTACTCCCTTCTTATTATTTTCCTGAAATAAAAGCCCTGCATTCATTCAATGGTAAACTATGGATAGGCACACTGACGGACGGCTGCTACTATATTGAAGCGCCAATGACCAGCATTTCCAATATCCGGCATTTTGATACCGGCGCGAGTGGCATTGGTTGTTTTACCACGGATGCTAGCGGAAATTTATGGATAGGCACCCGTGGCTCCGGCATCATACGGTATACACCATCAACTGAGCAACTTGTTACGGCCATACACAACCGGTATGACAGCCGTTCGCTCGAAAAAAACTTTGTGCTTTCTCTCTTCCCAGACCGGCAAGGCATTATGTGGTGCGGCCTCAGCGGCGCGGGCCTTGCAAAATACGATCCCTTAAAGTTCCAGATACATACTATCCAGCACGAGGAGGGCAATCCAAAGTCACTACCTGATAATATGGTGTTTGATATTTTTAAAAGCAATGCCGGTCATTATTATGTGGGCACGCAAAACAACGGCATTGCAGCCTGGGACAGGCAAAATGGTTCTTTCACCCAGATTGCGGGAACGTCAACATTTGGCGCACCGGCAAACACTATTTATGATATTACGGAAGATGATCAACAAAACCTATGGATTGCAAGCTGGGCCGGGTTGCTGGAACTCGACGCGGGTACAAAACAAATGGTGAGCTATAGAGGAAAAATAAATCTACCATCAGAAAAATTCTATACTATCCTCAAACTCAAAAATACCGATAGCCTTCTTTTAATGGGTGAAGACGGTGCTGTATTTTTTTCTTTAAAGGATTATAATTGGCACCCCTGTCCGGAAAATATACTCCAGAATAATCTATTTACCGGCCGGCATATCTACGAAGACAGCAACAATGTGCTGTGGATATGCACTACGGGTGCAGGGTTGATAAAATATGATACTAAAACCCGGATTTCCGAAATAATTGAACCGGTCAGGAACATATCTGTCAATGCAAGGCATCTGCTGCAGGATGGAGATTTATTTTGGATAGCCACCGACAACGGGATTGTCGTATTCAATTCGAAAACCGGGAAGATAGCCCGGCATATACTTCCCAATAATGAAAATGCCTCCAAAGTATGCTATGCGATCCAAAAAGATAAAAGCGGAGATTTCTGGGTAAGCTCCAACACAGGATTGTACCGGATATCCCACCTGTCTTACAATGTAGAAAAACACTACAATCTTGGCAACGGCCTTAGTTTTTTGGAATACAATACCGCTTGTAGTCTTACTGCGGACGAAGGGACGCTGCTTTTTGGCGGTGTTGACGGCATTACCGAAATTAACCCATCCCTGATTAAAGAAAATACCTACACACCAGCTCCGCTCATCACCGGGATTACAGTAAATGAAAAAGCGGTGGATATAGCTGGTCAGCGTCTCAGTTACAATGAGAATTTCCTAACTATCAATTTTACCGTTCCCAATTTTTCCAACGAATCGAATAATCTTTTTATGTGGCGGCTGAAGGGGCTTAACGGCACCTGGAGTACCCCCACGCCTATAAACAGTGCTACATTTGCTGGGTTGTCCCCCGGCGAATATACCTTTGAATTACGCGCAGCCAACAGCGATGGTAAATGGTCGCCCGGCATTACTTCGCTTCCAATTATCATCAGGTCGCCCTGGTGGCAAACCTGGGCTTTCAGAGTAGCCGCAGCATTACTATTTGCTGTATTGATATTCCATTTTGTAAGAAAACGGATGCAATCCGTTCGTAAGGAGGCGGCGCTGAAACAGCAAATGGCTGAACTGGAGATGAAAGGCCTCCACGCGCAAATGAATCCGCATTTTATTTTCAATTCGCTCAACAGTATTAAGGAAATGATATGGAGTGATGATAAGCAAAATGCCAGCCGTTACCTGAGCAAATTTGCACAATTGATACGTACCGGATTAGAACAGTCAAAGCAAACCTTTATTACAGTGGAGCAATGCAGGGATCATCTGCAGCAATACCTTGATATGGAAAAATTGCGGTTTGAAGGGTTCTCTTACTCGATCATTACAGATGAAAAATTAGATGTTCACGAAGCGAAAATAGCTCCGCTATTAGTGCAACCTTTGGTCGAAAACGCCATCTGGCACGGACTGGGTAACAAGGACGGCGACCGCCAGCTATTCATCCGTTTTCTCGGCGACAGCCATAACCTTTCCTGCGAAATAGAAGATAATGGAATAGGCATCCGGCAGTTGGTAAAAGACAAACAAAACACTATCCGTACACACCATTCGCTGGGCATTGCAAACATCAAAGAAAGACTGGAGAAGCTTAATGAAAAATACAATATGAAATGTTCGTTAACTATAACAGATAAATCGGACGAAGCCAATAAAACCGGGAGCGGAACCATTGCTATTTTACATCTAACGAGCTAAAAATATAATTATGATACGCACAATATTGGTAGATGATGAAACCAGGGGGTTAAACGCGCTGAACAGCATGTTGCAGGCATATTGCCCCGAACTGGAGGTAGCCGCCGCCTGCCTGGATATTGCCGAGGCTAAAGAAAAAATTCAACTACTGAACCCGCAATTAGTTTTTCTGGATATTTCGCTGAGGGGCAGGACAAGCTTTGACCTGTTAGCAGAACTGGAACACTATAATTTTGAAATAATCTTTGTTACGGCGCATAACCAATATGCCTTGCGGGCCTTTCAATACAGCGCCACAGACTACCTGTTAAAACCTATTGATGAAGACTTGCTGGCTAGCGCTGTCAGGAGAGCGGTAAAACGCATATCGGACAATACGACAAACAATAATATTTCAACGCTCCTGCACAACCTCAGCAAGACGAAAGCTCAAAATGAAATGAAACTGTGTATCCCGTCGTTAAAAGGATTTGATGTAGCTGACGTAAAAGATATTATCTATTGTGAAGCGTCCGGAGTTTATACCAATATCCATTTCGCACAACATCCAATGGTATGCTCTTCAAAAGGGCTTTCAGAGTACGAAGAAATATTGGCCGACTCTGGTTTTATACGGGCACACCATTCCTTCCTTGTCAACCTGCTTCATATCAAACAGTATGTAAAAGGCGAAGGCGGAATACTCATTCTTTCAAACAATATAGAAGTTGCAGTGAGTCGCCGAAAAAAAGAAACCATCATTAACAGGATGAAAGAATTTTACAAATTTTGAAAACACCGGTTGCGTGTGCACGGTGCTGATCTTATTCAGCCGAGTTGATCTCGAGTGGCAGATAAATAATGATGCGTGTACCGGTGCTGCCGGCTTCTTCAAGGTGTTTTTTATCTATGATCTTCACGGAGCTTTCCAGGCCGTGTTTCTCATTCAACAGCCGGATCCTGTTTTGCACGTTGGTTATACCCACTGAAGTATGGAGATCTTCCCGCTGTTGCCCGAGTGACTGGCCGTGTTCGATGCCCACACCATTGTCATCGATGATACAGATCAGGTGGTCTTCTTTTTTTGAAAATGAAATAATAATGTCAATATCTCTTTGCTCTCCACCAGCTGCATGCCAGATGGCATTTTCCACAAAAGGCTGTATCAGCATCGGCGGCAATAGTGCTTCATCCGTGTCCAGTTGATCGCTCACCGTGATGCTGGCGGTGAAGTGCATGTTCCTGATCTTTTCCATTTCGACATAGCGCTCCAAATAGTCGATGGTTTGCCGCAGGGAAATAAAAGATTGTGACGATTGTACCAGGGTCAGCCGGATCAATTGGGCAAATTTGCCAAGGTAGCGCGAGGCATCTTTGTTCTCATTGCTCAGGATCATTTCGCGGATGCTGTTGAGACTGTTGAATACAAAATGGGGGTTCATCTGTGCGTGAAGCACTTTCATTTCGGTCTCCGCCAGTTGCTTGTCGATATTGGCGCGCCGGCGTACCTGTTGCACGCGGTAGCGGTAGGCGCTCCATAGAATCATCGCGGCAGCCAGTAGCGCAGACAACAGGAACCAGGCTGTTTTCCAGAACGGCGGCCGGATGATGATCAGCAGTTCTTTTGTTCGTTCTTTCCCAAACTTACCGATCACCCTGGTGGTAACCAGGTAATGGCCGTCCTGCAATTGATCCAGGTTGATGGTCCGCTGGCCACCGAGGGGGGCCCATTGGCCTTGATTGATCCTGTACTCGAAACGATAGTGTTCCGGTGATTCAAAATTGATAGCAGTAAATTGAAGAGACAGGCTGTTTTCCTGGTGCGCCAGTGAAACCGTATCGCCTGGAAAAAAGATTGACCGCTTATTATTGATCAATAGTTCCGGGAGCAGTATGTCGATTGGACTGGCCGGTGCAGCGGGCAGTCTACCGGGAAAAACGGAGAGATAATCTCCCGAAAAGAGATAACAGCGGTCGTATTCCCCATCGTAATATATCTTCCGGCTGCTGGAAAATTCTTCAAGCAGTCCGTCCCGGTAATCGTAGACCACGGCTATTTTTTTGGTAGCAGTATTGAATGCAGCGAGGTAATTCACGCCGCCGAGCCACAGGATATTATTGATCACGGGACTCATGCAACGGATTTGTGCGGAAGGCAAACCGTTTTGCATGGAATACGCGGCAAAGGTTTTTGAGCGAATGCGATATTCGAGCAGGCCGTTATCGGTATTGTGTATCCAGAGAGAGCCGTTGTTATCCGCACTACAGGCAAGGATATCATCATTGTATTTATTCACACCCGCATAAGATTTGATCAGGGTGTCAAAGGTCTGGTTGTGCTCATTCCAGCGGGCGAGTGCATGACCGCCGATCCAGGTATCGCCATAGCTGTCCGTCACTATCATTTTTGTCTTCGCAAAAGGAAGCGCGGGTTTCGTTTGCGGCGTAAAGAAGGTAAACGACCTGTCGGGTATATGATAGCGGCCCACGATACCGCCAAGGATATAACAGAACCAGCCATTGCCGAGTTGGTCGGGTTTATTGAAATAAATCTCGTGAAAATAGGAAGGAGGATATTTCTTTTCATCCAGCAATTTGCCATAGTGATACGTTTTGGTATCAAACCACAGCGGACCGCTGTTGGTACCGAGCCACAGGGTGTCTGGTTGATACATGGCGATGCTGTAAACTTCGTTCCAAAGATCAGTCCCGTTATAAAACCGGATGCGCGTTTCCAGTTTCATGCTTCCTGTGTCAACGATCACGAGCCCGTTGTACGGCGAATGACGGGCCAGGTACAGTTTATTCTTATACCTAAGCGCGTCCGAAAAACCGTTCGTCTCGTTGTCGGGAGACGCCACGGGATAGTGATAGCTTTTGATAAAGGGGACGATTCTTTTCTGGTACAGGATGCCTTTGCGCGTGCCTACCCAAAGTTTCCCGTCGCGGTCAACGAAAAGGCAACTAATGCGGTAACCAGGCAGGTAACGTTTGGGCTCAAACCGGATCTGCCCGGTTTGTTTATCCAGGTGAAAAACAAAAAATCCGCTATGCATGGAATTGAAGGCAAAGGTGCTGTCATCCAGCTGGCTGATCCGTGTGAGCCAGTTGATCTCGTCATCCAGTTTGAACGGAAGCGGGGTTGCCACCACCAGGTCACGGCTACGGTCGTAAAAGATAATACGCTCTTGTTTTTGCTGTAAGAAAATATATTGAGTAGCGCTGATCCGAAACTGGTCTATCCAGTAACCGATCTGCGTTTTGGGCGGATTATAAAATGATTTCCCATCGTTAAGTGTGCCCATGGGGTGAAAGCTGTTGCTGCCGGCGTTGTAGCTGAAAAGCGTGTCATCGGTATAAACGACATACTCCTTGCTGTTAAGCGGCATGATGCGCCGGGCAAACAGGATCCTTTTATTACCCACATCGGTGGCTTTGTATTTCTCGTGTTGAAAGAGCAGGCGCCCGTCCTTATTAAAAGTGTAGAAACCGGTGGCGGTGGCCAGGGCAAAGGAATGATCAGGGAGTGGAAGGGCGTCCAGGGTATTGTTCCGGTAGGTGCTGAAAGCCGTGCTGTCGGGTACCCGGTAGCTGGTCACTGAAAAATGTTTGGTATCCAGTACCTGGAAGCCGCGCAGGGTAATGATGCCGAGTTGGTGATCGCCGAATGATTTCAGCCGCCAGATAGTATTGGATGGCAAAGGGAGCGAAGGAGTGCCCTGATAAAATTTTTTGAAGGCAAAGCCGTCAAAGCGGTTGAGGCCGTTGTCAGTCCCGATCCAGAGAAAGCCCCAGTCATCCTGTGTAATGGCAGTAACGTAATTGTCGCTCAGACCATCCTTGCTGGTATAACGGATAAAAGTAGAATCCTCGTACTGCGCTTGCGTGACAATGGCGGATGCAAGCAGGGCAATCAGGAAAAAAAGCTTGGGGGCGCGACGCATGTGTGCTGGATTGCCGGCTGAAAGGGCAATGCAGTTAAAGATACAGGAATAATATATACTGGGGCAGGATTGCGATAGCGATCTGCAGAAAAACTGAGATCTAAGTATACGGTACGGTTTGTAAAACGACGTAAAAAGAGCAAGGCTTCGGGAATGTTTTACGGCCTTTTTTAAGAAGCTGATAATCAGAAAATAAAAATAGTCCTGTCGAGGCTACCCCACCCTCCGAAACTATAGCATAAGTAGATTTCTAATTTTATGGAGGTGAATTCAGGTGGTCGCTTATACCCAGATTTAAGAACACCAAATAAGAACTCCATTGCGTTGATGCACGATAGACAACCCTCTGTTCCCTGCACTGCTGTAAGCCTCATCTCTAAAAGATATGAGATATCGTACCGTCGGTGAAAGAATGATGGATATGAAAAGCCGTCTGAATTTTTAAACCCTGGAATCTCCGCTGCCACCACTCCAACCTTCCTGCACTCCTCCGTTGGATTTTTTCAGTAAACACGTATCTTCAATTCCATGTGCAGACTTCTTCTTTTCGCGGCCCTTCTAGCCGGCTGCAGTCATGGCTTTCGCCTGCAAAAACCCGCTTCGCCGGATAGAAGCCGGATGTCGGGGACAGAGTTTTATCATACCGCTTTTGCCATGAAATGGAATGAAAGGGATTCGCTGGCATTAAAGGAAGTGCTCGGGGGAAATATTCCTTCCTTTCTGAGAAAGTTTGTTGCTATAAATGTTTCGGTGTATGATTCCCTGACAGCAAAGATGCATAAGGCCACATATTATGTGTCGCCCGATTATCTCAGCATTGGTGCAAACGATGATTGGGCGAGGATCAATATCACGCCGATGGCCGCGCAAAAGATCGCGGATAGCTTCCACTGCTTTTTGCCCACCCGAAAAATAGTCGACGATATCTATAAGGCGGCCGTGGTAAAACTGGAACCTGTACCCATGTATGCCTTCCGCGACAGCACGCCCACGATTTGGCAACATCATCTTATTGTAGAGGGACAGCGAAAGGGGCGTAAAGGGCTTATTGCCGGAATTCAAAAAGATGTGGTGATCAGCGGAAAGATATCAAGGGCTGACCGTCCTGACCGCCTCGCTATTTATGGCTGGCATAAGCCCGATGGCAAGCCGATCCAACCGCTTTATACCGGGCATGTCAATTGGTATGTGGACTATAGCCAGTGTATCCGCCTTATTTACCGTAATATAAAAGTCGATGGCAAATGGATGGATTATATCGACGTGCTGAAGGATCCTGTCCTGAATAAATTACTGTGTGATGAGGAGTTTTGTGATTTTTACAGATATTAATACCCGGTAAAAGCAAAGATCGATTTTGTTATAGCCCTACCAACTCATATCCACGTTCACTCCTTCGCTATAATTATCAAATTTCAATAGCAATGTATGGGTGTCCGCATCCCAGTCCTGTTTTAAAATATTCAAGCTTTCGCCGCCTTTATTCAACTTTACCTGTTTGGGGCTAGCTGGCAGCAAAATGCGCATGGCATTAATGGTATTGGATGGACTCTTAGCTGTAAAACTATAGTTGTTAATTGTGCTTTTTTCGGAATAGATCCTTGCTGCCGTACATAGTACTTTTGGCTTTGTTGTTTTCAAAATCGAGCAGTCATACAAAAATGCCTGCTCACCCGGCTGCACAATTTTTTCTTTTATAACCGGAAGTTCGGGATCAAAAAGGTCGATCACCGCTTTCTTGATATGAAGCGGAGCATTATCTTTAGTTTCGTCTAAAACGGAAGCAATAATATAATTACCCCTGTTTAGCAGGAAATAATTTTTATGCAGCATTTTTATATGCAAATATTTTGAAAATACCTCGTCAATAAGCGACAAATAGTCTACAGCTCCGTGGGAATCCAGCACTAGTTCTTTGGGGTCCTTCCTGACAATTGAAACATATCCCTTGCCTCTTTTTACAAAATCTTTTTCATCGCCTTTAATATCCAGTTTTTGAAACAGGTCCTCTGAAGGCGACTTAAAATTCAGTCCGTTTGTGTTCCACCATTCCCGAACCGTTTGAAAGGCATCGCTGTCCCTGCCATAGTAAATCAATATGCCGCCCTGCCTTACCCATTTGTTCAAGGCATCATGATAGCTGCGTGACAAAGGCTTCATATTGGCATAACTCATCACCAATACCTTTATATGCTTCAAGGCATCGGGGTATTGCAGGTTTTCCATATGCACGGTTTCAACGGGAACGCCTTCCTTTAACAAGGGTATCGCCATCCCATAAAAGTTAGAAAGCCGGGGGTCTTCATATCCTGCATGAGTAGGGAAACGCTGAAACATCATGGAGTTGGAAACCAACACGCCAAACCCCTCTGTGCCGTTAAGGCGATTAGGCGATTTTGGCATATCGTTGAGCGAATTTACCATCACCTGCATTTGCGTGGCATAGGCCTTTGAAATCGGTTGCCGCTCCTTGCTATTTTCCATCTTGAATTTACCAAGATAGATACGGTTAGGCCATGGCATTACCTCATAATGATCAACCGAGGGGTGCAACAACTCCGCGGTAAAGGTTGCCTGGTAATTTTTCTTATAGTCATCCCAAGTCCGCGCCCGGTCTTCAATCGGGTCGGTCAGGAAATACATTTGTTTTTTGGTTGGAGCGGTCATTGACACCATGGACCCGTATTCAAGAAAAGCATTTTCGAAAACACGTTCCTTTTCAATACCGTTATAAAAAACAGGTTCACGGGAGGTTCCTGTCCATACCTGTGCAATATATCCATCTATATCTTTTATAGATGCAAGGCTTGCTTCAGGGCTCACAATACTCCACGCCGAATAATTGAGAAGCGAGTGAGTGGGCACATAGCATTTTACTTCCCGTCCTAAGGAGCGGCTATACGTTTTGGCATAAGCGAAAACATCTTTTAGTGCCTGATAGTATAAGTGATACTTTAGTTTAGATGACAAATAAGTAGCCTCAGGCGATTCGTGCTGCGCCATCCAGGGCTCTTTATAATACTGCTGCCATTCTTTTTTAAATGATTCGCCATAACCGGCCCTTGCCCAAAACTCCGGCTCTTCCAGGTATATGGCGCTAACACCAGCATCGATAGCGCGTTTTATATGCGTTTTTATATAGGTCAGAAAATTTGCCGATGGAACAATATAAGGTACATTTTTCCCGTGCCAGATTGTGTCTCCATTACGTTGTACCTGCCCTTCGTCGAGATGCGGTCTACCATCATACTGACCTAAAAAATAATCCTTGTACTGTCCCCACGCAATGCCCGTCATAAACTGCACATTGTATCCCTTATCCCGCCAGCCTTTTACACGTTTCTCAAAATCACCTCCGGCATCATTAATCCCGTACACCATTACTATGTCGGAACGTACATCATACGCTTCATTCCATGCTTCAGATACCTGGAAAGATGTTTTGTCCTGGGCTCCAGCTACCAGTCCGGAAATCAAAAAAGTACAAAAAAAACTAAGATTTAATCTAAGTCTGGTCATTTTTGATAATTTAAACAAACGTAAAAGAAAAGCTGCAGGTTATCTTCTGATTCGGGCTACTTGCAGCTTTTCATTTCAACAGTTCGCAGATTATTTAAACGATACAATTCGCCATTCACTTACCTGAAACAAATCGGCACCGTTAATGTCGTCCACCTGCCAGCGGTAGTAGGAGTAAGGAGTGTCATTGCTAAATTCATACAGATTCGTCGCATTCCGTCCGCTGAACGATTGATCTGTTCTTGTATCTAATAATGTCCAGGTATTCCCATCATTTGATCCAAAAAATTTCCAATTTTTGGCATCTCTTTCAGGCGCATCATTCCCGGATGTGAGTTTGTATTGTCCGATCGCCTGCGGTTGACTGAGATGCAATTGCATCCAGAGGCCATGAGGAAAATCAAATACCAGGAATTTAGAATTAAGGTCATTATCTATTAATTTGGACGAGCCCTCGCCTGCATCAGGCCCGCCGTCGTTATCTTTTGAAACAGTTAAAACGCCCGTATTTGTGAAGTCAGTTTCTTTTCTGACAATTTTTACACGAAAATATGCTGTCTGCAGATCTGGGTTGATGTTACCTGATGAAACGCTTGATAACACAATAGGGAACATGTATTCAGCGTCCTTAACCAGGTTCTTTGTTTTAATTGAAATGGAGAGAGGGTCAGAAGTAGTACGGCCGGCTGGAATCACTGTTGTGAGTCCGGAGATAGTGAATTTATCCGCTGGCATGGCCTGGTATGATGTACCGTTCTTACTATTATACTGATCTATCAGGTGATTATCCAGTGCGAAATTTACCGTAATATCCTGTGAAGGATACTTTAGCCCGCCGTAAGAAGCGCCAAAGCTGAAGGTTTGGTCAACGTCTGCAATAACAGCCGTTAAGTCGCTCCTGGAATCCTGAGATTGTGTCATATATATTTTACCTTCTTCGGACCACGTAATGTCTTTTGTCTTGTCGCACGACGTCAACAGTGGTGAAAAGCAAATAAAAATATAGAGATAGCTAACAAGTTGTTTCATGTTCGATGTTTTAAATTGAAAGTTTTAATTCGTTGTTGCCGGCGGATGTCTATTAACTTTCACACCAGCAAGAGAACAGAATTATCAATCTATTACCAGCCCGGGTTTTGCACAAGCTCCGTATCATTGTTTACGTCTTCTTCCGGAATCGGAAATAAGTAATGTCTTTTATTGAATACCCTCGTTTCAAAGGCTTTCTTAGTATAAAAACCTGGTAGCGGAGAGTCGATATCTAAACCCATTGCTGGACCACCATCAGTTTGTTCGGCAACTTTCCAGCGCCTGGTATCAAAATATCTTATGTTCTCAAAGCAAAGTTCTACCTGTCTTTCTTGCCTGATAGCAGCGCGCATTGCTGCCTGGCCTGCTGGTGCCGGTAATCCAGCAGATCCGTATTGGGGTACTCCTGCACGTTCGCGAATCCGGTTGAGGTATATCAGGATATCAGCATCGCCGGGGGATGCTTCGTTCAATGCTTCTACATAATCCAAATAAATGTTGGCGAGCCTGATTAGAATAACCACACTGTTTCCTTGATGCCAATCTCTTGTTTGGGCGCCTTTTCTTACAACATAACCTGTGGGGCAATAATCGTTGCTGGTTCCCTTTCCGGAATTTCCCTGGAAGTACAGTCGCGTAATAGCCTCGCCAGAGTTTTTATTAAGGAAGGTCCTGTTATCATAAGTTATGTTTGCATAGAATCTTGGTTCTCTATTTACCCATTCGTTATAAACTTCTCTTGGTGCATTATCATCAGGAGCCTGAAACATGCTTGTTCCTGATGTAAGATATCCGGAAGTTGGATCGGTTATGGGTTTACCATTGGCCATAAAAAAAGCATCCACCTGTCGTTGTGTTGCACCAAGGCCCCCGCTGCCTCTTACTTCAGAAGCAAAACCGTTGTGATAAGGAGTGACTTCGTAGTTGCGGGCATTGTCGTCATCAGGGCGACCAAAAATCGTTTCCTTGTTCCAATCAACCAGGATCGCGTCGCGGCAGGAAAGATATCCGTTAATTGTACCGTTAGAGTTCGCTACTTTATATAAATCGAAAACGTTAGGCACAAATTGAGTGATGAAATCCTTGTAGGCTGTGGCTGCTTTTTGCCATTTCGAAGGATCATTCGTCTGTGGAATTAGTTGCTTGCCGTCTTTGTTCTTCAGGTTAGCAAGATCCGTATTACCATTAAAAATGGGGCTTGCAGCAAATAACAATGCCTGAGCCTTAACGGCTAATGCTATGGGTTTTGTAATACGAGCTATGTTAGCATCATTTGAAGAGCTAACCGGCAGGGCGGCTGCCGCTTCATCTAATTGCGTTGTGATAAAATTTACACACTCATCAACGCTACTTCTGGGTAGTTGTATATCTGCCAAAGGTGCATCTACGGGAGTCACATCGTCGCCGAGTACTACAACTGGTCCATAGATACGCATCAGGTAATAATAATAAATTGCCCTTAATGCTCTGGCTTCGGCTTTGTATTGGGATTTCTGGGCAGCGCTTATATCCACGGTTACATCATCAATATTGGAGATGAAAAATGTTGCAATGCGAATGCCTTTGTAGAAGTCGCGCCAGAATGCTTTGGTGAAGCCGCTGCTTACATCCCAGCTGCCGATATTCATTTGGTTTGATTCGACAAACCCCCATAAGTATTCAGCTTCATCGGCTGCCCCTGTCCATGGACCTGAATTATAATTGCCAACAAAGCGTTGCGTATGCTCCCGGGGAATAAATGCGTAGGCGCTTGCAAGAAACTTCTCCGCTGTGGCCCGGTTTTTAAATGTTTCCTCAAGTGTCAACCTGTCGTCAGGCACCTGGTCAAGGTATTTTCTACAGCCTGCTGTTAAGAAGCAAAGGCACAATAGTGCTAGAATTATATTTGAATGTTTCATGATAAAATTAATTTACAGATTAAAAACTTACATTAAAGCCGAGTGAGAAGGACTTAATGTTGGGATAACGTGTTCCATTACCAACATTAATAGTGCTTTCCAGGTCCCACAAATCAAAATTGCTGAACGTAATGGGGTTGATAGCCTGCAAATAGATCATCGTATTTTTGAAGACGTTCTTCATAAATGTTTTAGGCAGGGTGTAACCCAGTTGCACCGTTTTTAACCTGATAAAGTCCGCGTCTCTGAGCCACCAGGAACTGTTTTGTACATTGTTCCTGTTTCTGTCCTCCCCGTTTGCAAGTCTTGGATAGAAAACGTCCTGGCTTGGATTCGCCTCCGTCCATCTGTCATTGATGTTTGCAAAAACATTAGAAATTCCTGCTCCGTTTGCGAAAGGTTGAATGGCATCTCCGGCAAGATATATATCGGCGCCATGCTGACCTGTAAATAGGGCATCCAGTCTAAATCCTTTATAACCGACCCCAAATCCAAATCCAAATACCATCGAAGGAACATCACCGTGACCAATATAGGCCTGATCATAGCTGTTAATTAATCCATCACCATTTAAATCCTTGTATTTAATATCTCCGGGTTTAATGATCGACCTGTCTCCGGGCACGGCGCTTGCTTCAATTTCATCATGGTCCCTGAACAATCCTTCAGCTACGTAGCCAAATCTTGCCAGGATATTATATCCCCTTCTATCCATCCATTCATATTTTGGGGCCGGCTGATCATTCTCAACCATTTTATCCTTATTGTAGGTCAGGTTGCCTCTCAGGGTAAGGGTAACGTCACCAATATTACCATTATACTCGACGCTAGCGTCAATACCTTTATTATCCACCACTCCGAGATTCCCGTAAGGAGGATTGCTTAAACCCATGAATGTTGGTAGCGACGCCCTTCTTAAAAAGATACCTTCTCTTCTTTCCTTAAATAAATCGACGATCAGGGAGAGCTTGTCTTTTAATGTTTTTATTTCGATACCTAAATCCTGCTTTCGCGCTTGCGCCCATTGCACCTCTGCACCATATTCTGTAACATTTATACCAGATATGTATCCATAGTCTCTTGCAAACCTGTATCCTTGTTCGTTGTCGTTAACGATCGTGAGGTATCCAAACCTTCTTCCTCCGATTTCACCAATACCTGTTAAACCGTCGGAATACCTGAATTTTAAATAGCTGATCACATTCTTAACGGGTTCAAAGAATTTTTCATTCGAGGGGACCCAGCCCACACCAAAGGCCGGAAAGAATCCGTATCTGTTCTCTGGTGCAAAAGTTTCCGATCCGTTATAGCCGAGATTACCTTCAATAAAATATCTGTCCTTGTATGAATAAGTTACCCTGCTGGCAAGCCCTACATATCGTTGCGGAATAGCAGTTGTGTAGTCGCCCGCAAATGCATCAGTTTTATCGGAAGTATAAAATAATGCCAGGACTCCCACCCGGTGATCTCCAAACGTATTATCATAATTCAAAGATGATTCCCAATAAAAATTCCGGCGTCCTGAATTTGCCCTCTCATAGCTCAAATAGTTTCCGGTGCCTACAAAGGTTCTTGTAAGATTAAGCGTTCCGTCGGGATTTCTGGGGTTCTGCGGATCTGGGAAAAAGGTGTCTTCCCTCTTTCCCCTGTTTATGATCTGTGTATTGTATGCATCGAAACTGAACATGGACGTAGCGCTAAACCCTTTTAGCAAAAAGCCAAAATCTTGCGTTAACCGAAGATTAGAGAATAATTGATTGTTGAATTCAGTTGAGTACCCACGCCTGGTTAGATCTGCCCAGGGATTACGATAGCCCCCGTTTGGGTTTTTGCCTGGAACAAATCCCCCGGTATATTCCAATGGATATTCCGTAGGAGGAGTCGACATGGCCGAACCAAAGATATCGGTAGTCGCAATATATGGCTGATTGATATTACTGAAAAAGCCCCTGATGCCTACATCCAGCTTCGTTGTCCGGGTAATATTCATGTTGACGTTTGACGTTACATTGAACCGCCTGAAATTGAGGTCAGCATTATAACTCTGTAACTGATCAGTTTTCATAAGGCCCGACTCATCATAGTAAGAAACGGATCCGTAATATCGTAGAAAATCAGATCCTCCACTCACATTGACATTTGCCGTCCTTACCGACCCCCTGTTCTTAAAAAGCGCATCAAACCAATCGACATTAGGATATAGTTCCGGATCATTTCCGGCAAGTGTACTATCCAGATAGTCTTGTGAATATTTACTGGCCTGTCCTCTTGTAGTATAAGATTCATTGGCAGCCTCTGCATATGCTGCCGCATCAGCCATTTTAGGAACCTGGGTAAACATCGATACCCCCTGGCTAAAATCAATCTGTACAGCTGGTTTGCCTACTTTACCTGTCCTGGTTGTAATAAGAATGACACCGTTGGCGCCACGGACACCATACACCGCTGTGCCTGCCGCGTCTTTTAATACGGTAAATGATGCTACATCCTGGGGGTCTATATTATCTATAGGTCTTTCTACGCCGTCTACCAATATCAAAGGAGCGGATGACCCATCCCCGAAAGTAGAGATACCTCTTATCCATATATCTGCCCCGCTGCGACCCGGCTGGCCACCACGCTGTACGCCTATTACGCCGGAGAGACGACCTGCAAGCAGGGTAGTAATGTTCGAGACCGGCATATTCAACTCTTCAGGATTAATAGTTGATTGAGCACCCACCACACTTATCTTTCTTTGCCGTCCAAAACCCACAACTACCACTTCATTCATCGAGTTTTGTTTCGCTTCCAAAATGATATTAATGATCCGGTTATTCCCAACAACAATTATTTGCGCGATATATCCAACGCCGGAAAAAACCAGGCTATCAATTTTAGATGCCTGCACATTAAATTCTCCTTTTGCATCGGTAATGGTGCCCTGATTCGAACCCTGCACCTGCACTGAAATATTGGAAAGAAACACTCCTGCCCTATCTCTGACCGATCCAGAGATATTTTGTTTTTCAATTTGAGCAGTTAGATTAATGGCACCAAGCAATACCATGCATAGCAATAGCCATCGTTTTTTAAACAGCAGAATTGGTTTTCGCATAATGTTAGTTTTATGGTTTTGAAAGTTGAACTCTATTGGTATCTCTTTTTCTAATTCATTGTCCCGGCATGCCGTATTTTGTTAAAGAGAGTTTGTCTATTCTAAAAAAAAAGGTAAAACATCGAAGCAGAATAAGGGTTAAGACCTATCGGTTTATAGATGCGTTCCTGAATACACTTGTCCCTATGCCTTTTACAGGAAGCCATGATAATTGTTCCAGGGCTCTTTCTATGCTGTGTAAAATATTTTTTTGGCTTGAAATGAGAGGTAGGGAGACATGTTTGCCGTGGTGGCTCGCTTTGCAAAAAAGAAGATAGCATCGGTCCTTTTATAAGAACATGGCTATAGTCCGCCCAGTCGTTTGGAAGAAGATTAGTCACTTTCTATGGCAGTTTGAAGAGATATGCAAAATCGTTTTTGCATATGAAAGTTAATTTTTTTTTAACAACTACCAAAAAAAATTACAGCGATTGCCTGATGATCAGTTCCCCGTCGAGCAAGATTCCTTTCCGTTTAGGATCATCATCCGTCCCATTCATTTGATTTGTAAGCATTTCAACGCCTTTTGCGGCCATTTCCGCTATCGGCTGGCTGATGACGGTTATAGCGGGAGTGTATAGTTTAAAGATATCGTGATCATCGAAAGACAAAACACCTATGTCTTCCGGTATTCTTTTTCCGAGGTCCTTTAAAACCTTGAGACCCTGTATGCCCAGGTAATTCGTAGCAAAAAACACCGCATCTATTTGGGGATGCTTGAGCAGAAATTTTTTTATCTGGTCAGCGTAGACATCTTCCATTGGGGAAAATTTAAGCAAAAGCTTATAGGTCGCTTTATAAAGTGCATGCTCCTTTAAACATTGCACATAACCGGCCTCTCTTTCCTGCATCTGTACCTGGCCCATAGCAGTGGTGATCATCGCGATATTCTTGTACCCGGCCTTAACCAGATGTCCCACCCCTTTTTTTACGGCGGTAAAATTATCAATCAACACATAAGGAATATTAACGTCCGGGAAATACCGATCGAGCAATACAACGGGTTTCTTATTTTTTTTCAATTTAAGCACCTGTTCTTTCATCCCCTTAGATGGAGTAATAATAAACCCATCGACCTGTTTATGCAGCATCGATATCAATTCAATGCCCTTTTTGTCATCATTTTCTGTACTGCAGTATACCACCTTGTACCCTACCTTATAGGCCATATCCTCAACTGACTTCGCCAGTTGTGAAAAAAAAGAGTTTGAAATGTCTTCGATGATCAAGCCAATCATTTTCGTTTTACCTGTTCGCAGGCTTACGGCAGACCGGTTAGGCTGGTAACCGTTTTTTTTAATAACCTTCTTTATTTTTGCTGCAAGTTTGGCGCTGATGCGACCTTCTTTCTCTTTGCCATTTATAACAAGAGATACGGATGAAGGAGCCACGCCTGCAAGTCTGGCAATATCTTTAATTGACAAATTATTCATATGCAAAAATAAGAGTCCGAAAAGCGTTGGTGCAAAATATTCTGTACGCCTGTCTCAGCTTTGAGAAGATTTCCGATAAAAGATGTTATCGAGCTATCACCAAGGTAGCAAAAAACCGACAATCTCACGAGAATGTCGCAGATACCGACAGTAGAAGATCCAGGAATAAAATTAGCGGCACTATGAGCTAATGCTCCTTATCACTTCATTGCGATACATCCTGCTAATAGGCAACTGCACCTCCCCGATCTCTACAAGATCTGCAGTATAGGAATCGATCTTGTCTATCGCCACGATATAGGATCTGTGGATACGAATGAATTTTTTCTTCGGCAATGCTAACTCAAGAGACGAAATGGGCTGTTTAGTGAGGATGCTCCTGTGAGTAGTGAATACCCTGATATAGTCCTTCAGACTTTCAATATATAAAATATCCGAAAATGCGACACGAATGATCTTCCTGTCCGATCTGAAGCTTATGTGATTCTCCTGGTCCGTTGTCGCTGGAGGCATCGTGTCGGCCGCATAGCCACTCGTAAGATTCGTCTTCAATACCTTGTTGACGGCCTGCAGGAAGCGGCTGAACGAGATCGGCTTCAGCAGATAGTCAACTGCATTAAGTTCGAAACCTTCGACAGCAAACTTCCTATAGGCGGTGGTAAAGATCACATGAGGTGGTCGCTGCAACGAGCGTATGAAATCGGTACCAAGAATTTGCGGCATTTGAATATCCAGGAACAAGAGATCAACAGGATGGCTTTTTAATATTTCAAATGCCTCGACTGCATTATTGCATGCCGCAACTAGCTCGAGTGAAACAATGGATTCGATATGCTTTCGAATCACATCCAATGCCGGAGGCTCATCGTCTACTGCAATGCATAATATACGATCAGTAGGCGGCATACGCTGGCATTACTGATGAAATGGATGTTGAGCCTGGCCGTACTCCAGTTTCCGCATCGTCCCTCAGACGCAACTGCATTCTCACCACGAACCGGTCAGGAAGCGATTCGATCAACAGTTCATGCTCCCCCGGATACAACAAGGCCAATCTCTTCTTCACGTTGGTCAACCCGATCCCCTGCCGCGTGGTTGTATTCGCTGCAATAACGGGCATGTTATTGGACAACTCGAAGATCAGCTCGTTGCCGACCAGTACGATCTTCAGATGTATGAATGAATATGTGATCATCCTGCTGGCGCCATGCTTGAAAGCATTCTCGATAAACGGGATCATTAACAACGGCGCTACCAACTTTTCGCCGATATCTCCTTTGATATCCACTTCCAGTACCAGCCTCTCCCCGTACCTGACCTGTTCAAGCCCTATATAATCCTGCAATAAATTGATCTCGTCCTGCAGACGAACATACGGCTGCTGGCAATCGGTGAGCATATATCGCAACATCCCCGAAAGTTTCGAAATCAGGCTGCTTGCCCCGGAGGCATTGGTCAGGATGAAGGAGTAGATGTTGTTAAGTGTATTAAATAAAAAATGCGGATGCACCTGCGCCTTGAGCAATTGCAACTCGGCATTCGCATTCCACCTTATTAGCTCCTTCTGGTTCAGTTGCTTCTTGTACCAGGTCTTGAATGACTTAATACCGACAACCAGGCCAAATGTAAGTGGCAGATAAGTCACCATGCTGATGAATGATAGCCAATAAACGACGAAGTCTTTCCGGAATTTCAGCCCGAAATGATAATGAATACGACGGAATAAATAATCATTGCTTAGGTAGTGAATGAAGTACACTACTATAAACACCAGCAGGACAGCTATTCCGAAGAGAAAATACTTTTTTTTCATAAATAGCCGGGGCATCAGGCCATAGACAACCGCATAGCAGAAGAGCATTTGTGTCACAAGGTGCAACACGCATTCCAGGGATTGAAGTGACATCCAATTCCGAAAACCGATTATATCGAGCCCATCATGAAAATAACTGCCCAGCATCACCAGGTAAATGACCGTCCAGAAGAGGAAATGTCGCTTCAGGATTGCTACCCTCGATTCTCCAAATATGAAGTTATATACTCTCATGCTGAATATTTGAATGCCGGGTCGCTTCGTTTGCCACAGACCCCCGTCGGTCATAGATCACAAGCCTGATTTCCCTCGAGTTGCCCCTTGGCAGAATGCTAAGCCGGTGCCTGTCCGGATACAGCTCCTTTAATCGTTCTGCAAGATTCATCAACCTCGTCTTGCCATTTTCCTGGTATCCCGCATGGTATGATCGTTTATTTATAACTAGTGTGTAACTGAAGTATCCTTCTTTTATTTCCACATGTTGGCTCAGGCTAAGAAGGTCCTGTTCATTAGCAGGATCTTCAAAAGCCGCTTCTATTAGAGTAAGTAATGCGAGTGGCGCCACCGATCTTCCTGATGGATCGCCAGAGACTGACGCCATCCATTGAACTTCGAAGTCGAAATTTACACGCTCCAGCAAGACGTAATCCTCGATGACCTCCAGCTCCCGTTCCAGTGCCACCTCGTCATCCTCACTCTCATACAGGATATAGCTTAACAGATCGGCAACCTTAAGCAGCCGCTCAGAGGAATCGATCTTTTGTAACGGCAGATCCTCTTCGATGGCTTCAAGTACCTGGCAGAGAAACTGCGGATGTAGTTGTGTCTTGAGTAATCGCAGTTCCTTCAACACCTTTTCGCGTATCAGCCGTTCATTTTCCCGTTCCTTGAAATACCAGTTCTTCCCCACCTTTATCATTACGGCAAATGTGCTAACAGCGACGGGAATGAATAGTCCGTTAGTAAGGGTAAAGTCAATACGCTTTGTCCATTTCGCCCTGTTGAAACTCAGGTCCCACGAAAACTTTATATCGAGTGTATTGCTCACTTCATAAAATACGAGGACGATCAACACGAGCAGCACGGATGGTAAAGCAAATAGTAACAGGTAACGGCCCTTCACGGCGGCGGGCAATAATACATAGATCGAAACATACACAGACATGATGCAGAGTGGCAGGGACAGCAAGACGTTAAATAGCCTGATCGCGTATGTCCGCTGATCAACCAGGTATTTAATATCCGTAAGATAAAATTTTACAACGAAGAGATACATGCAAACCAACAGCCAGAAGGCCAGGTGACGCAGTACCCGGTGCTTAGGACGATCCGAGAATATGAAGTCATAAGTAGTCAATGGAAAAGGTCTCTTCTAAAGGTAAAGTACTTCCACCACCGGAATTTATTTTTCCGTGTTTATTCGCCAGACCGTACCATCGGGCGCTTTTTTGCCATCCGTCGACGACCAATGGTAAACACGGCTTAAACTTGCGATCTATCATTACTACGCCTGTGAACAGCTATTTTTCCAGCGACGCCTTGGTTGGTCACCTAATATTGCCTGCGTTCATTCTTCATTAACCAAAACCTTCACCATGAAACACTCTTTCCCAAAATTATGGGTCGTGCTGACCGTTGTCTTCATCATTTACTCCTGTCACCACATTGACCTGCCGGGAGCACCGGCGAAAAAATACTCTAACGAAGTAGCGCTAGCATGGATCAACCTCCAGCAACGAATGATCAAGACTACTCCAGGCTTCGGGCCCGGTCCCGCCGGCAGGAGCTTCGCCTACTCCGGCCTCGCCATGTATGAGTCCATCGTTCCCGGCATGCCATCCTATCAGTCATTCCTGCTCCAGATCGCCCCAATTACCAGCCCCCCTCCGTTCGACAGGGATAAGAAGTATTTCTGGCCGGCGAGCGTCAATGCCTCGATGAAGACCATTCTCACCGGGTTCTTCACTGGCGGTTCAATTGCAAGTGGCATTTCAGCAGCCAACAAATTCTCCATTGACTCACTCGATGCGGTTTACAGAAACAAATTCGCCTCACAGGCTCCGCAAGACGAACTGTCGAGATCGTCAATACTGGGTGCAGGAATTGCCTCCTATGTATTCGACTGGTCGAAGACTGATGGCACATTTGCCGTAAATCCCCCCTACACTTCTCCAATGGGCGTCGGCCTTTGGGTACCGACCTTCCCGGGATTCGGTCCGCCCATCAATCCATATGGGGGACAACTCCGCAGCTTTACACCGAATCTATTATCATCGCTGACTATTCTTCCCCCGGTCCCGTACTCGGAAATTCCCGGCTCCCAATTCTATGAGATGAACAAATTCCTCTATGATAAGTCACTGGTCCTTACCACAGACGAAATAAACATTGCGAAAACCTGGGGCGATATACCCGGCAACTACAATGGCCCGGCCCACTTCACCAATGTGTTAACACAGCTGATAGCGAAAGAGAGACTTCCCCTGGACGAGGCCGCTGTATTATATGCGCGGCACGGAATAGCTATCTATGATGCGACAATCCCCATCTTCAAGGCAAAATACCAGTATAATGTGATGCGCCCTATCACCTATATCCGGAGTAAACTCAATCATCCTGACTGGAATACGGTTATTCCAACTCCTGCTCACCCGGAATACCTCTCCGCTCACGCTGTGATAGCGCAGGCCTGCGCAGAAGTCCTGAAAGAAAGATTCGGGAACCATTATTCATTCCGCGATCATACCCATGACGACCTGTTTGGCACGAGAAGCTATTCTACATTTGATGAATATGCTGCCGAGTCAGGTTGGTCGAGAGTACTGGCAGGTATACACTTCCAACCGACGGCAGAAGCAAGCCTGATCGTGGGAAAGAAGGTTGGCCAATTAGTTAATGCCCTTAATTTCAAGAAAGGAAAAGGCTATTGATCTGATCATCAAATTTCGGAAGGCTACTGTGATCTTTCTGTCAAAGATGCCCCTGGCGATCGACAGTAGAAACCGGTGGCCTTTCCTTTTATAATATTCAAAACGGAAGAGGAATAAGATATTCAATGCTTATTGCTGCAAGTATGAAAAACTATAGTCGTCTGTTTGCCCTCCGGCTAGAATAAAAATCATCTTCCCATGTGAATCAACGACGTCTACCAAAAGCCTTCCATTTTCATTCTTACGTAACCGGACACCATAATGAGATAGTTTCATGTAAATAAAAGGAACTCCAGGGTTATGACTCCGTTGTTTTAATCGAAAAGAACTAGAATCTTCAATCCTGCCTTTTAGCCTTCGCTCATCGATGAGCGCCGACCCTTGATAAAGCTGAGCGCTTATTTCTTTCTTTCCAGTCGCAGTCAGTCTAACGGAAAGATTTGATTGATTGAAATCCGGCTTGAACTGATACTCGCCCGCCTTCCTTCTAAAAATAGCCCACAATGTATTATTGGGAACGCTGGTATCACTTGATCTATTACTATAAATTCCATTCAAAGATGATGGATGAATAATGTGGGCAGAGCCACTGTGGGATGGGAATGCGAGTTTGGAACAACTTTGTAAGATTAGTAATAGCGCCGCCGATATCATCATTAAAATTGTGTACCGCATGCCAGGGAGACTTTTTGTTACATTCATGGGTCGATTTTTCTGTTAGCTACGATCGATCAGGAAAACGGATTTGAAGTGGATCTGATATTCCCTCAAATTAGGAAAACTATTACATAGTTTACCAGCATTTAGACTTGTTAAACCCTATCTGGCTTATTCATACTTTCAAACCATAGTAATGGTATGTCTCATTGGAACCTTGTAGTTTGAGAAGCAAAATGACGTAAAGGAGGCAGGGTTTGGGGAATGTTTTTACGGGGTGATTTTCAATTTTCTTCAAACTCTTGTCGAGGCTAACTTACCGGAAAGCACAAAGATGCCCTGTATCCTAACCCCTAGTTCCCAATCCTGTTCTTCTCCTCACTATTGCCCTGGTCAATTCTTTTGGTGTTGAATTTTTTTCCGGAGCTGAAATTATAAGACACCGAAAATGCGAAATTCCGGGTCTGGCGCTTTTGGTAAAATTCGGTGTGCGCCCCATTGTAGTCTGTCTTCGCCTGTTCACGGGTCACGTTGAAAGGGTCGGAAATGTTCAATCGCAGACGGATCTTCTTTTTTATTATACTTCTCGTAAATCCAAACTCCGTGAATAGGACATCTGAAGTATGCGTGTTGGCATTCACATATGGGGAACGATATTGAACAAACACATCAATATCCACGATCTTTTTAAGCTGGACAGACTGGCTATTTGTAAAAGAAAAGGAGGTGCCGGCATTTCTGTATAATGCCAGTGTGTATTCTGCGTAATACAGCGAAAGACTGTTATTCACTGTCCATCCTTTGCAAACCGTAAATGGCGCTTCCAGGTTAAACCCATAGGATGAACTTTTATCGAGGTTCAGGTACTGCTGCTCAAAAACATTGCCTTTCGGAACGGCGAACTGTGTAATAATATCCGTGGTTGCGGAAAAATAAAGGCTAGCGGACCAGCCTTTCCAGAACTGCCAGCCCAGCTCAAAATTGTTTGAATACTGCGGTAGCAGGTCGGGGTTACCTACATTGATATTGACAGTGCTTAATTGTAACCGGTAAGGATTCAGTTCACTGAAGCCAGGACGCTGAAGCCTCCTGACATAACTTACATACACGGCGTCATCATTATCCTTGCTAAGATTCCGAATAAGGAATACTGAAGGGAAAAGACCGGTGTATTGCCTCGAAAATTTCTGACCGGAAGTCACGGAATTCCCTTTTGAAAAGGTCCGCTCGGCGCGAAGCCCCAACTTGACACTGGTTTTATTGATTGTCTTTTCTACCGTGGCATACGCCATGGCCAGTTGCTCATCATAGATAAAATGATTACTTGCCCCCAGGTTCGGGACTACAACGCCATTTACGATATTATCGATCCGTACATCATTATCCCGCCTGATCCCGGCATACTTGAGGCCGGTCTTAAGCTGCAAGGCGTGAGGAAGTACCTGGGTATGATCGGCCTGGATAGTCAGGATGGTTGTTTTGTTGGGTGTTTCATTGATCACGTCGTCATCAAGGCTGTGATCTTTCGACCTTGCCGTAAAAACATTCACTTCCTTCCTTGAGCTTGAAGTGTAGTCGGCGATCAGCTTCAAAACAGAGCCGAGCGTGTCCGTTTTATAAGTGTACACCGCATTGGTGCTGACCTGCACAGGCTTCCGCTTCCAATCAGTCGTATTGGTACCCGAGGTTGAGTCCGTCGGCCTTTGATAACTTATATCGGAGTAGAAATTGTTAAACATCTGCGTACCATTTACGATCGACTGAATTGTAAACACCTGCCTTTTTGAAATATCATAAGCCATGCCCAGGCGGATGCCCTCGCGGCGGTTATCATTCTTTCTTATGGTGGTTCCATAATACCTGACCTGGTCGGGAAATATCGTTTCACTCGTGATGTGCGAGGTATTTCTTTCTTTTCCCAGGTTCACCGCCCCAAATAGATACAATGGTCCCGCCTTATAATCAAGGTTTACCCCAAAACCATATGCCGGTTCTTTTCCCTGTTGTACATACCGGGTTACGACGGAGCCGGTCATTCCGTCTTTCCTTGCTTTTTTTAAAATGATATGAACTATGCCTCCGGTACCAGAAGCTTCATACTCGGCAGGCGGGTTGGCAATGACCTCAATGCGGCTGATATCCTCCGATTTAAGCGTTTTCAGGTACTCCGTCAATTCGTCTGGCGACATGCGTTGCACAATGTCATTGATCATCACTGTTACAGGCTGCGTGCCTTTAATGCGAATACCTCCCAGCTCATCTACCCATAAGCCCGGCGACCGGCGAAGCACGTCCAATCCAGAATTACCATTGGCAAGGAAGCTGTTTTCCACGTTGATGATATACCTGTCAGCCCGTCGCGTTACGAGTGGCCTGTCCGGGGTGACCGTGACATTCCCCAATAATTGCCTATCAGGTAATAAAATAATCCGTGAAAGAAAAGCGGTGTCAGGATAAATAAACTCTTTTGAGAAAGAAGTATAGCCTACCATTGAAATACGGATAAGACAGGTTTTGTCCTTGTCAATATGTAATGGAAAGATAAAACTGCCCGTCTCACTGGTGGCGGTCGACCCCATGTTCTTTCCGTCCTGTTGCAACACAACAGAAACAAAAGGCAATGGGCGGCTGACGCTATCCACTACTCGCCCGGAAATAACAATCTGCGCCGGGGTCAATTTGTAACAGCTGATTAAAAGAAACAACAACACTATTTTCAGCATCATAAAAAGCATTTTGCCAAAAAAAAAGCAACCATCCTGTATTACGGTCGCCGGTTATGGCCACCAAGCTATAGTGTCCAAAGCTTCATGAAAAGGGAGATTGAGCTGTTTGCGGGAATGAATGCGCAGTTTGCGATTAATTAGCTATTAGCCAAATGGTGAGTTTACTTATCAGGGAGCAACTCTTTGAGAAGCAGTTCCTTTTTTGCACGGGATACATCTACGGATGACCCGTCACTCATCAACACCGTTCCTCCTTCCCCGCGAAAATATTTTCTTATTTCGTCAAGGTTGACGAGGTAGGAATGATGTATGCGGAGAAAGCGATGCTCTTCGAGCATTTCCTCTATTTCCTTTAACGTTTTTGAAACCGTGAGTTTTTGATTATCCTTTAATGTGAGAATTGTATAGTTGCTGCTGGAGCTGCAAAATATAATATTAGCAATGAGTATGATCTGCAAACCTTCCATCGTGGGCAACGCGATTCTGGCGGATGCTGCTGACGGGTGTTGCAGCCTGGCAAGCAGAATTTCAAACTGCTGCTGGGATACTGGCGATCTTCGTTCCCTGTATTTCTGCACTGCGGCTTTGAGTTCGGTTGCATCTACAGGCTTGAGAAGGTAATCCAACGCACTAATTTTGATTGCCTTTATCGCGTATTGATCATAACTGGTCGTAAAGATCACATCGAAAGAGGCGGGGCTGCATTTTTCCAGGAAACCGAATCCATTCATATGCGGCATCTCGATATCGAGAAAAACAAGTTGAGGTTTGATATCTTCTACTATGGCAACGGCTTCCCTTGGATCCTGGCAGATGGCAGCAACAGTAATATCCGGGCAATGAGTTTTTAACAGCGTCGCCAGTGCCTGGCAGGCATAGGATTCATCGTCAATAATAACTGCTTTAATCACGTCCATTGCTTTTAATTTGTATGATCACCCTGGTACCACCAGCATTTCCCGAAGCATCCAGGACATCTTCTATCACAAATGACCCGGACCGGCCTTTCTGGCCGTTGAATATCGTCAATCTGTCCGTAGTTAATTTAAGACCCAAAGAATTCTTTTTTTCAATCGAGGTTAGTTTCATGGCCGCTGCTTTCGCCTGACCAATACCATTATCTGTAATGGTGCAAACCATGACCTTTTCCTTCATAGCCAGGTCAATGATCAATTTTCCTTTTCCTTCTTTATGCAACAACCCATGCCATATCGCATTTTCGCAAAAAGGCTGCAGTATAAAGGAGGGGACTATAACCATCGAAGGTTGGATTGCTGCATCATAATGTATATCATAGTCAAAACTGTTTGCAAACCTCAGTTGCTCCATTTCGAGATATAATTTCGTGAGTGCGAGCTCTTCTTCCAGGGTCACAGTTGCTTTTTCCGAGTTGATCAGTACCAGTCGTATCAATCTTGAAAACCGGGTCAGGTAATCAGATGCACTTTCTGTATCATTATTCAAAATAAAATGATTGATGGCAGTAAGGCAGTTGAAGATAAAATGGGGATTCATTTGCGCCCGGAGGGCCTGCATTTCCAGGTTTGTTGATCGTTGTTTGAGCCGCAGTTTCTCATTTTTGTGGCGAAGCATCAAAACGAAAAACACAAACACTGCAACCAGTACAATTACCAGTAATACGGTCCTTAGAAAATGAAGTTCTGATTCATGGGCGGCGTCTCCGGCTCTTCTTTTAAAAGAATACAATTGTCCCTTGAACTGGTCTGACAATATCGAATCTTTCAGGGCTACGTATTGTTTGTAAAATGAAAGAGCGAGGCTGCTATTATTTTCTTTCTCATAAATATTTGCAAGCAGAAGGCTGGCATCTCTCTTTTCCTGTCGTACGCCACGCTGGTTTGCAATCTCATAAGCCTCCCTGGCCAGCAAAAGCGATGAGTGTATCTGGTTTCTGTAAATGTAGATTTTGGCCATACCCATCATCGCCGGGATTAGGATCGGGAGGTCATTAATGATTCTCTCCTCATTGTAGACTGTATTCAGATATTCGTAAGCACTATCAAACTTGCCCTGGAGAACATAACATTCACCGATTCGCAAATTAACATTGGTGGGAAGTGGGTGTCCCGGTAAGGCCCTGCGGTAATGATACAGGGCGGAATCGAATAGACTACGTTCGGAATAAAGGAGCCCCATTTGTGTGTTCAGTTCCCGGTATTCATATCCAAGCGGTCTTGGTTCCAGTTCTTCGGCCTGATGGAAATATACCAGGGCGGTGGCATAATCATGCATGCTCTTATACAAGGCGCCCATTTGTATGAGGGATAATGTCCTGTTCTGTTTGTCCTCGCTATTTAGGTCCAATGATTCGCTGGCCGCATTAAACGCATTTTCATAATCTCCTACGGCATGATATATATTGCTGACAATACGAAGGGAAGTGACAAGCTGATAGCGAATTCCCTTGTCCTGTACGTTGAGTGTGCGAAATATGGCAATCGCTTTGTTAACAGTATCAATCCCGCCCCGAAAATTACTTTTGTACCATCTCGCCTGGCCGGCACCCAGCAGTGCCAAAGCTTCCAGGAATTTGTCGTTTGCGCGCCTGGCATACACGATCGCTGAATCAAATCTCTGCAGTGACTCGACCGGTCTAAAACCTCTAAGGAATGAGTTTCCATCATCGATAGACTGCATGGATTTCTCCCTGTCTTCCTGTGCAAACCCGTGTGAAGTGGTTAGGAGCAGGAAAGATAAAATGAAATATGTAGAGAGCCGGCTTGTCATCAGGGAATAAAACTAGGGATATATTTATCAATTTGCGGGGGTGATTGAGTGGTTTACGGGGCTGGTTGAGCCGGTTGCGGTATTATGGCTGAGGCTGCAGTCTTTGGCTATTTTACTTTACCTCCATTTTTTGTAGTACGGGGGGCAAAGTTTAAAGGCAAAAAGGTTTTACTGTCTGGAACGGGATCGGCAAGAGAGAAGGAACCAAAAAATCAAAGCTATTTACCATTTGATCCATTATCCTTGCTATAGCTAATCTTACCATATTTACCTGCATGAAAATCTCTGTACGCATCTGCAATTTCAGTTTGACTGTTCATTACAAATGGGCCCTGGGCAACAATTGGTTCAGTATACTGTTCACCACCAAATAGAATGACGTCAATTCCAGTGTCGGAGTTGCTGATTTCAATGGTTCCTTCATTCCTGTCAAACTCAATGAATTCACCTTTGCTGAATTCTTTGTCGTTGATCATTGCATTGTGCAACGGAAGAAAAGCACCATATTCCAATCCTTTTTCTGTAACAATGGAAAATTGTTTTCCTGCTTCCAGGTGGATGTGATATAAAAACTGGCTTGAATAATTTGGAATTTTGGAAGCCGAATTTTCATATTCCCCGACAATTACCTTTATCCATCCACTTTTATCAGGCAACATTTGTTGTGGCACTTCGCTTGCCTGTACAGGAAGATATTCCGGCGGCTCGGCTTTTTGTTTGGAAGGAAGATTGATCCAGAACTGAAAAGCGTGTGTAAGCAGGTCGGTAGTTTGCGGGTCAACATTCAATACTTCATCATGTATAATCCCGTTTCCTGCTTTCATCCATTGCGCTCCGCCTGATCTCACTTTTTCCTGATGCCCCTTGCTGTCATGATGATCGGCTTCACCATTTAGAATATAAGTTAATGTAGCAATGCCCCTGTGAGGATGTGCGCCTTTTCCATTTACTACTTTAATCGGTTCGTCAGGCGAATGTTTAATAGGTAGAGCATGGTCAAGAAATACAAACGGACCTACTGCATCAGCATACTTGTTTGGTAAAATGCGGTTGATAATATATTCCCCAATGTCGGCTCTTTGCCCTTGTGTTGAGAAACTGATTTTCTTTTTCATTTTTCGTATTTTTTAAAAGGTAGGCTAACAATAATATTAATGCTGGCCAGGTTAGAAAGTGAAAGGCTTGTAAAGATGGCACAAGCCTTCCACGGTAATAGTTTTCGCCCAGGCTTCCAGGTTCTGCCCGGGTTGAGCCATAAGTTATATAGCCGCCGGTTGTTTCTTTTTGGCCGCCCAGCCGTCAGCCGCCTTCTGCTCAGCCGCCTGGGCAATTTCAGTGCGGGGATATATATCTTTCACGATCGCGGTTTCCTTCACGAGAGGGACAACAATCTTTCGTGCAGCAGGAGCAAGAGGGCCGGCCCAATCACGAAACCATTCGGTGATCATCGCGATCGTTGTATTCGGAACGGCGCCTGCCTGGATCATCCGCAAGACAGCGATGTCGTGCGTTTCTCTTGTTGAACCACCGGAGGCATCGACTACAATACTGACCTCGTAGTCGTCCTTGAGCGCATTAACCACGGGATAGGCGAGGCACACTTCCGTTAGAACTCCGGCCATGACCAACCTTTTGCGGCCGGTCTTTTTGATTGCCTCAACGAAAGCCCGGTCTTCCCATGCGTCCATAGAGGACCTGTCTATTTCCGGAACATCAGGGATTTCGTTGCGGACCGATTCGATTGTCGGTTGGTTAACCCCCATCTTGACACCGACCGTACTTAAAATGATAGGAATATCGAAAGCCTTTGCCGCCTTGGCCAGATAGCGGGCATTGAGTTCGACGAGTTTGGGATTGCTAGACCCGATGTAGCTCATCACCCCGGGTTGGTAGTCGATCAGGACCAATACAACGTCTTTTGAGTCCCAGATACCACTTGATTTGTTGTTGCTCATTTTTTTTGATTTTAATAACAAAAATTAGAAGTTTGAAGACTCAAAGGTGAATCAGGAGAGAGATGTAAAACGATGATAAATGATAAAATAAACTGTTACCAAATGATAACAGAACAGAAGGGGAATAAATAATTTGAAGCTGTGACTTTATTTCTTTGCTGCCTGTCCACGGGATCCCGCGGAATGGCGTATCCGGCTGAGAGATTCCTTAGTAATGCCAAGATAAGAAGCAATCATGTGCTGTGGAAAGCGTTGCAAAAATTCGGGATAGGTATTTACGAAATCGGCGTAGCGTTTTTCAGCCGAAAAACTAATTGAGGCGGACAATCTTTTTTGAGCAGCGAAGGCATGATGTTCATCTAAACTTTGTCTCCATTGAGTTAATACTGGAATTTGATTAAACAGGTCCAGTGAATCGGATTTTGTAATGATCAGCACGTCGGTATCTTCCCAGGCGTCAATATTATAAACCGAGGGAGTGAGCATCACAAAACTTTCGCGATCTACGGCCAACCAATTTTCAATTAACAGGCGAACAATGTGTTCTACGCCTTTGTCATCAACAGTATATTGCCGCATTGCACCTTTAACTATGAATGCACTAAATTTACAGACCTGACCTTCCTGCAAAAAGTATTGTTTTTTCCTTATTTTTTTGGGTACAAAAGTATTTTTAATCAGTTCTACTTCGCTATCAGTAAGCGGTGTTGAAGTGTAACTGTTAATATATTTAATAAGTGCGTCGTACATTAATTTGACAACAAGGATGCATTACAAAGATAGCGTGCAGGCAATTACTCCTGAACAGTAAATCGGTTAAAAAAATACTGTTTTATTTGTAGAACCGGCCATTCCCCCATCTAATTTTATGCACTAAAGGAGGCAAATAAACGATGCTACATTCGAGACTTTTTAATTGCTGCTATCGCGGGTGCTGACCCTATACACCGTCTTGCTATAAAACTTCTCCCCCGCCCGCAAAATCGTTGTGGGAAACGATGACCGGTTCGGTGAATCGGGAAAATGTTGCGTCTCCAGGCAGAGCGCCGTCCGGTAGCCAACGGGATTTCCGCTATCGGTGATAAAACTTCCATCGAGATAGTAGCCAGTATAGAGTTGCATTCCCGGCTGTGTGGTGTACACCTCTAGCGATCTTCCACTCTGGTCATCCCTGAGCGTAGCCGCCTTTTCCAGGTCGCCGGATTGCTTGTTCAGTGCAAAGTTCTGGTCATAGGCCAATGCGCCTGCCTGTTCGATATCCCTGCCGATCTTTTTTTCCTTCCGGAAATCGAAAGGCGTGCCATCGACGGGAAGCAGGCTACCAGCTGACTCAGGGTCGCTGTCAAACGAGGTATAGTTGTCTGCATTGACCTGCAGGTAATGATCGGTGACCGGACTGGGCTTCTCGCTGCCGGCCAGGTTAAAATAACAGTGATTGGTTAAGTTCAGCGGCGTCGCCTTGTCCGTTTCTGCGTGGTATTCGATCGACAGTTCATCTTCATCTGTAAACGCATACCGCACTTCTATCATCACATTGCCGGGATAGCCTTCCTCGCCGTCCTTACTCGCATAGCTAAGCAGCAACGTTGGGGCAGGCTGATTCTCTTCGCGGTATTGCCAGATCGCCTGGTCGAATCCCTTCCGCCCGCCATGGAGATGATGCGGAGCGTCGTTCGCGGCCAGTTGAATAGCCTTGCCATCCAATGTAAATTTCCCATTGAAGATGCGATTGGCAAACCTGCCGATGAGCGCGCCGAAATAGGGGCTGTTGTTTTTATATTTATCGAAGTCGCCGAAGCCGATGACGATGCCCGACTGCTCCCCCCTGGCATCGCTGGTTGTCCAGGAGGTGACGATGCCTCCATAGTTGGTGATCTTCACCTGGTGTCCCCTGGCATTGGTGAGAGTGAATAAGAATACCTGTTCGTTATCGATCCTGCCGAATTCCTCTTTTACAATACCTTTTTTTATTTCCATCCTGTTTGTCTTCTTTCTTATGACGCATGTCAGCTCAGTCCCAACAACGTCCTATTAAATCCTTCATCGCCTTCCGCACCGGCAAAATCATCGAAGGCCTTTTCGGTCACCCGGATGATATGATCGCGGATAAACGGTGCACCTTCCTTCGCTCCGTCCTCGGGGTGCTTGATGCAACACTCCCACTCCAGCACCGCCCAGCCGGCAAAGTCGTATGCGGTCAGCTTGCTGAAGATAGATTTGAAATCGACCTGACCGTCGCCCAGGGAACGGAATCTTCCGGCCCTATTGATCCAGCTTTGATAACCTCCATACACACCCTGCCTGCCCGTCGGGTTAAACTCCGCATCCTTTGCATGAAACATTTTTATGCGGTCGTGATAATGATCGATGAAGGCAAGATAGTCCAGTCCCTGCAAAATAAAATGCGAGGGATCGTACAGGATGTTTGCGCGGGCGTGATTATTCACTTTTTCCAGGAACATTTCAAAGGTAACCCCATCGTGCAGGTCTTCGCCCGGATGAATCTCATAACAGAGATCGACTCCGCAACTGTCAAACTCGTTCAGCAATGGCAGCCAACGCGCGGCCAGTTCGGTGAAGCCCGTCTCCACCAATCCCGGCGGACGCTGCGGCCATGGATAAAAAGTATGCCAGAGTAAGGAACCACTGAATGTGCCGTGTGACTTCAGTCCCAGGTTCTGCGAGGCCTTCGCGGCATACTTCAATTGCTGCACTGCCCATTCTGTACGGGCTTTCGGATTACCGTGCAAGGCCGGTGGCGCAAACCCGTCGAACAGGGTGTCATAGGCGGGATGCACGGCAACAAGTTGTCCCTGCAGATGCGTGGACAGTTCCGTGATCTCTACACCGCTTGCGTTCACGATACCTTTAAGTTCGTCCGCGTAGGTCTTGCTCTCCGCGGCGAGTTTCAGATTGATCAGGCGTGGATCCCAGGTCGGGATCTGGACGCCGGCAAACCCAAGGCTCTTCGCCCATTTGCAGATGGAGGGAAGATCGTTGAATGGTGCATTGTCGCCAGCGAACTGGGCGAGGAAGATGCCGGGACCTTTTATTGTTTGCATATTATTTTTCTTGAGTAATGTATTCGATGATATAAAATGAGAACCTGATGTGGATCAATAGTCCGTCCATTTGGTCTCGCTCTGTGCCGACTCGACAACTTTATCGATGAAGGTCATGCCGCGGATGCCGTCTTCCACACCTGGAAAATCCAGTGCCTCAGCGGATGCGGTAGTGCCATCGAGCTTCGCCTGCAATGTCAGCGCGAAATTCCGGTACAGGTTGGCAAACGCCTCGAGATAACCCTCGGGGTGACCGCCGGGCGTGCGGCAATTATGCAATGCGTAACTGCTCAGGTGTGCGCCGTAGTTGCCGCCGGCCCGCAGTATCTGCGTTGGCTGGTCGAGCCATTTGACGAGCAAAGTATTGGGCTCGTGCTGTGCCCATTCAAGGCCGCCCTTCTCGCCATAGATTCTTATTTTAAGTGGGTTCTCTTCGCCCGCGGCTACCTGCGAGGCCATCAATACGCCGGTGGCGCCGTTGTCGAACCGTAGCAATACATTTCCATCATCATCGAGCATGCGGCCCGTTACCATGATGTTCAGATCGGCGCAA
>Ga0193753_10000112_pt1 | contig 73659 bp, 50 predicted proteins | sample H1c2metaG_FD_144925 | JGI IMG/M metagenome (GOLD analysis project Ga0193753, IMG submission 144925) | Soil microbial communities from a riparian zone of the East river system, Colorado, United States - H1c2 | ecosystem: Environmental > Terrestrial > Soil > Riparian zone | place: USA: East...
TGTCGATGGCATCGTTGAGCTTGCGGGCGTGGGACTCGACGAATTGCAGCAGCCGCTCATTGATGAGTCCCGCATTGAAACCCACGCGAATGGCCTGCGAAAAAGAATAGATGCCCTGCGCTTCCACCTCCTTGTCGATGTAGGCCGACAGCAGGCGCGCGGCCAGCTTGGAGTAGGCGGGATCGTCCACCATGAAGGAAGACGCAGTGCGGATCGACAATTCATCCAGCTCGCGCGTGGTTGCGCCATCGTACAGGCCGGCGATGGTCTTCAAGGCGATGCGCATCGGGTCCACATCCGGAATGCCTTCGCAGCAGCGGGTCACTGCACGCACGATCTTGTTCACGTCGATGGGCTCGGGCAGACCCGAGCGCTTGGTCACCCGCATGGGATTACGAGCGGCCTGAGGGGGAATCAAATCAAAGGCGGGCTGGGCGGTTAGATTCATGTCGAGGATTCCGTTATGCGTTGTTGACCCTTTGGATCGGGATCAAACGAACGGAATGGCCTCGCTTAGGAGCTGCCCCCAAGGCAATCACTCCGGCCGCTCCTCCCCACGAGAGCTCCAAAGCCGAGCAGCACTTCCATTTTTTGGGAAATGCAGATCGCGGCAGGTCTTCGGACTTCCGGGCGTGGGCCTTTTGTTCGGCCGTTTCTACTACTAGCCGCTTCCCAAGCCGCCCTTTAAGGCGAGCTCAGTGCTTAGGCTAGGTTCGTTCCCAGTTACCGCTGCGGGACAGTTCCGGAATTGCACCGGATTCCCTCTTAGGTCTAGCTTTTGGGCCAGACACCGCAATGGACCACAAGATATTGTGTTTTTATGACAGCGTCAACGGCATGGGCAGGAGCGTGCCGATGATTATGGCCAACGACATGGGGACCTGCTATTTTATACAGTACCCCTGATTTCTCGAACGAGCACCCATGAGCGTTCTCGACACCTTTCATCCTGCTGTTGCCGCGTGGTTCTCGCGCACCTTTGACGCACCGACGGAGGCGCAGCAGCGCGCGTGGCCGGCATTGGCAGCCGGCGAGAATGTGTTGGTGGCCGCACCCACCGGCTCCGGCAAAACCTTTGCCGCGTTCCTGTCGGCCATTGATCAACTCGTCAAGGAAGGACTGCAAGGACCGCTGCCTGACGAGACACGAGTCGTTTACGTCTCGCCGCTGAAGGCTTTGTCGAATGACATTCAGCGAAATCTCGAGGCGCCCCTGAATGGCATTCGCGACGAACTCATGGCGCTTGGGTTGCCGGATGTGGAAATACGCGCGGTGGTGCGCACCGGCGATACCACGCAATCGGAGCGTGCCGGGATGCGGCGGCGAGCGCCGCATATCGTCGTGACCACGCCGGAATCGCTCTATATTTTGCTGGGCTCCCAGTCCGGGCGGGACATGCTTGCCACCTGCCGCACGCTCATCGTGGATGAGATTCATGCCATTGCCGGCAACAAGCGCGGCGCGCACCTGGCCTTGTCGCTGGAGCGCCTGCAAGCGTTGACGGGCCGCTCGCTGACCCGGGTCGGCTTGTCCGCGACGCAAAAGCCGATTGAAGAAGTGGCGAAGTTTTTGACCGGTGCGCATCCCGTGCCCTGCACCATCGTCGACAGCGGCCATGTGCGCCGCCGCGATCTGGCCTTGGAAGTGCCGCCGGCGCCGCTCGAGGCGGTGATGTCGGGCGAGGTCTGGACCCAGGTCTATGATCGCCTGGCGGCGCTTATTCAAGAGCATCGCACCACGCTGGTATTCGTGAACACACGCCGAATGGTCGAACGCTTGGCGCGGCACCTGTCGGAACGGGTGGGCGAAGAGAACGTCGCCGCGCATCACGGTAGTTTATCGAAAGAGAGGCGCTTCAACGCCGAGCAGCGGCTCAAGCAGGGCGACCTGAAAGTCCTGGTGGCAACCGCCTCGCTGGAACTGGGCATCGACATCGGCGATGTGGACCTGGTCTGCCAAATAGGCTCAACCCGATCGATCAATTCTTTCCTGCAGCGGGTGGGGCGCGCGGGGCACCAGGTCGGCGGCATCTCCAAAGGCCGTTTGTTTCCGCTGTCCCGCGACGAACTCATCGAGTGCGCAGCGCTGCTGCATGCGGTCCGCCGCGGGGAACTGGACCGGCTCAAGATTCCGGAAAATGCGCTCGATGTTTTGGCGCAGCAGATCACCGCCGAAGTGGCGGCGCGCGAGTGGTCCGAAGAAGAACTGTTTTCCTTGACGCGCGGTGCGTATCCCTACCGCAATCTGAAGCGCGAGGAATTCGATGAGTGTGTGAAAATGCTCGCCGAAGGTTTCAGCACGCGGCGCGGCCGCCGCGCAGCCTTATTGCATCACGACGCGATCAATAAAATGCTGCGTCCTCGCAAGGGCGCGCGCTTGACCGCCATTACCTCGGGCGGCGCCATACCCGACAATGCCGACTATCGCGTGATGCTCGAGCCGGAATCCATCATCGTCGGCTCGGTGAACGAAGACTTCGCGGTCGAAAGCTTGCAGGGCGATATATTCCAGCTCGGCAACACATCCTATCGAATCCTGCGCGTGGAGCGCGGTACGGTGCGTGTCGAGGACGCCCACGGTCAGCCGCCGTCGATTCCGTTTTGGCTGGGCGAAGCGCCTGGACGAACAATGGAACTGTCCTCGGCGGTTTCGAATCTGCGCATGGAGGTCGAGCAGCGCCTGGGGAGCGAGCCGCCTTCGGCGCTCGAGTGGTTGATGGCAGAGGTGGGCCTCGACGAGGTCTCCGCGATGCAAATCGTGCAATACCTCAGCGCCGGTAAAGCGGCACTAGGTACGTTGCCCACCTTGGATACCGTGATATTCGAGCGCTTCTTCGACGAGTCCGGCGGCATGCAGCTCATCATTCACTCGCCATTCGGTTCCCGTGTAAACCGGGCCTGGGGCCTCTCGCTGCGCAAGCGCTTTTGCCGCACCTTCAATTTCGAGTTGCAGGCCGCGGCAACCGAAGACCATATCGTGCTGTCGCTCACGCATGCGCACAGCTTTGAGCTGGCGGAGGCGGCGCGTTATTTGAATTCGAATTCCGTACGCCACGTGCTCATTCAAGCGCTGTGCGCGGCGCCCATGTTCGAGGTGCGCTGGCGCTGGGACGCCGGCATCGCGCTGGCGCTGCCGCGCTTTCGCGGCGGCAAGAAAATTCCGCCGCAGATTGCTCGCATGAACGCCGAGGATCTGCTCGCCTCAGTGTTTCCGGATCAGGTCGCCTGCGCCGAGAACCTGCCCGGAGAGATCGAGGTGCCGGATCATCCCTTGGTGAGGCAGACGATTCGCGATTGCCTCGAAGACGCAATGGACATCGATGAGTTCGAAACGCTGCTGCGCAGGCTGGAAAGCGGCGATATCCGCGTCGTCGCCAGGGACCTGACGGAACCGTCGCCTTTGGCGCTCGAGGCGCTCTCGGCGCGACCCTACGCCTACCTTGACGACGCTCCGCTCGAGGAGCGGCGCACCCAGGCAGTCATGAGCCGCCGCTGGCTGGATCCCACCGAGGCAGCCGACATCGGCAAGCTCGACCCGGAGGCGATCGCGCGCGTCCGCTTGGAGGCGTGGCCGGATGCCGGCACGCCGGATGAACTGCACGACGCGCTGCTGTGGCTCACTTTCATGACCGAGGAAGAGAGCCGATCCAATGGCTCTTGGCCGGGGTTGATGGAAGATCTCGCGCTGCAGAGCCGGGTCGTGCGCATGCCGCTGAAGAATGGCGCCGTGTGGGTGGCGGCCGAAAGGCGCGCGCTCTTTGAGTCGCTCGATGAATCTCTGGTCGACGTCGTGCGCGGCAGGCTGGAAGGTTTGGGCCCCGTGACCGCGAGCCAGATCGCCGGCTCCTTGGGCTCAAGCGACGCGGCCGTCAACAGCGCGTTGATCGCCCTGGAGGCGGAAGGATTCGCGATGCGCGGCCGGTTCACCGGCGACTCCGCACAAGAGGAGTGGTGCGAAAGGCGATTGCTGGCGCGAATACATCGCTACACCGTGAAACGATTGCGGGCCGAGATCGAACCGGTACCGGCACGCGATTTCCTGCGCTTCCTGTGCGAGTGGCAACGCGTGCTGCCGGGCGCACGAATGCAAGGATCGGACGCGTTGGCTGCGATCCTGGCGCAGCTCGAGGGATTCGAATCCCCGGCGGGCGCGTGGGAAACCGAAGTGCTGCCCGCGAGAATCACCGAGTACGAGCCGCAATGGCTGGATGAGCATTGCCGCGCCGGACGATTCGTTTGGACCCGGTTGGCGGCGCGCGGCGGCACGCGCGGCGATGAGGCGGCTGCGCGCAGCGCGTCGCCGGTTCGCTCCACGCCCATCGTCTTGCTGGCCAGACGCAACGTGCCGTTTTGGTCGATGTTTGCGGATCAATCGGATTCGAAGCTGCTGACTTCCAAAGCCCAGGCAGTCGCGGACTTCATCCGCGAGCAGGGCGCTTCTTTCTTCGATGAGATCCAGGAACATGTGGGGATGCTGCCTTCCGAAGCCGAGGATGCGCTGTCGGAATTGGTGGCGGTGGGCCTGGTGAACTCGGACAGCTTTGCGGGACTGCGCGTGCTCCTGATGCCGAGCGGGCGGCGCGGCGGCCGATCGAATTCCTATGCGGCGCGTCACAAGCGGCGCTTGGCGCTGTTCGGCATGGCGGATGCGGGACGTTGGGCGCTGGTGCGTCGGCCGGTCGTGCAGTCCGCGGAACGCAAGGATGAGGCGGTGGAACAGATCGTGCGCACGCTATTGCGCCGCTGGGGTGTGATTTTTTGGAAATTACTCACGCGTGAGGCCGATTGGTTGCCGCCGTGGCGCGACATCTTGAGTTGCTGCCGCAGACTCGAGGCGCGCGGCGAAATTCGCGGCGGCCGTTTCGTCGCGGGATTTTCCGGCGAGCAATTTGCGACGCCTGAAGCAATCGGACTGCTGCGCGATGTGCGTCGCAAGCCGCCGACCGACGCCTATGTATCGTTCTCCGCGGCCGATCCGCTCAATTTGATCGGCATTCTCACGCCGGGTGCGCGATTGGCGTCGCTTGCCGGCAATCGATTGCTGTTCCGGGACGGATTGCCCGTGGCCACCTTGGCCGCCGGCGAAATTCAGTATCTCGAAGAAATGCAGCCGAAGGATCAGTGGGAGGCGCAAGTCGCGCTGCTGCGCCGGCACGTGCCGGTGGCGCTCGATGAATTGGAATCGCCTGGTGCCTCGGCATTGTGAATTTCGACCAGTGTAGCGCTCGACAGGGAGGGTAAGAAGAATCAAGGCACGAGGAAGCAGTGCCTTGATTCTTCTTACCCTTCCTGACGGGAACTCGAGCCGATCGATATCACATACCGACGCACAGGCGCGACATGGGTGACAGCTGACTCAGCACCGTCACCGTGAGATTGAGCGTCCCGGCTTGAAAGTCCTACGGAGATAGGAAGCTTCAAGGCACTGCGCTCTTCCGTGCCTTGAAGCTTCCTATCCCCCTAGGGCATGCGAACCGCTCAAAATCACAGTGCCGAGGTACTTATTTCGCGGTGGCCATGGAGGCGTCCCACCCGCCGCCCAATGCCTCGATCAATGCGACGCTGGTCTGCAGCCGGGTCGACAGCACCGACAGCGCCGTTTCCTCCGCGGCCAATCGCGTGGTCTGGGCGGTAATGACGCTGCTGTAGGGCACCGTTCCGGCCTTGTATTGATTGAGCGTCAACGCTTCGGCTTCGCGCGCTGCTTTGACCGTTTCATCTTCGATCGCGCCTTCCTGCTCGAGCACACGCAGCGTCACAATTTGATCTTCGACCTGCTGAAAGCTTGCGAGCACGGTTTGCCGGTAGCTATCGACCGTTCCCTCGTAAGCCGCGCGGGCGCCGCGTACCTGTGCGCGCACCAGGCCGCCGTCGAACAACGTTTCCGCAAGCGCCGGACCCACGGACCAGATGCGATTGGAGCTTTGAATCAGGTGGGCGAATCTGCTGCTCGAATACTGATCCGTGCCGCTCAGGGTCAGATCCGGAAAGTATCCGGCCTTGGCAACGCCGATTTGCGCATTCGCCGCCGCCATCTTGCGCTCCGCTTCCGCGACGTCGGGCCGCCGTTCCAGCAGCGAGGAGGGCACGCCGGCAGGGACCGTGGGCACGTCGCTTCGCATGGTCGAGGGCGCAAGGGAAAATTCCGCCGGCTGCTTGCCGATCAGCACGGCCACCGCGTGCTCGAGGATGGCCCGTTGAATTTTGGCGTTCACCTGCTGCGCCTGACTGCCCAGTAATTGGGTTTGCGCCGTGACGACATCGGCGCGCGCGGCCACGCCGAATTTGTAGCGGCTCTCCGTGATGTGAAGCGACTGGGTTTCCGCCACCACCGTGTCGTCCAGCAGCTTTTGCAATTGATCCTGCGCGCGCAAGGCGAAATAATCTGTGGCGAGTTCGGCCTGTGCGGAGAGCCGTGCAGCAGCCAAAGCCGCGGAACTGGCTTGCGCCGAGGCGACATTGCTCTCGGCGTTGCGCCGAATGCGGCCCCAGATGTCGATGTCCCAATTGGCCGACACGCCTGCCGAGACCGTGTTTTGCGTGTGCCCCGTGGCGCCGATGGGCACGCCTGAGGCGTTGGTCGTGAGTCCGGACGAGCCCACACCTTCCCGCTGCGCGCCCACGCTGGCCGCAATCGTCGGCCAGAATCCGGCGCGCGCCTGCGACACCAGCGCCCGCGACTGCTCGAAGGCGGCCGCGGCCGCTTTCACCGTTTGATTGGAAATGTCGACCTGGGCTTCCAGCTCATTCAGCACATCGTCATTGAAGATCGTCCACCACGGCCCGCGCGACAGCACATCGTTGGGTTCGCTCGGCTTCCAGTCCGCCGCCTCCTTGAAGTTCGCGGCCGTATCGACCTGCGGGCGATGATAGTCCGGACCCACCGCGCAGGCAGTCGCGAGCGCCGCCCCGAGACCCGCAGAAAGAACGCGTATGAGCCGGGTCACGTGGCGACTCCCAGTGAGCCAAAATCGCGTCCGCCGGCGCTGTCAGTCGGTTTCGACGGCGGGGAGTACTTACCCTCTTTCAGGTGCTTCCAATAGCGGCGGAAATACAGATAGACGACCGGAGTCGTGTACACCGTAAGCAGCTGGCTCACCAGGAGGCCGCCTACGATGGCGATTCCTAAAGGTCGGCGCATCTCAGTCCCGTCGCCTGTGGCGACCGCGAGGGGCAGCGCGCCGGCAATGGCGGCGCAGGTCGTCATCATGATCGGCCTGAAGCGCAGTAAACAGGCGTGTTCGATGGCGTGCAACGGATCCATTCCCAGCGTGCGCTCCGCCTCCAACGCAAAATCCACGATCATAATGGCATTCTTTTTGACGATCCCGATCAGCAACAGAATTCCCAGAAATGCGATCAGGCTGAATTCGGTACCCGTGGCCATCAAGGCCAGCAGGGCGCCGAGCCCGGCGGACGGCAGCGTCGAGAGTATCGTCAGCGGCTGCGAATAGCTTTCATACAGCACGCCTAGGACGATGTAGATCGCAAAAATCGCGGCCAAGAGCAACAAAGGCGTGTTGCTATTGCTTTGTTGAAACAGCCGCGCGGTGCCGTAAGCTCCCCCGCGGATGCCCACCGGCACATGAATGTCGGACATTTTCTTGGCGATCGCATTCTGTGCGGTGCCGATCGAAACGCCCTCGGGCAGATTGTAGGCAATGGCGGTCGATACCGATGTGCCGGTGTGATTGACTGATATCTGGGTGGTCCCGGTGGTGAAATGGCTGAATGCCGAGAACGGCACGACGGTCTCCTGCGCGACGCTGACCGCCGATCCCGTCGAGGTATTGCCCCGTCCTGCGTTCGCCAGGGAGTTCAACGACAGGTTGCGCGCGACGTCCTGCGCCACCGACGTCTGGGATGCAGCCGTTGCGCTCTGGATCACCGTGGTGCCTGCCACGGCTTGGGTCAACTGCGTTCCGGATGCGGCGCCGCCCGCGGTGCTGACGTACAACTCCTTGAGGATTTCCGGGTTCTGCCAATACTGCGGCGCCACTTCCATGACGACGTGGTATTGCTGCGGGCTGAAGGGATTGTAGATGTTCGACACCTGCGCCTGGGCAAACGCGTCGCCCAAGGCATTGTCGATCTGTACTTCGGTCAACCCCAGCCGCGACGCGCTGTCGCGGTCCACGATCAGGTCGGTCTCGAGGCCGCCGGGCTGCAAATCCGAATCGACGTCGGTTATTTCCGGCATGTCCTGCAGCGCGCTGCGAAGCTTCTGCGACCAGGTGCGCAGTTCCGTCAGATCGTCGCCGAGCAAGGTGTATTGATACTGACTGTTCGCCGATCGGCCGCCGCCGCCGCCGAGGTCCTGGACCGCCTGCAGGAAGACGTTCACCCCCGCAACCTGGGCAAGCCTTGGCCGCAGGCGTGCGATGACCCGGTCGGCTGAGATCCCGCGCTCCTTGAGCGGCTTGAGCGCGATGGTGAGGTTGGCGCTGGCGCCGCCGCCGCCAAAGGGTCCGAAGCCGCCGGCGCCGACCGAACCGGTCACGGTGTTGATGGCAGGGTCGGATTTGACGATGCCCGCCACTTCTTGAAGCTTGCCCTTCATCAGCTGAAACGAACTCGACGCGTCACCGCGTATTCCGCCCTGCAATTGACCGGTATCCTGCTGCGGCAGAAAACCCTTCGGAATCACAATGTACATGAAGACATTGAGCGCAATGGTCGCCCAGAAAATGGAAATCATGATCCGGCGGTGACGCAGCGCCCAATCCAAAGTCGCGGCGTAGTTGCGGCGCAGCTGGGCAAAACTGCGCTCGAAGGCTTTGCCAAGACGCGACGGTTTTTGTTCGCGCGCATTCTGCAGCAGCAAAGAACACATCATCGGCGTCGTGGTGAGAGAAATGACCAAGGAGATCAGAATCGCCACCGACAGGGTCATGGAGAATTCGCGGAACAGGCGGCCGGGGATGCCCCCGATGAGCACGAATGGAATGAAGACCGCGACCAGCGACAAGCTCATGGAAACGACCGTGAATCCGACTTCCTTGGCCCCCAGGAACGCCGCGGCGGTGCGGGTCATGCCGGCCTCGATGTGACGGGTCGTGTTCTCCATCACCACGATCGCGTCATCGACTACGAAGCCTGTCGCCACCGTCAACGCCATGAGCGAAAAATTATCCAGGGTGTAGCCGAGCAAATACATTGCGCCGAAGGTTCCGATCAGCGAAACCGGCACGGCGATCGCGGGAATCAGCGCGGCACGATAGCTGTTCAAAAAGATGTAGACGACCAGGATCACGAACGCCACGGCCAGCATGAGCGTTCGCTCGACCTGGCCCACCGAGGCGCGGATCGTTACGGAACGGTCGAAGCTCACCAGCAGATCGATCTTCGGATCGATCGAGCTTTTCAGGACCGGCAGCTCGGCTTTGACGGCGTCGATGGTTTCGATGATGTTGGCGCCGGGCTGCTGCGTCACCGTCACGAACACCGCCGGCTTGCCGTTGTACAATCCGTACGTCCGAATATTTTCCGTGGCGCCGTCCTGCATATCCAGCACGGTGGCGACGTCGCCCAGCCGCACGGTCGCGCCATCGCGGTTTGCGATGATCAGACTGCGGTACGGCCCCGCATCGCGCGCGTTGTCGTTGGTATAGATCTGATAGTGAAGTTCATCCGATTCGATCGCGCCCTTGGGCGCATTGGCGTTCGAATTCGAGATGGCGGCGCGCACATCCTGCAGGCCGATGCCGTATTTGGACAGGGCATGCGGATTGAGTTCGACCCGCACCGCCGGCAAGGCGCTGCCGTTGACGTTGACGCCGCCCACTCCGGGAATCTGCGAAAGCCGTTGGGATATGACGGCATCGGCCGCATCGTAGATCTGCCCCTGCGTGAGCACATCCGAGGTCATCGCAATCACGATCACCGGAATCGCGGAAGTATTGAGCTTGCGGTAGGTGGGATTGCGGGTCAGGGAGGTCGGCAGATCCGCATGCGCTGCGGCAATTGCCGCCTGCACGTCGCGCGCCGCGCCGTCGATGTCGCGGTCGATGCCGAACGTGAGCTGGATGCTGGTGGTGCCGACGCCGCTCGTCGATGTCATGTCGTCGACATCGGCAATGGCCCCAAGATGCCGCTCCAGAGGAGTGGCCACCGTGGCCGCCATGACTTCCGGGCTCGCGCCGGGAAGCTGGGCGGACACGAATATGGCGGGGACATCGATGCGCGGCAGAGGTGCCACCGGCAGCAGGGCAAACGCGGCCGCGCCGCTCAAGGCCACGCCGATCGTCAACAACGTGGTCGCAACCGGGCGTCTGATGAAAGGCGCGGAAATGTTCATGCCGAGCCCTCAGCCAAGGGCGCATCGGATGCGGGTTCCGCGCGGCCGCGCATGCGCGCCGCGATGCGATCAAACGCGAGATAAATGACGGGGGTGGTGAAAAGCGTCAGAACCTGGCTGACCAACAGGCCGCCGACGATGCTGACGCCCAGCGGATGCCGCAGCTCGGAGCCGGTTCCGGTGCCGAACATGAGGGGCAGCGCGCCGAAAATGGCCGCCACCGTGGTCATCAGAATCGGACGAAACCTCAAAAGACAGGCCTTGTAGATGGCGTCCCGCGGCGACAGGCCCTCATCATGCTGCGCGACGATCGCAAAATCGATCATCAATATCGCATTCTTTTTGACGATGCCGATCAAGAGAATGATGCCGATCAGGGCAATGATGGTCAGATCATCGCCGAACAGCATGAGGGCCAACAGGGCGCCAATACCGGCCGAGGGCAACGTCGACAAAATCGTGATGGGGTGGATGAAGCTCTCGTATAGAACTCCGAGCACGATGTACATGACCAGCACGGCCGCAACGAGGAGCAGCAATTCATTGCTCAAGTTGCTGCGAAATGCCAGCGCCGCGCCTTGAAAAGTGGTGCGAATGCTGTTCGGCATGCCGAGCGTGCGCTCAGCCTCCTCGATGGCGGAGACAGCCGCGCCAAGCGAAGTATTGGGCGCGAGATTGAACGACACCGTCGTGGCCGGAAACTGCGCCAGATGATTGATCAGTATCGGACGCGTTTCCACATCGACTTTCGCAATCGCCGACAGCGGCACCTGACCGCCGCCGGCGGACGGGACATAAATGGATGCCAGATCGTCGACGGATCGATAGGCTTTCGGATCAGCCTCCATGATCACGCGGTATTGATTCTGCTGAGTGAATATGGTCGAGACGATTCGCTGGCCGAAGGCATCGTAAAGCGCGTTGTCGACCGTGCCCACGCTGATCCCCAGGCGCGCTGCGCTATCGCGGTCGATGGTCACGTACGCCGCAAGCCCATTGTCTTCCTGGTTGCTCACCACGTCCGCCAGCTGCGGCAGCTTCGACAGCGCCGCCACCAATTTTGGCGTCCACGTCGACAAGGCGGTCGAATCCGCGCTCTCCAAGTTGAACTGATACTGCGTGCGGCTGATGGTGTTATCCAGCGTCAGATCCTGCACCGGCTGCATGTAGACCGTGATGCCTGAAACATCGGCAGTTTCGTCGCGCAGCCGCCGGATCACGTCGGTGACGGTGGCGGAACGGTCGGCACGCGGCTTCAGATTGATCAGGAAGCGGCCGCTGTTCAAGGTGACGTTGTTTCCATCCACGCCGATGAATGAGGAGAGGCTGACGACGTCCGGATCCTTGAGGATCGCTGCGGCGAGGGCTTGCTGGCGGGTGGCCATGGCGGCGTAGGAAATCGACTCGCTCGCTTCGGATACCCCTTGAATCAAGCCCGTGTCTTGATCGGGGAAGAAGCCCTTGGGAATCAGCACATACAGAAGCGCGGTGAGCACCAGCGTGCCCAGTGCGACCCAGAGCGTCAGTCTTTGATGATCGAGGACCCAGATAAGCCGCCGGCCGTACCAGTCGACGACCGCGGTGAACCATTTGCCGGAGTCCGTCTGAGCACGCTCCTTTTGCGGGCGGTGCTTGAGCAGCCGCGCACACATCATGGGTACCAGCGTGAGAGAGACCACCGCCGATATCAAAATCGTCACTGCCAGAGTGACGGCAAACTCCCGGAATAACCTGCCGACGACGTCCTGCATGAAAAGCAGGGGGATCAGCACGGCGATCAGCGAGATGGTCAGGGAGATGATCGTGAATCCAATCTGTCCGGCGCCCTTGAGCGCCGCCTCGAGCGGCGATTCGCCGGCTTCGATGTAGCGGGAGATATTTTCGATCATGACGATGGCATCGTCGACCACGAATCCGGTCGCAATGGTCAGCGCCATCAGCGATAAATTGTTGAGGCTGAAATTGGCCAGATACATGACCGCAAATGTGCCGATGAGCGACAGCGGAACCGACAAGCTCGGGATGATGGTGGCCGGAATATTGCGCAAGAACAGCCAGATCACGAGCACGACGAGCACGACCGCCAATATCAATTCGAATTCGACATCCTTGACGGAGGCGCGAATGGTGACGGTGCGGTCCGTGAGCAGCGCCACGTCCACGCCCGCGGGCAGGTCTGCCTTGAGCGCCGGCAGCAGCTCTTGGATTCTATTGACCACATCGACGACGTTTGCTCCGGGTTGACGTTGGACGTTCAGGATCAGCGCCGGAAGGGAATTCATCCAACCGCCCAATTTGGCGTTTTCCGCGCCCGACACGAGCGTGGTTACATCCTTGAGGCGTACCGGTGCGCCGTTCTTATAGGCCACCACAATCTTGCCGTAGTCATCGGCGCTTCTGATCTGATCGTTGGTGTTGATCGTATAGGCGTTGGCGGGCCCGTCGAGCGTGCCCTTTGGACCATTCTGATTGGCGTTGTTGATCGTGGTGCGCAAGTCGTCCAAGTTGAGTCCGTAGGCGGCCATCGCCCGGGGATTGGCGATCACTCTCACGGCGGGACGTTGGCCGCCGCTGATGCTGACCACGCCCACGCCTTTGACTTGAGAGATTTTCTGCGCGATGCGCGTGTCGACCAAGTCCTCCACGTCCGTGAGCGCCATGGTCTTCGAAGTGATGCCGAGAATCAGGACCGGAGCGTCGGCAGGATTGACCTTGGCATAGATCGGCGGCGCCGGAAGATCCTGGGGGAGCAGGTTCTGTCCGGCGCTGATCGCGGCCTGCACCTCTTGTTCGGCAACATCGATGGCAAGGGACAGGTTGAATTGCAGTGTAATCACAGAGGCACCGGCGGAGCTCGTCGATGACATCTGGCTCAAGCCGGGCATCTGTCCAAATTGCTTTTCGAGCGGCGCGGTGATGGCGGACGTGATCACCTCGGGACTTGCGCCGGGGTAGAACGTCTGCACCTGAATGGTGGGGTACGCAACCTCCGGCAATGCCGACAGCGGCAATTGCAAATAGGCCATCGCGCCCACGATCAAAATCGCCACCATCAGCAGCGTGGTGGCGACGGGGCGCAGGATGAAGATGCGTGAGGGATTCACGGCACTACTGAGATGGCGGTGGTTTGCCGCGCCCCTTGCCGCGCCCCTCACCGCGTCGTGCGCCGGGAGTGCCGGGCGCGGCCGGCCGCTTGCCGGCCGGTTCCGGTCCGGCAGCAGGAGCCGGCGTCGAGCTCGGCAACTGCACTTGCGCGCCATCGCGCAGCCGGTCGCCGCCTTCGGTGACGACCACCTCGCCGGCTTTGAGTCCCGCGACCACCGCAACCTTTTCGCCATCGACCACACCCAGGGTCACCGGACGCACGCTCACGCTGCTGTCCGGATTGACGAGATATACGAAAGTCGTCGCGACACCGTTCGGCGCGCCTCGCCGCACCGCGGAGTTCGGCATCGTGACCTGATTGGCCAGAACGTCCTGCAGCAGTTGAATATTGACGAATTGATTGGGAAACAGCGATGAGTCCGTATTGTCGAATTGCGCGCGCAGCTTGATCGTGCCGGTGGTGATGTCGATCGAATTGTCGACCGTCAGCAGCTTGCCCTCGGCGATCTTGGTGGCGTTGGTGCGATCGAAGGCATCGACGGGCAGGGCGGCCCCGGCTTGCACGCGCTTCATCACGGCGGAAACATTGTCCTCGGGAATGGAGAAGATCACGGTGATGGGCTGCAGCTGATTGATGAGCACGATGCCGTTGGCATCGCCGGGCGTCACGTAGTTCCCTTGGTCGACCTGGCGCAACCCGACCCGGCCGGTCACCGGGGCGGTGATGTGCGTGTACACCAGATTCACCTGGGCCGTCTTGACCTGCCCTTCATCGGCTTGGATCGTGCCCACCAACTGATCGACCAGCGCGCGTTGCGTATCGAGCTGCTGCTCCGCGACGGAATCTTCTTTGACCAGTCCTTCGTAGCGCTTCAAATCCACTCGGGCATTGGCCAGCAATGCCTGGTCGCGCTTGAGATTGCCCTCCATTTGCTGCAGGGCGGCTTCATAGGGGCGGGGATCGATCTGCGCCAGGGCGTCGCCCTGATGCACGAATTGACCTTCGGTGAAGAAGATTTTCTGCAGTGTCCCGGTGATCTGGGTTCTGACCGTCACCGTGGCCAGAGGCGTCACGGTCCCGAGCGCCGGGATCTTCACTTGTATGTCGCTCGCGGCGGCGGTGGCCACCGATACCGCGACCGCACCAGTTTGTCCGTTGCGACCGCGCGGCGGCGCGGCGATCGGCTGCTTGGTGCGAAGGTAGAGCACGAAGCCGACCAATAGGGCCACGATAACCAGCGCAATGGTCAATGCCCGCCAGTGTCTGGCGATAAATGGTCTAGAATCCCGCGGTGGCGTTAGAAATTGCGGATCTTCTTGTTCAGTTGTCACGAATTCACCAATACGCGGGCCCATGCCGTGGCACGCACTGCCAAACGATCATCCGGGCGAGCCGCAGACTATAACCAGATTCGACCGTGAACTACACACTGATCACCGGCAGCAGAGCATGTAGAGCCGAGGAAAGCTCGAAAGTTCATAGACCTTTGTAAAGTAATGTAAATGTCCTGGATGGCGGCTAGAATTCGCGCCGTAAGACGCATAAAGGAGCTTCGATGAAATTGATCAAATCCGCTGCATGTGGGGTTGCGCTGACACTGGCTGCCTCGATATCCGCCCACGCGGCGCAGGTTTGGACCGAGGGCGTGAATTATTTCCTGATTCAGCCCGCGCGGATTCCCGCCGTTCCCGCCGGCAAGGTTGAAGTCACTGAAGTCTTCTCGTACGCATGCCCTGCGTGCAACATTTTTCAGCCCACCATGCACAAGCTCAAGCAGGCCATGCCGCCCAATGTGGTTGTGGACTACCTGCCGGCGGCATTCAATCCCGCGGAGGACTGGCCGATGTTCCAGCTCGCGTATGTCACCGCGCAATTACTCGGCGTGGACCAACAGACTCACGATGCGATGTTCGACGCGGTGTGGAAGGGCGGAGACTTGAGCATCACCGACTCCTCGCGCGGGCTGAAGACCCGTCTGCCGGCGATCGAGGATGCCGCCAAGTTCTACAGCCAGCACGCCGGGGTGCCGGTCGACAAATTCCTGGCAACGTCCAAGTCTTTTTCAGCCGATCTCAAGGTGCGCACGGCTCAGGAGCTGATAATCGCGTACAAGGTGGATCGCACACCCACGATCATCGTCAACGGCAAGTATCGATTGCATGTGGAATCGGCCGGCGGCGCGGATCAGCTGATCGACCTGGTCAAATACCTGGTTGCGAAGGAAAGCAGGTAACAGCCGCGGCGCTCGCATGAAAGATCTGTTCCTGCTGCACCCACGGATCTGGAGCTCACTGATCTTCGGCGCGGTACTGTTTTTCTTTCTGCCGCATGACTGGTCTACCGTGACTCGAATTCTGGTGTGCTGGAATGCCGGCGTCGTTCTGTTTCTAATCCTGATCGCCGTCTGGATGACGCGGCTCACCGCGGCGCAAATCTGCACCAAATATATAGAAGAGGACGAGTCGGGGCCCTTCATTCTCGTGTTGGTGATCATCGCGGCGGTCGCCAGTTTGTTCGCCATCATCGAGCCGCTCGCCACCATCAAGCAGGTGAGCGGTGCGACGCGCGCGGCGCACCTCGCGCTTGCCGCGCTCACGCTGGTTGATTCATGGCTGCTGGTTCCCGTCATGTTCACAACGCATTACGCGGATATGTACTACAGCGTTGCGCGCAAAAATCGGCCGCTGCGCTTTCCGAACACGCCGGAGCCGGTGTTTTGGGATTTCGCCTACTTTTCCTTCACCATTGCGGCGGCCTGCCAGACCGCCGACGTATCCACGGAGAGCGCCGAGATCCGCCGCACCGTGATCGCGCAAACGCTGATCTCGTTTCTGTTCAACGCGTCCATTTTAGGGTTTGCCATCAACGTCACGGCCGGGCTGATCGGCGGCAGCAACTAAAGCCGCCGACCAGCGCGGCAATCAGTTTGAAGCGGCTTTGACGACGTCGCCGCCTTTCATGACAAAGGTCACGGACTGCAGCCGCGCGACATCCGCGAGCGGATCGCCCGCCACGGCGATGAGGTCGCCGTAGCGCCCGACGGCGATGGCGCCGACATCGCTCTGCCGCCCCAGGGCTTCCGCGGCATTGGCGGTGGCGGCCTGAATCGCCTGCATGGGCGTCATTCCCCATTTCACCATCGTGACGAACTGACGCGCGTTGAAGCCGTTTGGATACACGCCGCCGTCGGTGCCGAAGACCATCTTGACACCGGCTTTCACCGCCGCTTGAAAGGTCTGACGCTGCTTCAAGCCGATAATGCGTTCCTTTTCCAAGGATTCCTTGTAGACGCCGTTCTTCTCGCCCTCGGCCATGATGTAGTCATCGTTGTAGATGTCCATGGAGAACCAGGTTCCGTGCTGCTTGGCGAGTGCGAAAGCCTCCTCGTCGGCAAGGCTGGCATGCTCGATGGTGTCGACCCCGGCGCGAATCGCGTCCTTGATCCCCGATGCGCCATGCGCATGAACCGCGACGCGCAGTCCCAACATGTGCGCCTCGTTGACCAGCGCTTTCATTTCGGCGAGGTCGTACTGCTGCCCGCCGACCGTGTCTGTTTTCGACAGCACGCCGCCGGTGCCGCAAAATTTGATGACCTCCGCGCCGTACTTGCGCAATTTGCGCACCGTCGCGCGGATTTCCTCGGCGCCGTTCGCCACGGCAGGTCTCTGTACCGACACGGACGGCGGTAGTTCGGTGGCATCGCAGTGGCCTCCGGTGGCGCCGATCGCGTACGTCGCCGGAACGATTCGCGGTCCGGGAACGATACCCTGCTCAATGGCCTGCTTGATCGCGACGTCGTCGAAATTACCCGACCCGACGTTGCGAATCGTGGTGAAACCGGCCTCCAGAGTCTTTTGCGCGTTGGCCACGCCGACCACCGTCCAGAAGTTGTCGGTGAATTGCAGGCGGCGATAGCCGCTGAAATGGGGGTCGGACGTCAGGTGCACATGCATGTCGATCAGCCCCGGCAGCAGCGTCATGCCCTTCAGGTCCACGCGGCGCGCACCGGCGGGCAAAGCAGCTCCCTGTGCACCGACCGCGGCAATGCGCCCATCGATGATGGTGATTTGCGGACGATCGACCACGCGGCCCGTCAGTACATCGATCATGCGGTCGGCCTCGACCACGACAGTGTCGGCAACTGCGGCGTTTGGCCCGGCGTTGGCAAGCAGCGCGCCGGCGATCAAGGCATGTGTCAAAACAATCGATCGCATGCTCATCCCCTTTTTATCTTCGGCAACGCTATCACAACGGCGGCGTTGCCGGTTCAACCTCGGTCAATAGGACGCCGAGCCGCGGGGCTTCCGCATCCCGCACAGAAGCGAAAGCCACGATGTGTTCCAGGATATGTTGTACATACCCGCGGGTCTCGTTGTAGGGAATGTTCTCAATCCAGATATCAGGATCCATCGGGGTGGGCGGCAGCCAGCGGGCGACTGCCGTGGGTCCCGCATTGTAGGCAGCCAGACTCAGCGGCAGTTGTTCGCCATAGCGGTCCAATAGCTCGCGCAAGTGGGCCGCGCCCAGCGGTATTGCGATCGACGGATCGAACAGGCCATCGCGGCCCGGAGCAGGCAGGTGCCAGCGGCGAGCTACCGCCGCTGCGGTCGAGTTCACCATTTGCATGACACCGCGCGCATCGGCGCGCGAGACTGCATCCTTGCGAAATAGACTCTCCTGTCGCATGACGGCCAGTATCCAATCCTGCGGCAGTTGCGCCAGCTTGCTCGCCTGGCTCACCGAATCCAGGAAGGGCCGCGGATAGCGCAGCGTCACATCGTCGAATTCTCCGCTCTGCGCCAGAGTTGTAATGGACTGGGCAAACCATCCCCAGCGCGAAGCGAGCAGTGCAGCCTGAACTCTCAATGCATTATCGGCGCTTTCCAGCGCGGTGTTCCACTCGGATGTCGCCTCATCCGTCATGTCGCAGTCGAACAGCTCATGCGCCCGAATGACTCCCGGCGCCTGGGCCAGCGCGGTTTGAGCGGCCGCATCGCGCGGCGAGGGCCGCACGTTCAAATTGTAAGGCTGGGCAAGACGATCCGCGGCGAGGTAGCCGTAATAGTCGCGAAGTCCCGCGATATCGCGGAATATCGGCGCGGCCGCCTCGCCCCCTTGAGTGGCGGCCACGGTGCGCGCACGCCAATATCGCCAGCGCGGCTGGGCGGCCAGGGTCGAAGGCATGAGATCAAGCCACGCAAGCGCCCGGGCGAAATCGTGATTCCACAATGCGGCGCGTACCCGCCACTCTTGCACCGGGCCGTCGACCACCCTCGCGGGTAGGTCGTCGAATGCCGCCATGGCGCGCGGATCGCGATCGTAGGCAGCGCCCAGCGCCGCGGCGCGCCTGAGCCGATCCTGGTTTTCCGGTGTCAGCCCCTCGTGCGCGACGAGCTTCGGCAACAAGTCCAGGGCGTACGCCGGTTCCGTGCGCGCGAGCTTGTCAAATCCGGACGCCAGGGCCTCCGGTTCCACTGCCAAGGCCGGATGAGTCGCTAAAACCGTCAGCGCAGGGTGCGGCGAATCGAGCAGATCGGACCACTGCAGCAGTGCCGCCCGGCGATCGATGGGCACGTCAGCCGCGAATTCGCGCGCCAGCCGCGGCGAGTCGGCGGACAAGGCGGCTCGCGTGCGGCTCTCGGCCAGAGCGGGCGTGAGTAGTCCCTGTCGCCGCAACCATGCGAACACGTTGGCGCACTCAGCGGGCGGCTTTTGCGGCGCCGTCCAGCGAATGAGCGCGGCGGCGGCGAGGCCCTGCGTATCGTTGGTCGACAATCGCACATCGAGGCGGTCGCAGATCAACACCGGATCAACCACGTCGATGGAGCGCGGCAGGAACCAGTCCCAGCGATGGCGCTGTGCCAGGCTCGCGAGCCAGTCCCGCCGCAGACCGCGCGTCACCAGCTGTCCGCCGCGAGCACGCACAAAGGTGTCAATTGCGGCATCGAGATTTTCATTCGCCGAAGCACTCAAGTCGCGCCGCAATCTGGCGGCGACCAGGTAGTCGTAAATGGCGTAGTGCTCGAGAGCGGGCGAATCCGGAATGTCCGGTTGGCGCAGGCGGACGCGCTGCATCGCGGCCACGAATTCCGCGCGCGTGTCGTTCTGCACGGGCGGCGCCGCGGATTGCGCGCCGGCAGGGTGAGCAAATAGCCAGATCATTGCGGCGCCGATGAGCGCCTTCAGCCAGGTCGACATACCTGCATTATGGTGGTTGAATGGCATCAGCATGAAATCTAAAGTCGTGGCGATTTTGGAAACGCGCACCGGCGCCCACCTGGCCGAATTGATTGCACGCCGCGGCGGAGTGCCGATGCTCGCGCCGGCATTGCAAGAAGTGCCGGATATCGATGCGCAGGCGATACGGTCTCTGCTGGCGCGCTGGCGAGCCGATCCATTCACGATATGTATCTTTCAAACCGGGGTGGGAACCAAGGCCTTGTTTTCCGCCGCCGATACGGCCGATCTGACTACGGAACTCGGCAAACTCCTGGCCGCATCCCGGGTCGTGGTGCGGGGTCCGAAGCCCATCGGCGAACTGAACTCGCGCGGAATTCGCATCGACATCCGGGCCGCTGCACCATTTACCACCGAAACGGTTCTTGCAGCGCTCGCCGATGAGCCGGTCGCGGGGTCGTCGATTCTGGTGCAGCGCTATGGCGAGAAAAATCGCGCACTCTCCTCGGGATTGGAGGCTCGCGGGGCGAGCGTGCAGGAGATTGCCACGTATCGCTGGGCCTTGCCCACGGACACGCAGCCCTTGTCGAGGCTTCTCGACGAACTTTCGCACGGACGCGTCGATGCCGTCGTCTTTACCAGTGCGGTTCAAATGCACAATCTCTATTCGATTGCACAGCAGGCTGGAAGTGCGGCGGAATTGGCGAATAATCTGAATCGCTCGATCGTGGCCTCCATCGGTCCCGTGTGCTCGCGCGCGCTGCGGGACTATGGGGTGGCGCCGGCATTTGAAGCAAACCCGCCAAAGCTTGGACCATTGATCGCTGCGCTGGACACGGCCTTGAGCGCTCAGAGAGCCTCCTAGCGCTGTCGGAGCACCGCTGACAGCCGCTTGGCACAATGTCTGACGAACGTAAGTCCGATTTCCCGGAAAAAGCGTGCGCCTGCCGGTGTATAAATAGCGGCTGCAACCGCACCCCATTGAGGAGTTGAAGCCACGTGGATAAACCGAAAACCGAACCCAAACCCTTTCTCACGGACGTGAAGACCTTGCGGGAGCGGGCGCGCAAAAATATCGCCAGCGGCGGGGTGACATTTACCTATCAAGGCGATGTCAAAAAGACCATCGACATCCTGCAAGCGGTTTTGGCCACTGAAATCGTGTGCGTATTGCGCTACACCATGCACGCGGTGGCGGCGCAGGGCATTTCGAGCGAAGGTGTGAAGGACGAATTTGCCCAGCACGCCAAGGAAGAGACGCAGCACATGCAAGAGGTTGCCGAGCGCATCAACCAACTCGGCGGCAGGCCGGACTTCAATCCGACCGGCCTCGCGACGCGTGCCGCATCCGAATACGGCAATGCCGAGAACCTGATCGACATGATCAAGGAGAATCTCATCGCGGAACGCATTGCGGTGGATCACTACCGCGAATTGATCCGTTATTTCGGCGATGATGACCCGGGCACCCGCAAGATGCTGGAAGGAATCTTAACGGTGGAAGAAGAACACGCGAACGACATGCATGATTTGTTGGTGGCGCACGAAGGCCATCCCATGCTGCCCAAATAAGGGCGCGAATCCGCGGGGGTTAGGAAGCCTGTCGCGGAATACTCAGACAGGCTCCTACGTGCTGCCCCCAACCGAAGGCGAGTCGCTGGCGGGAAAGGACTCCTCGAGCGCCTCGTCAAGCAGTTCATCAATATGTTGCTTGTCAGGCGCCTGCGCATGCTTGCGCATGTAAGCCGCCGCGTATGAGCAGGCGGGATTGATGGACCAGCCGCGCTCGGCGGCTACTTTTAGCGCGGCGCGCATCAACTCGCCTGCTATGCCGCGACCCCCGATGGCTGTCGGAACTCCGGTGTGGGTAATGGTCATGACGCTACTCGCCACTGTGTAGTCTAGTTGCGCGCGATGGCCGTCCACCTCGGTCGTGAATCGCATTGCGCCTTGATCATGGCTGACGATGCTCATGTTGATCTGGATGCTCCTTCGGCTGCTCCGGACGTGCCTGCGGCTTTGGCGCTGGCCTGGCATCAGTGTGCTCCGGTTGGCGGCGCGGCTCAACTGGCGTCGGCTGGCGCGGCGGAGTTGCACGTTGCTGCGGGGCGGGGCGCTCGGCAGGTGCCGCGTGCTCTTGCTGGCGCGGGGGTGTTTGCTCGTGCGGAGGTGCTTGCTGGCGCGCCGGCGCCGGTTCGCGCGGGCGTGCCTGCTCATGCGGCGGCGCCTGCTCACGCTGAGGTGTCTGCTCGCGCTGAGGTGTCTGCTCGCGCTGAGGTGTCTGCTCGCGCTGAGGTGTCTGCTCGCGCTGAGGGGTCGGCGCGCGCGGGTTTGTTTGCTCACGCGGATTTGATTGCTCGCGCGGCGGCGTGGCCTCTCGATTGGGCGCGACAGGGTGTGCCTCTCGTGCCGGAGGCGCGACGTTTCGATTCGGCGTATTCTGGCGCGGCTGCGGAGCCTCACGTTCGTTCGGCTTGTCCGCGCGTTCGTTCGGCTTGTCCGCGCCACGTCCCGCAGGTCCGGCGTTGCGCGCCGGTACTGGATTTGCGAAATTGCCCGCACGAGGAGTCGCCGCGATGGGCGGATGACCGTGGTTGCTGCTGGCGCGCAGCACGGGGTTGCCGCGCGCGCTTTGTGCGTGCTCGCGCTGAACCGACGTCGCTTCGATGTGGCGTTCACGCGCGGCCGCGACTTCTTGCGCGCTCGCTTGAGCGCGGATGCCGCCGTTGCCGCCGTTGAAGCTGACCCGCGTCACGTTGTAGTTGTTGACGATGGTCTTGTTATAGACATTGGTGATGTGCACCGAACCGACATTGACGACTGCGCGGTTGTAGAAAAGATGGCCGCCGCGCCAATAGCCGCCTTCGTATCCGTGGCCGCCGTAGCCGTAGCCGTAGTCGACGCCGCCATAAAACCCGACCTGCGGACCCCAGTAGCCGGCGTGCCAGATAAAGACCGCGCCGTTGGCGGCCCAGTAACCGGGTGTCCAGAGATAATCGGGCTGCGGTGCTTCCACCCAGGTGCCCGGCACCCAGTAGTAATCCTGGATGTCATCTCCCCAGGCCCAATATCCTGGGGTCCATATATAGCCGTCTCCCGGGATCGGCGGTTGGTCGTAAATCGGCAATTCCGGCGGGGCAACGCTGACGGAGACGCTCACTGATTGCGCCATTCCGAGAGCCGGCGAGAGCAGCAGAAATAACGCGGGTACGATGGAGAGACGCCAGGACTTGGAAAGCATGATTTTCTCCGAAGGAACGCGTGGGCCGCGAAAAATTTTTCTAAGCGGCACTCTACAAGGTAAGCCCTACCGTCTTAATCAGCGGGCTGCGGGCACGCCTGTAGGATATGGCTTATAGCTCCCAATTCGAATTGCCTGCTCCTTATATAATGGTTCAACCTATGACAGCCGCCCCGGTCTCCGCACCAGTAGTTGCCCAGAATGCGGATGTCAGGTTCCTCGGCAAGCTCCTCGGCGATGTCATCCGTACTTACGGAGGCAGTGGGCTGCTGGATCGGATTGAAGCGATTCGAGCCGCGTCGGTGGATCGCTATCGTGGTATTGCCAACCCGCGCGGCCTCCCGGCCGGCTGGGAAAGCCTGTCGCTCGATGAAACCGTGGCCTTTGTCCGCAGCTTCATGCTGTTCTCCATGCTGGCAAACCTGGCGGAAGACCGGCAGGGCGTCGCGGCTGAAAAGGACAGTACCCTGGCTTCAGCGCTGTCATTCCTGGCAAGCCAGGGCGTTACGCTCGCCCAAGCGGCGGAGCTGCTCGAGCTTGCGCTCATCACTCCGGTGCTGACCGCGCATCCAACCGAGGTGATGCGCAAGAGCATGCTGGATCATCGCAACCGCATCGCGGCGTTGATGGCGATGCGCGATGCGGGTCTTCGGGAAACCGGTGCGGGAGAAATAATCGACGAGGCCATCGCAGCACAGATCGCATTCCTGTGGCAGACGCGGGCGCTGCGGCGTGAAAGATTGTACGTTGCGGATGAAGTCGATACCGCACTGACTTATCTGCGCGACATCTTTTTGCCGGTCATCCCGCCGCTCTACGCGCGATGGGAGCGGCTGCTGGGCAAGCGGCCGCCGAGCTTTCTGAGATTGGGCTCATGGATCGGCGGCGATCGCGATGGCAATCCTCATGTTACCGCGGACTCTTTGCGTCTTGCGCTGAGCCGCGCCAGCCAGGCCCTGCTGACCGACTACCTGGAGCAGCTCAACGCGATCGGCGCGGAGCTGTCGCTGTCCAGTGAACTTGCGGTGGTATCGGAAGCGCTCGCGGCGCTGGCTCAGTGCAGCGGCGATGTGAACGCGGCACGGAGCGACGAGCCGTATCGGCGCGCAATCACCGGCATGTACGCGCGTCTTGCTGCGAGCTATCAGAACCTGACCGGGCGCACGCCGTCGCGCCCGGCCACCGTCGAGGCGCCGGCCTATCCGGATGCGGCCAGCCTGCGCGCGGACCTGCAAATCCTCGAGGACTCATTGAAGTCCGAGAGCCGCGTGCGTCTCAATGGCGGCGGCGCGCTGGCGCGTCTTAATCGCGCGGTTGAGACGTTCGGCTTTCACTTGGCGACGCTCGATCTGCGCCAAAATGCCGATGTACATGCCAGAGTCGTCGCGGAATTGCTGCAGGTGGCGGGCGTCGCACCGGGCTATGAGGCGTTGACCGAGCCTGAACGCGTCGCGCTGTTGCGCAGAGAACTGGCGAGTGAACGCTTGCTGGCGAGTCCTTACGCCCGGTATTCGCCGGAGACGCTGTCGGAACTCGGCATTGTGCGCGCGGCTGCGGAGGCGCATCGGCGCTACGGAGCCGAATGCATCCGCTTCTACATCATCTCCAAATGCGAGAGCGTGTCGGACCTGCTGGAGGTCAATATCCTTCTCAAGGAAGCCGGGCTGTACCGCGGCCGCGGCGATGCATCGGCGGCCATCATGGCGGTGCCGCTGTTTGAGACCATCGCCGACCTGGAAGGCTCGGCCAAGGTCATGCAGGCGTGGCTGGAAATGCCCGAAACGGCGGCAATCACCCGTGCATTCGGCTTCCAAGAAGTCATGGTCGGGTATTCCGACTCGAACAAGGACGGCGGCTATTTGACGTCCGTGTGGAGCCTGCACCAAGCCACGCGCAGGCTGGCTGCACTGTTCGAAAAATATGCGACACCCCTGGAAGTATTCCACGGCCGCGGCGGCGCCGTCGGACGCGGCGGCGGCTCATCTTTCGCAGCGATCCGCGCCCAGCCGCACGGCACCGTGCGCGGGCGCATCCGCATCACGGAGCAGGGCGAGATCATCGCCGCCAAGTACGGCACGCGTGAAAGCGCGGCGACGAGCCTTGAAGCCATTGCAGCCGCGACCTTGCTGGCATCGCTGGAGAGCGCATCGCTCTCGGGCGACAGCGGCCGCCGTTTCGCGGCGGCCATGGAAAATCTCTCGGCCGAAGCATTTCGCGCCTATCGCGCCTTGGTGTACGAGACCACGGGGTTTGCGGAATTCTTCCGGCAATTGACGCCGCTGCTCGAGATTTCCGAGCTCAAGATCGGATCGCGGCCCGCCTCGCGAACCAACTCTCAGCGAATCGAGGATCTACGAGCGATCCCTTGGGTATTCAGCTGGGCCCAGTCCCGCGTGATGCTGCCAGGCTGGTATGGCGTGGGCCACGCGATGCAGGCAGCCGACATGGGGCTGCTGCGCGAAATGCTGGCGGCGTGGCCGTTCTTTCGCGCCACGGTCGACAACCTCGAGATGGTGTTGTCGAAATCGGACATGGGAATCGCCGCGCGCTATCTCACCCTGGTCAAGGATCGAGCCATGGGCGAATCGCTATTCGGCCGCATCCGGGACATGTGGCAGACGACTCACGATTGCATCCTCGAACTGACCGGTCAATCGCGGCTGCTGGAAAAACATCCGGCATTGGATGCGTCCATTCGTCTGCGCCTTCCCTACATCGAACCGCTGAATCTTCTGCAGGTCGAGTTGCTCAAGCGTCACCGCGCCGGCGAGACCGATCCGCGGGTGCGCGAGGGTATACAGCTCTCGATCAATGCCATCGCGACGGCGCTGCGCAACAGCGGTTAGGCGATGCCGAAGATGCCCGACAGCGATCACGGCCCGTGGAATCCGGGAGTTGAGTCGCAGACGCCGAGCGAATTGCGGCACCTAGCCACCATCTTTCGCCCCGAGCACGTATTCACGACTCTCGCTGCAGCAACCGAGCTGCGTGGGCTGACCGGATTCTCCTTGAGCGAATTGGTGGCGTTTCGTCCGCAGCGGCTGGCGCTGCATGAGCTTTTGGTGCGCATCACCGCGGATTTTGCGGTTCCCGACGGCACGCGAATCGAGGATCTGGGATTGAATTTCCGCGAAATCGCCCGGCTCCTCTGGTCGAGCCATCTCGAGCCCGCGATGGACTCGATCGCCGAGGTTTATCGGCGCGCGCGTGAAAACGCACGCGGCGTCATCGAAGCGGCGCTGTTGCGCGCGGGCCGGAACTGGGGACCGGAGGAAATCGCTGAACTCGAACGCCTGGCGGCCACGTCCTTGGGTTCGGCCGCCGGCAGCGGACATCGGTGTCTCGCGCGCGTGATGTCGGCGTTGTTTGCGACACAGGGCGCCGCGTGGGGATCCAAGGATTTGATCGCTTCCATGGCGACCAATCTCGCCAGCAATGATTTCGGCGGCGACGAAATCGGCCGCGCCATCGCACCCCTGATGCAGTCAGCCGCACGCGAGCACGGCTACAAGCTCCTGCCGAGGCAGGAGCATCCCGTGGTCATCAATACCAAGGGAGCCTCGGCGTCCGGCAAAAGCACGTTGCGGCCGCTGCAAAAAAAACTGGCCGGCGCGATCGGCGTTGAATGGAGCGACTTTGCCATCATCAGTCCCGACATCTGGCGCAAGCAACTGCTGGACTATGCCTCGCTCGGTGCCGCATACAAGTACGCGGGTGCCTTCACCTCGGACGAGGTGCAAATCATCGACCAAAAGCTCGACCGCTACATGGCCCGCAAGAATTTGCGCGGCGAAATGTCGCACTTGTTGATCGATCGATTTCGCTTTGACAGTTTTGCGCCTGATTCGGACGAGGCGGGAAGCAATTTGCTGACGCGCTTCGGCCAAAATGTCTACCTGTTCTTCATGATCACCCCGCCGGAGATGCTGGTGGAACGCGCATGGAAACGCGGACTCGAGGTTGGCCGCTACAAGGCCGTCGACGACACATTGGCGCACGCCGTAGAGGCGTATGCGGGAATCCCCGACGTCTTTTTTACCTGGGTTCGCCGCAGCGACAAGCGCATTCAGTTTGAATTCCTGGACAACACGGTGCGCTTGGGGGAGCGGCCCCGGACCGTGGCTTTCGGCGACAACGAGACCTTCAATATTTTGGACGTCAAGTCCGCGCTCGACGTGGAGCGCTATGCGCGCATCAATGTCGACGCGGTTGCCCCGGAATCGCTCTATCCGGATCGCAGCTTGTTGCTTGCCGAAAAAAATTTGAATTTCCTGCGGCGCTGCGTGCAAACCTTCCACTGGGTCAATTTTGCCGACCAGGCGAGCGGCCAGGTGTATTTACGCATCGAGCACGGCAAGGCGATCCAGAAGGATGGCGTGGCGCTGCGGGCGGCCGCACTCCAGCCGGATACGCTGGCGGTGATTCAGTCGGTTGCGCCTGAAGCGCTGCAGGGCGCGGTGCCCGATTCGCAGCACGCCGATTTCCTCGAGGCCCAGGACGGCGGCGGGCCGCCGAGCCTGGGACAGTGGGGCCGGCTATCCTAAAAAGCCGCAGAATTTGTCGACGTGCGCGGCCAGATCGAGCGTGTGCTGACGCGTGAGGCGCTCGGCCAGTTCGGTGTCGCGCTTCTCCAGCGCTTCGATTATTTTCAGGTGATCGATGATGGAACGCGCCGCGCGGTCGGCCTGCGTGATGGTTGCCCGGCGGATGGCGCGCACGTGAAGCAACAGATTCTTGGTGGCATCGATGATCATTTGGGATCCGCCCAGCGCGATCACCGCAGTATGGAACGCGATATTCGCATCGGAGTATTCGCCCAGGTGCTCGGAGGGAGGCGAATTCTGAAATTCATCGAACAAATGCCGCAGTTTGGCAATTTCGGGTTCGCTGGCGTTCAAGGTCGCGAGCCGCGCGGCCATGGACTCCAGCGCCGCCCACATTTGAATCATCTCGATCATCTCTTTCTTCGATTTGCGGATGATGTAGATGCCGCGTCGCGGCACGGTCCGAATGAAGCCCTCTTGTTCCAGCAGGGACAAGGCCTCGCGAATCGGCGTACGGCTGACGCCGAGCGCCGTCGTCAATTGGCGTTCATCCAACCGCAATTCCTGCTGCGGATCGTAAATATCCGTATCGGCAATCGCGTTTTTCAGCAGTGCGTAAGCTTGATCGCGCAGACTGGTCGCGTTCAGCGGAGCAAGTGCCAGAGGGGTGGCCGAGGTAGTTCGTTGAACCAGCGTCACTATGGAATTCATTAGTCCTCTTTATGCATATCGACGATGTCGTATCGAAGATATATTACATTGCAGCCATTCCGGTGCAGCGAAAAATTTCCCGGCGAGCAATCGACATGCCGGCCCCTTGGATCACTGTTGCATAGCGCAAGAGCAAAAGCCCACACCGTGGTTGCGGGCTTTGCGCTCTAAAGCAAGCGGATTGCAGGCACCTGCCAGTTGCTTGACACTCCGAAACTTGTTCATATATGGTATACCACGATAACGACGTGTGGCTGGTTTGATCTCGAATTTAATGATTCGAGCACCGTTATTGGGAATATGAAAAGTGCATTACTCTCAGCGCAGGTCATTTTCGCCGCGGCTGCGGCGAGAAATTACCGTCTCGCAGCGCCAACACGGAGAACTACAAAATGAATGAGAATGAAACTGCTAAATCGCCTTTCGCCAATCCCTGGATCCAACTCATTATCGGTGTCGTCTGCATGGCTTGCGTGGCCAATCTGCAGTACGGCTGGACTTTGTTCGTCAACCCCATCGATGCCAAGTATCACTGGGGACGAGCGGCCATTCAGGTCGCATTCACTCTGTTTGTGCTCATTGAAACGTGGCTGATTCCCGTTGAAGGCTACATGGTCGATCGCTTCGGCCCGAAGTGGGTGGTGATGGTCGGCGGGATATTGGTAGCGATCGCGTGGGTATTGAACTCCGTCGCGAGCTCGCTGCCCATGCTGTATTTCGGCGCTGCCATCGGCGGCATCGGCACCGGGTGCGTCTATGGCACCTGCGTCGGCAATGCACTCAAATGGTTCCCCGGCAGGCGCGGTCTGGCGGCAGGCATCACTGCTTCCGGCTTCGGCGCCGGCGCGGCCCTCACCGTCGTGCCGATTAAACAGATGATCGATGCTTCCGGCTACGAGCATGCATTCCTGACGTTCGGTCTGCTGCAAGGCGGCATTGTCTTTGTGATGGCCTGGCTGTTGCTGGCCCCGCCGCCGAGCCTCGTGGCTGCCATTGTCAAGCCGAGTCAGACAGCGCACGGTTACACGCCGCTCGATGTTTTGAAGAGTCCGGTGTTCTACGTCATGTACCTCATGTTCGTGCTCATCGCGGCGGGCGGGTTGACCATGGCGGCCTCCATGGCGCCGATCGCGGATGATATGAAAATCGGCAAGATCCCGGTCGATCTGTTCGGCATGGTCATGCCGGCGCTCGGCTTTGCCCTGGTCTTGAACCGGATCTTTGACGGCGTCGGGCGGCCATTTTTCGGCTGGCTCTCGGATCAGATCGGCCGTGAATACACGATGGCGCTGGCATTCAGCATCGGCGCGATTGCACTGTTCACGTTGAACCGGTCGGGAGGCAACCCGGTGGTGTTTGTACTCGTGACGGCACTGTATTTCGGGGTGTACGGCGAAATCTTCAGCCTGTTCCCGGCAACCCAGGGCGACACCTTCGGTTCCAAGTTTGCGGCCGCCAACAACGGCATGCTGTACACCGCCAAGGGCGCCGGCTCGTTGCTGGTCCCCGTCGCTGCCTTGATTGCAAAGAGTTACGGCTGGAACGTCGTGTTCGCGATCTTCGTCACGTGCAACGTGATCGCCGCGCTCATGGCGTTGTTCGTGCTGAAGCCCATGCGCGCGGCGCACTTCGCCAAGAGCCGCGCAGCATTCCCGCAGCCGGCCTCGGGCGCCGCTGTACGAAACGCCTGAAGCTTGGCGTTCAAATTACGCAATTGGAGACATTATGGCCACGGTAAATCCCATCTCGAGTCCGCCCAAAGCCACGACGGCCGAGGATACGCTGCAACGTAAGAACCGCGACGCGGGCGTCATATCCGGTGGCCACCTGGTCGCGAAGGCGCTGAAGAATGAAGGTGTGGACACCATCTTCACCCTGTGCGGCGGTCACATCATCGACATCTACGACGGCTGCGTCGACGAAGGCATTCGCATCATCGACGTGCGTCACGAGCAGGTTGCCGCCCATGCCGCGGATGGTTACGCGCGGCAAACCGGCAAACTGGGCTGCGTTGTCACCACCGCCGGACCGGGGTGTACCAATGCAGTCACGGGTGTGGCCACCGCATTCCGCTCCGAAAGCCCGATTCTGCACATCGGCGGCCAGGGTGCGTTGACGCAGCACAAGATGGGATCGCTGCAAGATCTGCCGCATGTCGAATTGATGTCGCCGATCACGAAATTCGCGGCTTCGGTCTCGAGCACGGAGCGCGTGGCGGACATGATTTCCATGGCGGCACGCGAAGCGTTCAACGGCGCGACGGGTCCCGTGTACCTGGAGATTCCACGCGACGTACTCGATCGCGAAGTGGATATCTCCAAGGCCGTCCTGCCCCAGCCGGGCAAGTATCGGGCATCGACCAAGTCGATCGGCGATCCGCGCGACATCGAAAAATTGGCCGACTTGCTGGTCAATGCGGAACGGCCCGCTATTCTGTACGGCCAGCAGGTGTGGACCGCCCGAGGGCACAAGGAGGCCATTGCGCTGCTGCGCGGACTGGACATTCCAGGCTACTTCAACGGCGCGAGCCGCGGTCTGTTGCCGCCCGGCGATCCGCATCACTTCGACCGAACCCGCACGCAGGCATTTGCCAGCGCCGACGTGCTGGTGATCGTCGGAACTCCGTTCGATTTTCGCATGGGCTACGGCAAGCGCATCAGCAAGGATCTCAAGCTGGTGCAAATCGACATGGACTATCGCACTGTCGGCAAGAACCGGGACATCGATCTCGGTTTGGTAGGCGATCCGGGCGCGATTCTGGGTGCGGTGCTGGCGGCTGCCGGCGGACGCATCAAGGGCGACAAGCGTCAGGCGCGCCAACAGTGGTTGAAACAGCTCAACGATGCGGAAGTAGTCGCGGGCGAGAAGCTCATGCCGCTCTTCAAGTCCAACAGCGTGCCCATTCATCCTTATCGCGTGGCCTTCGAGCTGAACGAGTTTCTTGCGGACAACACGATTTATATCGGCGACGGCGGCGACGTGGTCACCATCTCCGCACAAGCGGTGCGCCCGCGCGGCCCGGGACAATGGATGGATCCCGGTGCGCTTGGATCGCTCGGTGTGGGCACGGGCTTTGCGATCGCCGCTGGCCTGGCAAATCCGCAAAAGGAAGTTCTGTGCTACTACGGCGATGGCTCGTTCGGCATGACGGCCTTCGACATGGAGACGGCCAACCGATTCGGCGTGCCTTACATCGCGGTCATCGGCAACAACTCGGCCATGAACCAGATTCGCTACGGCCAGCTCGCGAAATATGGCGAGCAACGCGGCAATGTCGGCAATCTGCTGGGCGATGTGCCGTTCGGCAAGTTCGCTGAAATGCTCGGTGGCTACGGCGAGGAAGTTCGGGATCCGGCGCAAATCGCGCCGGCCTTGAAGCGGGCCCGGGAGTCGGTGCACAAATTGCGCAAGTCGGCTGTGATCAACATTTGGGTCGATCCGCGCGAATACGCTCCGGGCACCAAAAATCAAACAATGTACAAGTGACGGGTCTCTGGAGTTCTCATGGGTAAGGCGTTAGACGGCGTCCGCATTCTCGATTTCACGCACGTGCAGTCGGGGCCGACGTGTACACAATTATTGGCTTGGTTCGGCGCTGATGTGATCAAGGTGGAAAAAGCGGGCGCCGGGGACATAACGCGCGAACAATTGCGCGATATACCGGACGTGGACAGCTTGTATTTCACCATGCTCAATCACAACAAGCGGTCGTTGACGCTCGATACTAAAAGCGAGCAAGGCAAGCAGGTGCTGGAGAAACTCGTCAAGCACTGCGACGTGCTGGTGGAGAATTTCGCACCCGGCGCGCTCGACCGCATGGGGTTTACCTGGGAGCGCATTCAAGAACTCAATCCGCGCATGATCGTCGCGTCGGTCAAGGGCTTCGGCCCCGGACCCTACGAAGAGTGCAAGGTTTATGAGAATGTCGCGCAATGTGCCGGCGGATCGGCGTCCACCACAGGATTCGATGACGGGCCGCCGCTGGTGACCGGTGCTCAGATAGGCGACAGCGGCACCGGGCTGCATCTCGCGCTGGGCATCGTCGCAGCGCTGTACCAGCGCAATTCCAGCGGGCGCGGTCAGAAGGTGCTGGCCGCGATGCAGGACGGCGTGCTCAACCTGTGCCGCGTGAAGCTGCGCGATCAACAGCGCCTGGAGCGCACGCAGGTCATGAAGGAATACCCGCAGTACCCCAACGGCAAATTCGGCAGCGCCGTACCGCGCGCCGCCAACGCCTCAGGCGGCGGGCAGCCGGGAACCATCGTCAAGTGCAAGGGCTGGGAAACCGATCCCAATGCCTATCTGTATTTCATCGCCCAAGCTCCGGTCTGGAAGGCAATCTGCCAGGTCATCGGCAAGGAATCCTGGATCACGGACGCGGATTTCGCCACGCCCAATGCGCGATTGCCGCGGCTCAAAGAGGTGTTCGCGGCCGTGGAGGCCTGGACATCGACCAAGACCAAGTTCGAGGCAATGGCACTGCTCAACGAACATGACATTCCCTGCGGTCCGATATTGTCGATGGAAGAATTGGCGCACGAACCTTCGCTGCGCAAGACCGGCACCATCGTCGAAATTGACCACCCGAAGCGCGGCAAATACTTGAGCGTGGGCAACCCCATCAAGCTGAGCGACAGCCCCACCGAAGTCAAGCGCTCGCCGCTGCTTGGCGAACACACCGACGAAGTGCTCGCCGAGTTGGGGTACGCAACAGCGGATGTGGCCGCGCTGAGAATGAAAAAAGTCATCTAATCCGTTGGGACCGGCGTGACGCCGCGTGTCCGCGCATAGCCTCCGAGGAAACTTAAGACATGTCACATGATAAAAGCGCCGTTCGCAAAATTCTCGATCAAGCCAAGGCCGCCGGCCGCGAGGCCTTGACCGCGCCCGAGGCGCGCGGGGTGTGCGAAGCGTACGGCATCACGATTCCCAAAGAGGGCGTCGCGGCCTCCGCCGACGAGGCTGCCAAGCTGGCGGCGGGAATCGGTTTTCCGGTGGTGATGAAAATCGTCTCGCCGCAGATTTTGCACAAGACAGAAGCCGGCGGCGTCATCGTCGGCGTCAAATCGGCCGAGCATGCCAAGGAAGCGTACGCAAACATCGTCGCCAATGCCCGCAAGTACGACGCCAAGGCTGAAATTCTCGGCGTGCAGGTGCAGCAGATGTTGGCCGGGGGCCAGGAAGTCATCATCGGTGCGGTGACCGACCCGGCGTTCGGCAAACTGGTGGCCTTTGGCCTCGGCGGCATCCTGGTCGAGGTCCTCAAGGACATCACCTTCAGGCTCGCGCCTGCAACCGGGGAGGATGCGCTGTCGATGCTGGACGGCATTCAGGCGGCCGAGATTCTGCGCGGCGTTCGCGGTGCGAAGCCCGTGGATCGTGCCGCGCTGTCGGGCATGATCGAGCGCGTATCCTCGCTGGTTGCGGACTTTCCGGAGATTTCGGAAATGGATCTCAATCCGGTGTTTGCAACCGAGCGCGGCGCGACCGCCGCGGATGTTCGCATCGTTCTCAATTTCAGCCCGGCGCCGCCACGCGATCGGCCGAGCCAGGCCGCGATCGTCGAAAAGATGAATCGCATCATGAAGCCGAAAGCGCTCGCCGTGATCGGTGCGTCGGCCGAGAACGGAAAAATCGGCAACTCCGTCATGAAGAATTTGATCAACGGCGGCTACAAAGGCGAGATCTACCCGATCCATCCCAGCGCCACGGAAATCATGGGCAAGAAGGCCTACAAGAGCGTCAAGGACGTGCCGGGCGATATCGACGTCGCCGTGTTCGCGATTCCGGCGAAGTTTGTGGCGCAGGCGCTGACCGAAGTCGGCGAAAAAAAGATCGCCGGCGCCATCTTGATCCCCTCGGGTTTCGCCGAAACCGGCAACGTCGCGGGCCAGAACGAATTGGTGGAAATCGGCCGCAAGTACGGCGTGCGTCTCATGGGGCCGAACATCTACGGCTTCTACTACACACCCAGCAACTTATGCGCGACGTTTTGCACCGCCTACGACGTCAAGGGCCACGCCGCACTCTCGTCCCAGTCGGGCGGCATCGGCATGGCGATCATCGGCTTCTCCCGCTCCGCCAAGATGGGCGTTTCCGCCATTGTCGGTCTGGGCAACAAGTCCGACATCGATGAGGATGATTTGCTGACGTTCTTCGAGCAGGACGACAACACCACGATCATCGCCCAGCACTGCGAGGACTTGAAGGACGGCCGCGCCTTCGCCGAAGTGGCCAAGCGGGTGTCGAAGAAGAAACCCATTGTCGTGCTGAAGGCGGGGCGCACCAGCATGGGCGCTCGAGCGGCCAGTTCGCACACCGGCGCGCTTGCCGGCAACGACAAGATCTATGAAGACGTGTTCAAGCAATCCGGCGTGATTCGTGCGCGATCCTTGCGCGACCTGCTGGATTTCGCGCGGGGCATTCCGGTGCTGCCCACGCCGAAGGGCAACAATGTGGTGATCATCACCGGCGCCGGCGGCTCCGGCGTGCTCTTGTCGGACGCGTGCGTCGATAACGGCCTGTCCTTGATGGCGATGCCGGCCGACCTCGATGCCGCATTCCGCAAATTCATTCCGCCGTTTGGCGCGGCGGGCAATCCGGTGGACATCACCGGCGGCGAACCGCCCGCTACTTATCAGAATACCGTGCGCCTCGGGCTGCAGGATCCGCGCATCCACGCGCTCATCCTCGGCTATTGGCACACCATCATTACGCCGCCGATGGTTTTCGCGAAGCTGATGGTGGAGGTGGTTGCCGAAATGCGCGCCAAGGGCATCGAGAAGCCCGTGGTTGCTTCGCTCGCCGGCGACGTCGAGGTCGAGGAGGCAGCCGAGTATCTGTACCAGCACGGTATCCCAGCCTATGCCTACTCAACCGAAATTCCGGTCGCGGTTCTGGGCGCCAAGTACAAGTGGGCCCGAGGTGCGGGGTTGATACCTAGCGCATAAGTGCAAACTGCCCTCGTTGTGGCGAAGCGGCCGTAGTCCATGAAAATAGCGATCATTGGAGTCGGTGCGATTGGCGGCTACGTGGGCACGCGCCTTGCGCTTGCCGGAGAGGATGTCAGCTTCATTGCGCGCGGAGCAAATCTCGAGGCGCTGCGCACCCGGGGCATCCGCTTGCTCAATACCGATGGTACCGAGGAGTGCGTGCCGCGAGTCAAGGCGACCGATAGCTATGCGGACGTGGGACCCCAGGATATGGTCGTCTTGGCGATGAAGGCACATCAGGTGGAGGCCGTGGCCGCGGATGTGCCGAAGCTGTTCGGCCCCAAGACCGTTGTCATTCCCATGCAAAACGGCATTCCGTACTGGTATTTTCACGGGCACGGCGGCGCGTGGGCGGGGACACGCGTGAACAGCGTTGACCCGAGCGGTGCGATCTATGACAAGATTCCCTGCGAACGGGTCATCGGCTGCGTGGTGTATCCGGCGGCGGAACTGGTTGCGCCCGGCGTCATCAAGCATGTCGAAGGCAATCGGTTCCCGGTTGGCGAGCCTGACGGCACCACCAGCGAGCGGGTTGCGCAAGTTGCGCGTTGTTTTGTCAATGGCGGTATGCAGGCGCCGATCTTGAGCGATATTCGATCGGAAATCTGGCTGAAGCTATGGGGCAATCTGACTTTCAATCCCATCAGCGCCTTGTCGCGCGCGACTTTGGCCGGCATCTGTCAATACCCGCCGAGCCGTGCCATTGCCGCGGCGATGATGAGCGAGGCGCAAAGCGTCGCCGGTCAACTCGGCGTCAAATTCAGGGTTTCGCTGGAGAAACGGATCGCGGGTGCGGAAAAAGTCGGGGAACACAAGACGTCCATGCTGCAGGACGTCGAAGCCGCGCGTACGCTGGAGGTCGATGCGCTGCTGGGCTCCGTCGTGGAGCTTGCCAGACGCACCCAGACGCCGACGCCGCACATTGATACGGTGTACGCGCTCACCAAGCTGCTTGCCAAAACTTTAGATGAGGGGAAATTGTAGTGCGGGGTTCAAACAAGTTATGAATGTTCACGAGTATCAGGGCAAGGAAATTTTGCGCAAGTTCGGTGTCGCCACGCCGCGCGGGGTGCCGTGCTTTTCGGTCGCCGAGGCGGATGCCGCGGCGCGCGAGCTGGGCGGCAAGGTGTGGGTGGTCAAGGCACAGATTCATGCGGGCGGCCGCGGCAAGGGCGGCGGCGTCAAAGTCGCGAAATCCCTGCAGGAAGTGCACGATTTTGCCGACAAGATCTTAGGGATGACCCTCGTCACCCATCAGACCGGCCCCGCAGGAAGACTGGTGAAGCGCTTGCTGGTCGAGGAGGGCGCCGACATTCGCAAAGAGCTGTATGTCGGCATGGTCGTCGACCGGACCACGCAGAGGGTGACCTTGATGGCGAGCTCGGAAGGCGGCATGGAGATCGAAGAAGTTGCCGCTCACCATCCGGAAAAGATAAATAAGGTTGCGATCGATCCGGACACCGGATTGACCGACGCGCAGGCGGATGAGGTCGCGCGCAAGATCGGCGTACCCGACGCGTCGATCGCCCAGGCTCGAAGCTTCATGCAGGCGCTGTATCGCGCGTTTGTCGAATGCGATGCCTCGCTCGCGGAAATAAATCCGCTGATCATCACCGGGAGCGGCGCGGTACTCGCGCTCGATGCCAAGTTGAATTTTGATTCGAACGCCTTGTTCCGCCATCCGGACATCGTCGCCATGCGCGATTTGGACGAAGAGGATCCCGCCGAGGTCGAAGCCTCCAAGTACGATCTCTCCTATATCTCATTGGGCGGCAACATTGGGTGTCTGGTGAACGGCGCGGGCCTTGCCATGGCGACCATGGATACCATCAAGCTCTTCGGCGCGGAACCTGCGAATTTTCTCGACGTCGGCGGCGGCGCAACCGCTCAGAAGGTGACAGAGGCTTTCAAGTTGATGCTGAAAAATCCAGCGGTGAAAGGCATTTTGGTGAATATATTCGGCGGCATCATGCGCTGCGATACGATCGCGGAAGGCGTGATCGCCGCGGCCAAGGAAGTGAAACTCAACGTTCCGCTGGTGGTGCGAATGAAGGGCACGAACGAGGAGCTGGGCAGAAAGGCGCTCAAGGACTCCGGATTGCCGATCATATCCGCGGACAACATGGCGGACGCAGCCCAGAAAATTGTCGCCGCCGTCAACGGCGAGCGGGGTCGGCGCGCATGAGCATTCTCATTGACAGAAATACCAAGGTGATGACGCAGGGTATCACCGGCAAAACCGGGGCGTTCCACACGCGCCTGTGCCGTGACTATGCCAATGGCAAGGCCTGTTTCGTCGCGGGCGTGAATCCCAGCAAGGCGGGCGAGAACTTCGAGGGCATCCCGATTTACGGCACCGTTCGCGAAGCGAAACAGCAAACCGGCGCGACCGTGTCCGTGATCTACGTGCCGCCGCCCTTCGCGGCGAGCGCCATCGATGAGGCGGTGGACGCTGACCTTGATCTGGTGATCTGCATTACCGAGGGCGTACCCGTGCGCGACATGATTGCGACGCGCCACCGCATGCGGGGCAAGAAGACCCTGCTGGTTGGGCCCAATTGTCCGGGCGTCATCACGCCCGATGAGATCAAAATCGGCATCATGCCGGGGCACATTCACAAGAAGGGCCGCATCGGCGTCGTCTCGCGCTCCGGCACCCTCACCTACGAGGCCGTAGGCCAGCTGATGGACTTAGGCCTGGGGCAGTCGACCTGCGTCGGCATCGGCGGCGATCCGGTCAATGGACTGAAGCATGTCGATGTCATGCGGCTGTTCAACGACGATCCGGAAACGGATGCGGTCATCATGGTCGGCGAAATCGGCGGCGACGATGAGGAGACCTGCGCCCGATGGATCAAGGCGTACATGAAGAAACCTGTCGTGGGCTTCATCGCGGGGGTGACAGCGCCGCCGGGCAAGCGCATGGGGCATGCGGGCGCCATAATCTCCGGGGGAAAGGGTACGGCAACGGAAAAACTGGCCGTCATGGAAGAGTGCGGCATCAAGGTCACGCGCAATCCAGCGGAGATGGCTGCATTGCTGAAGTCGGTGTTGTAGTCGAAGTGCGCAGCCTTGCACCCGGCTGACGCGAAAGCGCTGCTGCGGCGCATGTTTGACGCGGCCATCGCGTCCGCTCAACCGGCGATCTGCGTTCCGCCACATCTACCCGAAGCGCCGCGCGGCCGGTTCATTGTTGTCGGGGCGGGCAAGGCCTCCGCCGCAATGGCTCGGGCGGTTGAGATGAATTGGCGCGGACCCTTGTCCGGATTGGTGGTGACACGCTACGGATATGCGGTGCCTTGCGCGCAGATCGAGATCGTCGAGGCTGCCCATCCGGTTCCAGATGCGGCCGGCATGCGGGCCGCTGAACGCATTCTTGAGCTCGTCGCGAATCTGCGGGAAGACGACCTGGTGCTGTGTCTGATTTCGGGCGGCGGCTCGGCGTTGCTGCCCTTGCCGGCGAAAGGGTTGACGCTGGATCTTAAGCAGGACGTGAGTCGGGCCCTGCTGACCTCCGGGGCGAGCATCAGCGAAATGAACTGCGTGCGGCGCCATCTCTCGGCCATCAAGGGCGGCCGGTTGGCCGCCGCGTGCCATCCGGCACAAGTGCTGACGCTGTTGATCTCGGATGTGCCGGGCGATCGACCGGTCGATATCGCTTCGGGCCCGACTGTGGGGGATCCCACCACTTCCGCCGACGCGCTCGGCATCGTGCGCCGATACGGCATTGAGTTGCCGCGGGCCGTGCTCGAGCTGCTCCAGAGCGGGCGCGCGGAGTCGGTGAAGCCCGATGATCCGCGGCTAGGGCGTGCCAGTGTATGCGCGATCGCCACACCGCAAATGGCGTTGGAAGCCGCGGCCGCAGCAGGCCGCGAAGCCGGGATCGCAGTCCATATTTTGAGCGATGCCATCGAGGGCGAGGCCCGCGATGTCGGCAAAGTATTGGCCGCCATTGCACGGCAAATTGCGGAGCGCGGACAGCCCTTCGACGCGCCTTGTATTTTGTTGTCGGGCGGCGAAACCACCGTGAGCGTGCGCGGCCAGGGGCGCGGAGGGCGCAACGTGGAATACTTGCTGTCTCTCGCGATTGCGCTCGAGGGGCATCCCGGTATTCATGCGCTGGCGGGCGACACCGACGGCGTCGATGGCCAAGAGGAAATCGCCGGCGGCTATCTGGGTCCGCATTCGCTTAGCAGAGCCGAATCGTTAGGATTAAAGCCCAAGGACATGCTGGCCAACAACGATGCGCACAGTTTTTTTAGCGCCCTGAATGATTCCGTCATCACCGGGCCCACCTTGACCAACGTCAACGATTTTCGGGCCATTCTGATCGGCTAGCGCGCGTCGCGATCAGGCGATACATGCCATCCATTGTCAGGTATGTGTGCTAGCCTCGGAGCATGCTGGCCAGCCGCCTCCTGTCTGCACTCATGCTGCTGCAAACGCGCGGGCGCATGACGGCACCGGACCTCGCCAGGGAGCTGGAAGTTTCGATCCGCACCGTCTATCGCGATATCGATCAGTTGAGCGCCGCCGGCATCCCCGTGACGGCGGAGCGCGGGCGCAGCGGCGGTTTCGAACTGCTCAACGGTTTTCGAACGCAGTTGACCGGGCTCACGCAGGCGGAAGCCGAAGCACTGATGCTGGTCGGACTGCCCGGCCCCGCGGCGGAACTTGGGTTGGCGGACAGGATGGCCTCTGCGCAACTAAAATTGATGGCCGCGCTGCCCGCCGGGATGCGAGCCGAACGGGTGGCAGCCCGTCTTCATTTGGACCTCGCGGGTTGGTTTCGCGCCACTGAACCGGTCGCGCTGCTGCCGACCTTGGCGCGCGCCGTGTGGAACGAGCGCTACCTGAAAATCCGCTACCGCCAAGGCCAGGATTCCAACGAGGTCAGGATCGGCCCCCTTGGCCTGGTCCTCAAGGCCGGCGTCTGGTACTTGATCGCCCAGAGGGGCTCGGCATTTCGCACCTACCGGGCGGCCAACATCTTGGCGGCTGATGTTCTCGATGAGGCATTCGACCGGCCCGCGGATTTTGATCTGGCGGCCTATTGGGCGCGATCCGCGCGTGAATATGAACTCGGCAACTATCGTGGAGACGCGGTGGTGCGGCTCTCGGCGCGCGGACGTTCGCTCATCAATCTGTTGGGCCCATACGTGGTAGCGGCCGTGGCAAAGACCGCGGAGGAGCCCGACAAGGAAGGCTGGGTTCGATGCACGATCCCGGTGGAAGCGGGTGATTTCGGAATCCGCGAATTGCTGCGCATGGGCGAGGACTTGGAGGTGCTCGCTCCGGCTGCTCTTCGGACGCAGACGCGACAGGCGTTGCGCAGGGTGCTTCGCCGCTATGAGGGCCGCCGCTCGCAGACTCGATCGTAGCTGTCAATCTGGTACGCTTTGGCACATGGAAACGCCGCTCACACCCCTCGAATTCGCCCGCCGTGCGCGCAAGCTGCACGGCCGACGCGAAGCCGTGGTCGACGGCGCATCGCGGTTTACCTACGCCCAGTTCGGCGCGCGATGCGACCGGTGGAGCATCGCTCTCGAGAAATTGGGCGTCGGCAAGGGTGATCGTGTTGCTACGATTTCGCCGAACACACATCAACATTTGGAACAATACTACGCGATACCTCAGCTCGGCGCGGTGATTGTGCCGATCAACTACCGCCTATCGGCCGATGACTTTGTCTACGTGACGACGCATAGCGGCGCCAAGGTGCTCTGCGTTCACGGCGACTACCTGGATGCCGTCGACAGCGTGCGCTCACGCATGCCGGACGTGCAGCACTTCGTTGCGCTCGAGGGCCGGAAGGCAGGCTGGTTGGAATACGAATCCTTGCTCGAAGCCGGCGGCGAATTGTTCCACGCTCGGGACATACGCGAGACGGACATCATCTCGATCAACTACACCAGCGGCACGACATCCCGTCCGAAGGGCGTGATGATCACGCATCGCAACGCCTGGATGAATTCCGTGGGGGCGCTGGCGCATTGGCCCATCACACCCGTCGACCGGTATCTGTGGACTCTGCCGATGTTTCATGCGAACGGCTGGACCTTTGTATGGACCGTGACCGCGGCCGGCGCAACCCATGTCTGCCTTCGCGCCGTCGATGCCGCCGCGATCTATGAGTCCGTGCGGCGCGAGCGCATCACACATCTTTGCGCCGCCCCCACGGTGCTGATCGGCATTGCCAACGGGCCGGCCGACAAGCGCAGAGGACTGCCCCGCAGCGTGCGGGTCATTACAGCCGGTGCGCCGCCCGCCGCCGCGACCATCGAGCGCATGGAATCCGAGTTCGGCTGGGAAATCCTGCAGGTTTACGGACTGACGGAAACCGCGCCCTTCATCAGTATTTGCGAGCCGCTGCCGGAGCACGCGGCGCTTTCCAGCGCCGAACGGGCCACCGTGAAAGCCCGCCAGGGGGTCGAATTAATCACCTCCGGCGAACTGCGCGTCGTGGATACAGAAATGCGCGACGTCCCGGCAGATGGCGCGACCATGGGCGAGATCGTAGCCAGGGGCAATGTCGTCATGCACGGCTACTACAACGATCCGCAGGCAACCGCCGCGGCATTCGCCGGCGGCTGGTTTCATTCCGGCGACGGTGCCGTCGTGCATCCTGACGGCTATATTGAAATCCGCGACCGCTTCAAGGACGTCATCATCAGCGGCGGCGAAAACATTTCCTCGATCGAGGTCGAGGGTGCGTTGCTGCGGCACGCGTCGGTGCTCGAAGTCGCGGTTGTCGGCATGCCGCACGAGAAGTGGGGAGAGTCACCGCACGCCTTCGTGGTGCTGCGCCCCGGAGCATCGGCCGCGGAAAATGAATTGCGGGATTTCGCGCGATCAGCGCTCGCGCATTTCAAAGTTCCCAGTGCATTTCATTTCGTGACCGAACTCCCGAAAACTGCGACAGGAAAGATCCAAAAATTTGTGCTGCGAGGTAGGCGCCCTGCGATAATGCATCAATGAGTTGCGCGGAGCCTCGAAGTTGACGACAGCCCATTTCACCGACGCGGAGCGCCGCATAACGATCATCGGCGTGATGATCGTGTTTCTGCTTTCCGCCTTGGACCAGACCATCGTGTCCACGGCCATGCCGGTCATCATCAGCCAGTTGCACGGCCTCGAGCTGTACGCGTGGGTGACGACCGCCTATCTGCTTTCCTCGACCGTCATGGTGCCGGTTTGGGGAAAGTTGGGCGACCTGTACGGCCGCAAGCCGGTGCTTCTGGCTGGGATCGGATTGTTTCTTTTCGGCTCATGGCTGTCGGGTCTCGCCGGCGAGTTCGGGACGCTGCCGCTTTTGGGCGGCGGGATGGTGCAGCTCATCGTGTTCCGTGCCGTTCAAGGTCTCGGCGGCGGCGCACTGTTTACCACGGCCTTCGCCATCATTGCCGATCTGTTTCCGCCGCGAGAGCGCGGCAAGTTCGCGGGTCTGTTCGGCGGCGTATTCGGTCTCGCGAGCGCGGTCGGGCCGCTGTTGGGCGGCTACTTCACCGACCACGGCACGGTGTCCATCGCCGGTCATACCGTCGCGGGCTGGCGCTGGGTGTTTTATCTCAATCTGCCGCTGGGCTTGGTCGCACTGTTCATGGTCATCGCCAAGATGCCCAAACTGTCGCACGCCTCCAAAGGCAGCATCGACTACCTGGGCGCAGTGCTGATCGTGGCCGCGTGCGTACCGCTGTTGCTGGCGCTGACATTCGGCGGGCAGAAATACGCCTGGGATTCGCCGGCCGTTCTGGGGCTATTTTCAACTTTCGTGATCTGCACGGTTCTGTTCGTGATCGTCGAGAAGAGGGTCCAAGATCCGATCATTCACATGGAGCTGTTCGGCAATAAGGTATTTACCTGGGCGAACATCGCCGGCTTCTTCTCATCGATGTCCTTCCTCAGCGTGGTCGCATTCCTGCCCTTGTTCATGCAGCTCGGGCAGGGAGTTCAGGCCACGACCAGCGGACTGTCGACGCTGCCGCTGATGCTCGGTTTGATCGTGGCGGCGACTGTCAGCGGACGCCTGGTGACGCGGACGGGCCGCTACAAGCCGTTCATGCTGGCCGGAATGAGCGTGCTGTTCATCGCGACTTTTCTCATGAGCCAGATGACCTATCACACGACGCGGCTCGATCTGGGCTGGCGCATGGCGCTGCTCGGCGTCGGCTTGGGTCCTCTGCAAAGCCTGTACAGCGTTGCCATTCAAAATGCGGTGCCGATGAATCGCATCGGCGTCGTGACGAGCGCCAATCAGTTCTTTCGCCAGATTGGATCCACCGTGGGTGTGGCCGTCTTCGGTACGCTGCTGACCAATGGTCTCAATTCCAAACTCACGGTTTGGGCCGCTTCCATGGGGTTGCCGTCCATGAACCTGTCCAAGTTGCGCAGCTTGTCGATCGATGCGCAAGTTCATGCCGGCGTGATGGACCTTCCTGTCGCGGTTCGTGTTCTGATCGCGGACTCGGTGACGCACGTGATTCTGCTGAGCATGGTCGTCGTGGCCATTGCGCTCAGTGCCACCCTGATGATTCCGGAGCTGCCGATGCGTGAACGGCCGAAGGTGCCGCCCAAGGATGCGATACCCGCGGATGCGCATGTATGACGAGGGCGCGAGTCAAGAATTCGGCTTTTTCCTGCGCGTTCTCGCCGGCTTGCGTCCGCCGTATTTCAACTGCAGGGCATTGTTGCCGCCGATGATGAAATCGCTCCAAATCTCCGCGGCACGGTGCGCGGCGATACCCTCGCGGCGCAGCGCGCGCGCGGACAAGATCGGCGCGTTCACCGTCATGATCGAGCAGATGCGCGCGACATCGCGCGGAAAACCGTAGACTTCCGCGCATCGCTTGGTGAAATAATCGATCATGACGCCGCGTTCGTCGCGATCCTGCCGTTTCGCCAGACCGGCTATCGAGCGATCGCTCGCGAGCAGCCGCATGATGGGGCCGCGCTCATACAAATATTCCATGGACTGCAAATTTGAACGATGGATCACCTCCTCGTAGGGCACGTTCTTCGGCAGGACGCCGAGGCCGCGGCCGCGCAGGAAACGATACTCGCGCTCCACCAGGGCCTTGAAAAGGTCGGCAAGCCGCGGAAAATACTTGTAGATGAGAGGTTTGCTGATCCGCGCTTCGACGGCAACGACCTCGAGCGTGCAACTCGACAGACCGCGGCTGACGATGAGCGCGACGGCGCTGTCCATGATCTGCTCGCGTCGCTTGTCGGGCGACATGCGCTGTGCGCGCTTTCTAACGGGCATGGACTTACGATCTCCCGGTCGGTTTTTTATGTTCTAAAAGCCATTCTACGCCAGTCCGGGTACGTATTCATTTTGCGAACCGGTGAGTTGACGATGTGTGAGCGCAGCGAATGCTAATAAAAGGCACATTATGCTAATTGTTTTCTGTTGCGGCGGACCCCTCGCGAGCAGCTAATTACATCCACGCTTCGACCCGAGTGGAGCCGCTCCACATAACACTGCGCAGTTGAGGGAGATTGGGATGAGCAAGCTTCTAGCATTGGCTTTGGTGCTGCTGTGTCCGGCGGCATTGGTTTTTCCGGGCATCGCGCTGTCGCAATCGGATCCCGGCGTTCGCCCGGGGCCGATCAACGGACAGAACGGCGCCACGCAAGGCAGCCCGCTGCCGCTGCCTTCCGTGAATTCCAACAACCCGGCCGGCATTCTCGACTTTTTCGACAACGGCCTTGGCCGCTTCCAGGAGGAAGAGTCCGTGTCGAGCGGCGACGATAAGGGGCTCGGACCGCGATTCAACTTCAACAGCTGTTCCGGGTGCCATGCGCAGCCCGCCGTCGGCGGCAGCAGCCCGGCCAACAACCCGCAATTCCAAGCAATTACCCAGGGGATCGCCTCAGGGTCTACGAACACGCTGCCGTCATTCATCACCGCCCACGGACCGACGTTGGAGGCGCGGTTCCCGTTTTTCATGAACTCCAACGGCACGCCGAACCGAAATGCGCCGAACGGCGGCGTAGAGGCTATTTTCACCGTCTCAGGCAGAGCCGACGCGGGAAGCTGCAATCTGCAACAGCCCGATTTTCGCCACGCTCAGCAATCCAACAACATCATCTTTCGGATTCCGACCCCGGTATTCGGCGCCGGGCTCATTGAAAACATCGACGACTCGACCCTGCTTGCCAACCAGGAGGCGCAGGCCGCCAACAACTTTGGCGTCGGCGGCGCCTTCAATCGCAACGGCAACGATGGCACCATCGCGCGTTTTGGCTGGAAGGCCCAGAACAAGTCCTTGCTGCTCTTTTCGGGTGAGGCCTACAACGTGGAAATGGGCATCACCAGCGAATTGTTTGCTCAGGAGCGGCCGCTGCCCGAGGAGGAGCAGGGCAGCGGACTGCCGGCAAACTGCTTGAATCTCGGGGGGCGCGGCTATCCGGAGGACGCCACCAACATCAATGTCGCAGCGAATTCGGACCAGGCTGCGCAAAATGCGCAGGTGCCGGCGGATAGTGTCTTGTTCGCGGAATTCATGCGCCTGCTGGCGCCGCCGGCGCCCTCGACGCATGTTCCGGGAGGTCAGCAGTCAATTTCAAACGGCTTTGCCCTGTTCAAGGCGGTCGGCTGCTCGACCTGCCACACGCCTGCCATTAAATCCACTCAGCCCTCGAACATCACCGCCTCGCTGGGCAACGCAACGGTGCGGGCGTTTTCCGATTTCGAGATTCATCACATGGGCAGCGGCCTCGCGGACAATGTTTCGCAAGGCGCCGCGGGCGGCGATCAGTTTCGCTCGGCCCCGCTGTGGGGCCTCGGTCAGCGCATTTTCTTCCTGCATGACGGCCGCACCACCAACCTGATGACCGCCATTACCGCGCATCGCAGCAACGGTTCGGAAGCAACTCAGGTCGCGGAAAATTTCACCTCGCTGTCAAGAGGTCAGCAACAGGATGTTCTGAATTTCCTGCGTTCGTTGTGAGTTCGGGCCTGTCGCGGCGCTGGGCATTGTTTGCGGCGTTGGTATTGGTGGGCGCCCGCGCCCTCGGCGCCTCCGCGAGCGGGCCGGTGCCGGCCGGGGTGATTCTGGTCAAGGGTGCGTGGTCGAGCGCCGCCGGCACGGCGACGCCGCTGCCGGAGGAGGGCGCCGTCTCAAACGGCCAATACGGCAACGCCTACTTTGGCCTCGAGTATGCCTTTGGGGCGGATTGGACCCAAAGATACGAAGGGCCGCCGCCTTCCGAAGGCGGCTACTACGTGTTGGCGCAGATCGAGCCGCGAAACGCGGCCCAGAGCTTCGGTCAGAGCCATGTTCTGATCGCGGCGCAGGATTTATTTTTCACATTGAATCCCGCGCGTGATGCCCTCGAGCTGATTCACTACTATCAGGAACATTTGGGCGCGGAATATCGCGTGCAACGGCCGCCTACCAAAGTTCGAGTCGCGAATCGCGACTTTGTGCGTTTCGACTATTTTTCTCCGGCGGCGGGTTTGCAGTGGCATATGCTGGCGACTGAAATCCGCTGCCACGTGGTTCTGTTCACTTTCACCGGATCAGATGCGCAAATCACGCGTCGGCTCATCGACAGCATGGGCGCGATGCCGCAGGCGCCCCGCGGCGCGCCGGTATGCATCAAGGATTACGTGAGCGCCGAGACCATTACGGAACGAGAAGATCCGGTTCTCTCCGCGCCGCACTTCAATCCGGTTCCCGTGCGGATCATCATCGATGCGCAGGGGAAGGTAAAGCAAATCCATTTCCTCAGCGCCTTCCCCGATCAGGCGAAGAGCATCGCCGATGCCTTGTCGCAATGGCAATTCAAGCCGCTCATTGTTGGCGGCCAACCGGCCGAGGTTGAAACCGGGCTCATGTTTGGCCGGCCGCCGCGTCCCAGCGCATCGGCATTGCACTAGTCTTGTCCCCGACAACCGCATCGGCCTGCCGCATGAATCGCGTGTCGCGCTCGGACGACAGCTGCACCGTGGCGTAGCCGGGTGTAGCGTGTGTCCACCTGGAGAACGCCTATGCGCCAAAGACCGGACATAACCCGAGATTCCGCGGTTTCACTAATGCTATTGAGGGACAACTCGTTGGAAAGACGAGTCTTAAAAATTCTGGAGATGGTTGATGCGGGGACCACATTTGCAATCCGCGAGCTCGCCGCGGAGCTACACCTCAGCCCGGCGTACCTGCAGCGCCTTTTCAAGCACGAGACCGGCATTTGCATGGGCGAATGGTTGAGCGAGAAGCGTCTGCAGCGAGCCGCTTACCTGCTCTCGAACAGCTATTTGAGCATCAAGGAAATCACCCACGCTGTCGGCTACGAGCACACTTCCAGTTTCGTCCGCGCCTTCGAGCGTCGATTCCAGCAGGCGCCCGCACGATATCGAAAACACAAGGAAGGCAAGTTCGACGCCGACGGCGCGAAAGGTACTCGGGCGGCCTGAAACGACGCGCCTGGTGCATCCATCGCGCAGCGTCGCTGACGTATAATAAAAAGTTGCACTTCCAACATGGATGATCAACTTGAAATATGCATTTCCGCGTCTCGCAACCCTTGCTTTGTCGATGCTCATTGGCGCCGCCGCCGCCCACGCCGCCGATTTCGGACCCACCAATCCGTTCTACGCGGCCAGCACGCTGCCCTTTGGCGCGCCGCCCTTCGACAAGATCAAAGATGAGGACTATCAGCCGGCCATTGAAGCAGGGATGGCGCAGGAACTTGCCGAGATCAATCGGATAGCCGACAACCCGGCGGCGCCGACCTTCGAAAATACATTGGTTGCCATGGAGCGCAGCGGCCGGCTCTTGGCGCGTGCCTCAGCGGCGTTCGCCGGCGTCAGTCAGGCAAACACCAATCCCCTGTTGCAAAAGGCCCGGACCGCCTTGGCGCCGCAAATCGCCGCGCATCAAGATGCCATCCATTTGAACAAGAAGTTGTTTGAACGCATCGCCGCAATCTACAAGAAACGCGCGGCGACGAAACTCGATCCTGAATCGCTGCGGCTGGTCGAAAGGGAGTACGACGAGTTTGTCCGCTCGGGCGCAAACTTGTCGGACGCCGATCAGGAACGGCTCAAGGGGATCAATAAGGAGATTTCCTCGCTCTCGGATGCGTTCTCGAAGAAATTGCTCGAGGCAACCAAAGCCGGCGGCTATGCGGCCGAGGACAAGGGTGCGCTGGCGGGACTCAGCGACTCGCAGCTCGCTGCGGCGGCACAGGACGCAAAGAGCCGTGGCGCCAAGGGTTATGTGATTCCGCTGCAGAACACCACGCAGCAGCCGGTGCTCGCGTCGCTCAACGTGCGAGCAACCCGCGAGACCATCTTCGCCAATTCATGGAACCGGGCGGAACGCGGCGATGCGAACGATACGCGCGAGATCCTTGCGCATATCGCGCAGCTGCGTGCGCAACGCGCGCGCTTGCTCGGCTTTGCAAGCCACGCTGCCTGGAAACTCGAAGACCAAATGGCCAAGACCCCCGCAGCGGCGTTGCAGTTCATGGATGCGTTGGTACCGGTGGCTACGGCCAAGGCAGCGCGCGAGGCACAGGCCATCCAGGGCGTGATTGACGCGCAGAAGGGCGGATTTGAGCTCAAGCCCTGGGACTGGGATTTTTACGGTGAACAGGTACGCAAGGCACAATACGATCTGAATGATGCCGACATCAAGCCCTACTTCGAGCTCAACAATGTGCTCGAAAACGGCGTGTTTTTCGCGGCTAACCAGCTCTATGGCATCAGCTTCAAGGAACGAAAAGACATTCCGGTCTATCAGGCCGATGTGCGCGTATTTGAGGTCAGCGATGTCGACGGCAAGCCGCTGGCGCTCTTCTATTGCGATTATTTCAAGAGGGACAACAAGAATGGCGGTGCGTGGATGTCCGAATTCGTCGGCCAGTCCAAGCTGCTCAAGACGTTGCCGGTCATCTACAACGTGGCGAATCTCCCCAAGCCGGCGCCGGGCGAGCCGGCGTTGATCAGCTTCTCCGACGTCACGACCATGTTTCATGAATTCGGCCATGCGCTGCACGGGATGTTTGCCAATACCCAATACCCGACGCTGTCCGGCACTTCGACTGCGCGCGATTTCGTCGAGTTTCCCTCCCAATTCAACGAGCACTGGGCGATTTATCCGACCGTGTTCAACCACTATGCCAAGCACTATCAAACCGGCGCGCCCATGCCCGATGCCCTGGTGGAAAAAATCAAAAAGGCCAAGAATTTTGCGGAGGGCTACGACCTGACCGAGCTCCTGGCGGCTGCCGAGCTCGACATGCAATGGCATGCGCTGACGGCCGATGCGCCATTGCAGAATGCCGACGAATTCGAAGCGCGAGCGCTTGCGAAAACGCATCTAAACTTGCCGGCGGTGCCTCCGAGGTATCGGTCCAGCTACTTCAGCCACATCTGGGCCAGCGGCTACTCGGCCGGTTACTACGCCTATCTCTGGACGCAAATGCTGGATGACGACGCCTATCAGTGGTTCGATGATCATGGAGGCTTGAGCCGCGCGAACGGGGACCGCTTTCGGCGGATGATTCTTTCGCGCGGCAATACCGAAGATCTGTCCGCCCTGTATGTCGCATGGCGCGGCAAGCCGCCTACTATCGATGCGATGATGAAGTACCGCGGACTGGCTCCAACACCGTAACGACGGAGCTGAGGGCAGCCTTGAGTCAGCGTCGGGCGATCATTGCCCGACGCTGGCGAAGCCCTTGCCTTCGGCCACCAACTTCTCGAGCAGGGGCGACACTTTGAGCCACTTACCGCCCGTGGCGGCGCTGTATTTCTTTAGCTTCTCGAGCGCAGTACTCAATCCGACTTCATTTTCGGCCCAGAACATCGGACCGCCGCGGTAAGCGGGAAAGCCGTAGCCGTACAGATAGACGATGTCGATGTCGCTCGAGCGGGACGCGACGCCCTCGCTCAGAACATCGCAGCCGACATTCATGAGCGCGAGAAAGCAGCGCTCGACGATTTCTGCGTCGGTAAATTGCCGCCGCGTGATGCCGTACTCTTTCGACACCTGCTCGATGATGCCGGCCACCACGGGCGAGGGCCTGGGCGTTCGGTCCCCCGGCGCATAATCGTAGTATCCCGACTGGGTCTTTTGGCCCTTTCGTCCCATTTCCACCAGCAGATCGGCGGAGCGCGTCACACGTCCGTCAAATGTTGCCGGGTCGCGATCCTTGCGCGACTTGTATCCCACATCCAGGCCCGCCAGGTCGCTCATCTGCAGCACTCCCATCGGCATGCCGAAGTTGCGCAGCGCCGCGTCGACTTGTTCCGGCATCGCTCCTTCCAGCACCATCAACGATGCCTGGTAGGCATATCCGCCCAACATGCGGTTGCCGATGAAGCCGTCGCGATTTCCGCAGACCACCCCGACTTTGTTGATCCGCTTCGCGATATCGACGACGGTGACCAGAACATCTTGAGCCGTCCTTGCGCCGCGCACGATTTCCAGCAGGCGCATCACGTTGGCGGGCGAAAAGAAATGCATGCCCACGACATCGCCGGGCCGCGAGGTCGAATCGGCGATCTCGTCAATCGAGAGATAGGACGTATTCGAGGCGAGAATCGCGCCCTTTTTTGCAACCTTGTCGAGTTTCGCAAACACCTCTTTCTTGATGGCCATGGTTTCGAACACGGCCTCGATGATCAGATCGGCGTCGCGCAAATCGTCGTAGGAGAGCGTCGCTTTCAACAATCCCATGCGCTGCTCTACCTGCTCCATCGAAAGCTTGCCCTTGGATGCGGTGTTCTCGTAGTTCTTGCGAATCACGCCCACACCGCGGTCGAGCGCTTCTTGCGACATTTCAAGCAGCGTCACCGGGATGCCCACGTTCAAGAAATTCATGGCAATTCCGCCGCCCATCGTGCCCGCACCGATCAGGGCCGCCGATTTGACCTCCCGCCTGGTCACGTTCTTGTCGAGATTCGGCACGTTGGCCGCCCTGCGTTCGGCGAAGAACACATGCTGCAGCGCCTTCGACTGGCTGTTTTGCGCACACTGCTGGAACAACTCGCGCTCGCGCGCCATGCCTTTGTCGAAGGGCAGGGTGGCGGCCGCTTCCAGGGCGTCGACGATGCGCTGCGGCGCGAACAGATTTTTCTTTTCCTTTGCGATGCGCTTGCGGGCCTCGTCGAAGTAGCCGGCCGGAATCTTGCCGGTGTCGACGTTGATGTCGCGAACCTTGCGCAAGGGAGCGCCTCGTTCGGCGAGTTCGCGAGCGTAGTTGACGGCGCCTTCAACAAGATCGCCGTCGATTATTTTGTCGATCACACCGGCCTTCGCAGCCTGCGTCGCCGCCACGGGATCGCCTGAGACTATGATGCCGAGTGCTGCGTCAATGCCGATCAAGCGCGGCAATCGTTGGGTGCCGCCCGCGCCGGGCAGCAGGCCGAGTTTGACTTCCGGCAAACCGACCTTGGCGCTCGCGATGGCGACGCGATACTGGCAGCCGAGCGCGACTTCCAAGCCGCCGCCGAATGCCGTGCCATGAATGGCGGCGACAATGGGTTTGACCGAGGTCTCCACCGCGTTTATCGCGTCATGCAGACTCGGCGACAGCGGCGGCTTGCCGAATTCGGTGATATCGGCGCCCGCCATGAAGGTGCGGCCTTCGCAGGCCAGAACGCCAACCTTGATTTCCGGGTCGAGCGCAAGTTTTGCGACGCCATCGATAATGGCGGCGCGCACGCCGACGCTGATGGCATTGACCGGTGGGTTATTGATCCAGATGACGCCGACATTACCGCGCTTTTCGAATCTGCCTTGCATTAGGGTGCTCCAAATGGAATAGCAAAGCTTATCAAAGCAACGGCGTTGCGTGCATGGGTGGCGGCCAGGCTCTTAGCGGCCGACGCGCCGGCCGCCATCCACCAGATGCACCTCGCCGGTGGTCTTCGACGCCACCGCACCCAGGTAATAAATCGTCTCAGCGACGTCTTCGGGCTGCACCAAGGTATCGAGCGCCGAGGCCGATTCGTACTGCTGCAGCATGGCGTCGAATTTCTCCGGCCCCAAGCCATTCCTCAGCCAGGGGGAGTCGACCATGCCGGGGGCGACGGCGTTCAGCCTCACCTGCGGACCCAGCACTCTGGCCAGTACCAGGGTCAGCGCATTGAGGCCGCCCTTCGATGCGATGTAGGCCACGCTCGAGCCGCCGCCGATCAAAGGCGCAATCGACGACACATTGACGACGGCTGCACTGCGGGCATCCCGCAGCAGCGGCGCGAATGCCCGGATCATTTGAAACGGGCCAATGACGTTGACCGCATAAATCTTTTGGAAGTCCGCCGCCGTGAGCCCATCCAAGTCCTTCAGGTCGACGAACTTGGTGGTCCCCGCGTTGTTCACCAGCGTGTCGCAGCGTCCGAAATGCTCCTTGACGCGCGCCGCCAACGCAACGCATTTTGCGTCGTCGGATACGTCCGCGCGCTCGACCAGCACATCGGCGCCGTGGCTTCTGCATATGGACGCGACCTTCTCAGCCGGCTTGGGGTCCTTCGAGTAGTTGACGCAGACATTCCAGCCGCGCTGCGAGAACAGAATCGCGCTCGCGGCCCCGATACCGGATGACGATCCGGTGATGACACATACTTTCTTATCCACATTGGTTCCTTGAGGCCGTGGCCCAACATCTCCTTGGCGGTTGACGCAATAGTGGCACGCTCGGCGGCGCCGGTACATGGATCTCGTTTGACTGACTCGAGCGGAACGCCGCACACTCAGGCTTGGCGTAGGGCAGCGCCCGGATCAACGCCCAGGGAGAAAATATGAGGTTGTCCTTCCGCTTGAGCCTGATTGGGCTGCTCGCTCTTGCATCGCTGGCACTCGCAACGCTTGCGAATGCGCAAGCACAATCCGCACCGGCAGCGCCCAAGCCGACTCAAGCCCGGCCGCGCTTCCTGCCGCAGTTGACTCCCGAGCAGATCGCCGCGTTACCCAAGTGGACGGAAATGACCATGACCACCCGCGACGGCGTCAAGCTCGCGGCCAATGTCTTTTTGCCGGCAGGGGAGGGCCCTTTCGCGGTGGTGCTGTCGCGAACGCCTTACCTCAAGGATGCTCTGGGCGACCTGGCCGGTTACTCGGCCAAGAAATACACCGACGCCGGATATGCTTTCGTCATGCAGGACGTGCGCGGTAAGGGTCGCTCGGAGGGGTTCTACGAAGCCTTCATTCCCGATCTCGAGGATGGCTACGACACCGTCGAGTGGGTGGCCAAGCAGCCTTGGTCGAACGGCCGGGTCGGCATTGTCGGCGGTTCGGCGCTGGGGATCACCACGAACTTGGCCGCGATGGGGGCGCCGCCGCACCTCGTAGCGGCCTACGTCATCGTCGCGCCCTATGATCAACTGCTCAATACCTTCCCCGGCGGGGTTTTGAAGGACGAGGACACGCTCGGCTGGCTGAAGGGTCAAGGTGAGAGCCAGGCGCAATTGGACGTCGTCAGGGGAAGCGCCGCCAATTCCGCATTCTGGAACGAGCATGCGATGACCGCGCAACGCAAGTTCGTTCGCATTCCCATGTATAACCAGGGCGCGTGGTACGACATTTTCAATGACGGCAATGTCGAGAACTTTCGCTGGCTGCAAAACTTCGGATCGAAGGGCGCGCGCGGCAATCAAAAGCTCTACATGGTCCCGGCAGGACACGGCGGTCTGGGCGGTGATAAGAGCGATGTCGAATACAATCAGCCCGGTGCCATTGTGCCGCCCGCCGAAGAGATGCGATGGTGGGATTATTGGCTGAAGGGCGTCGACAACGGCATCATGAAGGAGCCGCCCGTCACGCTGTTCATGATGGCTTCCGGACGCAAGGGGCATCCTTCCGCTGCGAGCCAGGTGTTCAAATCGCCGAACTGGCCCCCCGCCAACCATCCGACTGCTTACTATCTGACAGGCGATATGCACCTGTCGACGAAGGCGCCGACGGCGGCCGATGCGAAGATCAGCTACAAGTTTGATCCGGCCAATCCGGTCAAGACCTACGGGGGTTCGAACCTGCTGCAAACCGCGGGTCCGCTCGACCAACGGCCGATCGGCCAGCGCCAGGATTACCTAAGATTCGAGACCGCGGTGCTCGAGAAGAACGTGGCGATCGCCGGCCATGTGGACATGACGTTATGGGCGGCGACCGACGGGTTGGACACCGATTTCATGGTGAAACTCGTTGACGTCTATCCCGATGGCTACGAGCAGATCATTCTCGACAATCCGATTCGCACGCGCTACCGCAAGGGCCGTGATCCCGACGATGTGATGCTGATGACGCCGGGCAAGCCGGAGGAACTGCACATCGATCTGTGGAACACCGCGTTCACGTTCGAAAAGGGGCATAAGATCCAAGTGGCAGTGACCTCGTCGAACGCCACCAAGTTCGAGATCAATCCAAACACCGGCGAACCCTTCGGCGTTGCGACGAATACGCCGCCGCGGGTCGCGACCAATTCAGTCTATTTCGACAAGCGTCATCCTTCGGCGATGGTCTTGCCCGTGCTCAGCGCTGCGCCGACGCCCGCAGCTCGCTGATGCCCGCGGGTTCGACGACGCATGGATGCATGTGATCTGCGTACAGCCGGGCGACTTCATCCGCCCGGCGCTCCATCACCAGCCTCTGGTTGATTGAGCGTTTGTCGGTGATTTCACCTGCCTCGGGAGAGGGAGGCTCCTTCAAGATCAGCAGGCGCGCGATGGTGTCGGCGCTGCCTTGTCGGGCGAGATTGAATGCGGCCAGCTTTTGGGCGAGCCCCGCGCGCAGTCTGGCGTCGTCCGGTGCGGTCAGCCAGACGAGCGCGCCCAGCCAAGGGTGATCGGGCGCACAGATCACGGCGTCGCTGACGAACGGTTGCAATGCCTCGACCAGGTCCCGGCGTACGATGCTGGCTTGAACCCAGGTTCCAGACAGCAACTTGAAATCCTCCGCGATGCGCCCCGCGAACTCGAGGCCTTCGACGGGCCGCGCGGCGTCAACCCATCGAACCGAATCGCCCGTTCGAAAGTAGCCTTCTTCATCGAAGGCTGCGGCATTGAGCGCGTCCGCTCGGTAGTAGCCTCTCATGACGTGGGGACCTTTGATCCTCAGTTCCAACCGATCGCCCGTAGGCACCAGCTTCAGCAGCGAGCCGGGCTGCGGAAGTCCGAGCAGCCCCGTGCGCTCAGTGTTCCAGTACACCGCAATCCCGGTTGCGGTGGTCTCCGTCATTCCCCAGCCGGTGCCGAACGGCAATTGCTCGCCAATCTCTTGTACTGCCACGTGTTGCATGCGCTCCCATATGGGTTGCGGCAGCAAAGCGCCGCCATAGCCCAGCGAACGCATGTTCTTGAAAAACTTTTCCCGCAGGTCTGAATCGCGTTCGAGCGCGGCGGCGAGCGAGCCAAATGCCGCGGGCACGCAGCCGAAACTGGTCGGCGAGATCTCGCGCAGATTCTCGATGGTCGCCTCGAACAGACCGGGAACAGGCCGGCCCGTATCGATGTACAGCGTTCCCGCCAGCGCCAGAATGCCGTTGAACTGCGCGTTCCCGCCGAAGGCGTGATGCCAGGGAAGCCAGTCGACGATGGTGTTGGTTCGATCCTCCTTGAAGGGCTCTCCCACCAAGCGGAACATCTGAGTGGAGGCGGCAATATTGCCGTGGGTGTTGATCACGCCTTTGGGCCGTCCGGTGGAGCCGGAGGTGAGCAAAATCTTCGCAATGGTGTCGTCCTTGATCAGCAGCCGCCGGGCGGCAACCGCCGCTGCATCGACGGTTTGCAGCAAGTCGGAGAACTCGTCGCCGGCGATCGTGATGGTGCCGGGTGCTTTGCCCTTGACATATTCAAGTGCCGCGCCGTATCGAGCCGCGTCGCCGGCGTACACCAATGACGGCTGCGTGAGCTCCAATGCGTACCCGAGTCGCGAAAGGTCTTTGCCGAAAGCGTAGGTCGGCGACACCGGAACCACGGCGGCTCCGGCGCGCATCGCCCCGAGCATCAGCAGTGCATGCTCGATGGTGTTCTCCGAAAGAATCATCACCGGCGCGCTGTCGGGGCCGAATCCCTTGCGAATGAGCCAGGTCGCAACCGCGGCGGTATCGCGCGAGGCTTCTGCGTAGGTCAATCGGCGCCATTGCTTGGATGCGTCGCGCTCGGCCAAGAAGGTAGTGTTCGGACGCAGCTGGGCGGCACGGGCCAAATAATCGATGAGGGACGCCAGGCCCGGCTCATACGGCAGTCCACAGCTCAGGTACACAACGCCGTCAGCGGCGCGCTGCACTTCGACGCAGGGTTCAGGGCGGTCCAGCGTGCGCATCGGATATTCGTGCAGCGGTCTATTCAGAATGATCTCCCGAAACCTCGGCCGGCCGATTCTCATTGGAGTTTTTCAGCAACCCTAAGTTTCAGCTGAATGGAGCAAGAATGGAAGCCGTTCAGGGCATGTCGACAATTGCGACCATGGCCGTTAGGATCGGGCGAGGCAGTGAGGGGTATTAGAAATGCAGTGGACAAAGAGTCAAAAAAACGTCGTCGTTGCCGCCTACCTCGGCTGGACACTGGATGCATTCGATTTTTTTCTCATGGTGTTCATGTTCAAGGACATTGCGACGACGTTCCACACCGACGTGAAGAACGTGGTGGAAGCGACGTTTTTGACCCTGGCAGCCCGGCCCATCGGCGCTTTCATGTTCGGCAGGCTCGCGGACCGGTTCGGCCGCAAGCCCACTCTGATGTGGAACATTCTGGCTTTTTCGATTCTGGAGGGGGCCTCGGGATTTGCACCGTCGCTCACGGCCTTTTTGGCGTTGCGATTCTTATTCGGCATAGCCATGGGGGGAGAGTGGGGCATCGGTTCTGCCCTGACGTTCGAGACCATCCCCACGCGCGCACGCGGCGTCGTCTCCGGTCTTTTGCAGGCGGGATATCCCAGCGGCTACTTCGTCGCCGCGATCGCGACGTACTTCTTCTACGACAGTCTCGGCTGGCGCTACATGTTCTTGCTGGGCGTCGCGCCCGCGATTCTCGTGTTCTTTGTCCGCATGGGCGTCGACGAGTCTCCCGCCTTCCTCGAAAAGCGCATCAGGAAAGAGCAAAGCAATCTGTTCGAGGTGGTCGGCCGCAACTGGAAGATCGCTCTGTACGCGATCATTCTCATGACGGCTTTCAACTTTTTCAGCCACGGCTCGCAGGACGCCTATGCAAACCTATTCCTCAAGGTGCAGCATGGCTACGACACGCACGCCGCGGCGACAGTGACAGCGATTATGAATATCGGCGCCATTTGCGGCGGTATCGGCTTTGGATTTTTATCCGAGCGGATCGGCAGACGCCGCGCCATCATATATGCGTCATTGCTGGCGCTGCCTGTCATTCCTTTCTGGGCGTTTGGCTCGACGCCCATTGTCTTGGGGATAGGCGCCTTCCTGATGCAGGTCTCGGTGCAGGGTGCCTGGGGCATCATCCCGGTGCATTTGAATGAATTGTCCCCGCCGGAAATTCGCGCAACATTCCCCGGTTTTGTCTATCAGCTGGGCAATCTCATCGCATCGAGGAATTTACCCATCCAGGTCGCGATCGCGGAGGCGTACGGCAACAACTACGGACTTGCCATGGCCAGTGTCATCGGCACGGTGGTGGTCGTCATCATCCTGTTGGTGCTCTGGGGTCCGGAACACCGCGGCATAGCCATGGCGGATGCGCAGCGGGAATCGGCGCCCGCATAGATGGCAATACGGTCCAGGTTCAACGGCGCGGCATCCGGCGGCGATTCGCCCTATCCCACTTCTTTTGCCGCGTGGTACAGCGTCGCCATATTGATGCTGATGTACATTTTTTCCTTCATCGACCGCACGACGATTTCATTGATCGTGGAGCCGATGAAACGGGACCTGCACATCAGCGACACGCAGATCGGCATGCTGCAAGGGTTGGCATTCGCGCTGCTCTATACGTTTTTGGGATTGCCGATCGCCCGCCTGTCGGATCGCTATAGCAGACGGGGCATCATCGCGGCAGGCGTATTTATCTGGTCGATCATGGCCACCTTATGCGGATTGGCGCGCACGGCAATTCAGTTGTTCATTGCGCGCATCGGGGTGGGAGTCGGCGAAGCGGCGCTGTCGCCGGCCGCCTATTCCATCATTACCGACAGCTTCCCCCGCTCGAAGTTGGGCCGTGCATTCGGCTTTTACAACATCGGCATCACCATCGGCGCCGGAATCGCTTTTCTGGTGGGCGGTATCGTCGTGGCGGCGGTGTCTCATGCCGGCGCGAGCTATACGTTGCCGTTGCTCGGGGAGGTGCGTGCCTGGCAAATGGTGTTCATCGTCACGGGTGCGCCGGGGATCTTGCTGCCGCTTTTGTTGCTGACCTTTCGCGAACCGGTGCGCCGTGGACTGCTGCGGCCGCACGCGGGTGCCGGCGCGGCCGCGGCGCCGCTGAAACCCCCGTTGAGTGAAGTGCTCGAATACGTTTGGGCCAACCGAAAATTTTACGGGCTGCATTTTGTGGCGCTCGCGCTGCTATCCATGTGCGGCTACTGCGTGGCCGCCTGGCTGCCCACCGCCATTATCCGCGCCTACGGCGTCAGTTACGGGCAGGTGGGCAAGGTGCTCGGCGTCTCGACGGCTGTGATGAATTCGACCGGCATGCTTCTGGCCGGAATTCTTTGCGATCGCCTGACCCGCAGGGGCAGCAAGGATGCGCCGATCGTGGTTGCCGTGATTTCGGGCTGCGGAATTGCGGTGTTCGCCAGTCTGCCTACCCTCATGCCGACGGTGACGATGGTTTGGGTGGCGATATTCGTCTCGGGGCTCACCTTCAACGCGTATAACGGCGTCGGACCGATGGCCGTCAACCAAGTCACCCCGAATCAATACCGCGCGCAAGTTTCGGCGGTTTATTTGTTCGTGGTCAACGCCTTGGGATTAGGCGTCGGGCCCACGCTGGTGCCGCTGCTGAATGACCATCTGTTTCATGATCCGCTAAAAATCCGCTACAGCCTGATCATCGTGGTGTTCTGCTCCGCGCTGACCGCCATCGCCTTGCTGCTCACGGTCCGTCCCATTTACCGGCAGAAGCTGATCGAAGCCGAGCAATGGCAATAGTATAGTTTATTTATATTAATTATACTCGACGGAACTGAGATGGGGGACCCGCGGTGAAAGCATCCATTCCTGCAATTGTGCGTGCGCTGGCGAGTTTGACTCTCTTCGCAGCGGCTTCGGCGATGGCGCAGCAGGCGCACACGCTTCTCGGCGTGAATTGCGCAGCACCGCCGGCCTATCATTGCCCCGACGCGGAGTGTCCGGGTCCCACCGTGACGCAGCCCGGCGATACGGTCGAATTGAAATCCCGCCGGACCTTCTTTCTGGACTGCCCGGCCGACTATAAAGCCGGCGACAAGGTCAACATCGTATTGAGCCTGCACGGCTACGGGTCGTACGCCAACTGGCAGCGAAATTATTTTCCAGCGATGGATGTCAAGGACAAGTACAAGTTGATCGTCATCACGCCGGGCTCGCCAGTGCGTTTCTGGAGCGACGCGGACGATGAGTATTTGCACAATATCGTCGATCTGGTTGTGGGCGCCATGGGCAAGGAAAATGTGCAGCACTTCATTCTCGCGGGCCATAGCCAGGGCGGCCTGACTTCGAGCCGGCTGGTGTGCACCGACTATTTCAAAGAGAAGGTCGACGTGCGTGTCAGCTTGTCCGGCGGCCGTGTGGGACCCGTAACGGCGGCCAATCGCGGGTTTTTCGGCGGCACGCCGGTGTACAAGAGCGGCGCAGGCTCCACGCCCCCGCCACCGCCGCGATTGCCGCCGACACCGGCGGGTCCTCCGGGCGGCGCCTGCGATTACTCTTTCATTTTCTCGAATGGGGAGTACGAGTCAATTCCGGCGGAGACATCGCCGCTCGCCGATAAATTCGCCTGCGGCAAGCGCGAGGAATTGCCCGAGGTGCTGGATCCGAAACCAGGGCTTGTTTTTGATCCGACTCGTCAGGATCCCGGGTCCGATGGGTGGGGCCGCTATCCCAAATCCGGCCGAGCGCTGATTTATATCTTTCCTAACTGCAAGGACGGCCGCGTGATCGCGGACGTGGTCAAAATGCAGAAGGGTCACACGGAGGGGTACGAACCCAACATCACCGACAAGATCATCGAATTGGCGCTGTCCGCCAAAGGCGGCAAGATTGCGACGGGTTCGTGGACGCCGCCGCCACCGCCGCCGCCGCCGCGCGGGCCTTTCGGCTAGGGCTTTGCAGTCCGACGTCTGCTAGGGATTCGTGCGCGGTGGGGGACGCTCGTGAAATTGGGCGATCCGGCCGCCATCGACGACCAAGTCATGCGCATTCACGAAGCTGCCTTCATCACTCGCCAGAAACACGGCTGCATGGGCAATGTCGTCCGCAACGCCGGAGCGGGGCAGAGGCGTGGCTCTTGCGAGGTTTCCCTCGAGCTTCGCCAGCTTTCGGGCGTTGTCCTCCGCGCTCAAGGTCTGCGCCTTGGCGGAGCCGCCCCAGAAAATGGGCGTTGCTATGGCGCCCGGCGAAATCGAATTTACGCGGATGCCGCTGGGCCCAAGCTGTGCCGCCGCGATGCGCGTGATGTGGCTCACTGCAGCCTTTGCCGCGGAATAAAGTGTCCCGCCCTGGCCGAGGCGGTGCGCGGCGATGCTCGAGTTGTTGATGATCGAACCGCTGCCGGCGTTCATCACGCGCGCCGCATGCTTGATGCCGAACATGACGCTGCCCACGAGCAGCCTCATGCCGTAGTCGAATTGCTCTTCGGTGATGGTCGTGATCTCACCGGGCGTGGAGGCGCCGGCGTTGTTGAACAGACAATCGAGTTTTCCGAAGCGTCCGACCGCGGCGTCGATGACGGCGGCAATCTCCGCCTCGTGCATCACGTCCGCGCGGTGAAATACCGCCAGCTGGCCGAGCTCTTCTGCCAGGGCATTGCCGCGTTCCGCAGAACGCCCCGCGATGACGACCCGGGCGCCTTCCGCAATGAAATGACGGGCCGTGGCTGCTCCGATGCCGCTGGTTGCTCCCGTAATGACCGCTACCTTTCCAACCAGTCTGCCCGGCATTCGTGCTCCCCGATCTTCAGCCAACCGTTGGGCGCAGAATATCATCGCTCGAGGCGCATCAGCTCCGCAGGGCGAAAAACGAGCTCGCGCCTGCGGCCGCCGCGGCGGCGGGCAGCCTCGCATCGAACCCGGAACTCGGCGGGTGAGAGACGGTGCCATGAAATGAATCGATGATGTTGTGCCACATGGTCGTCACGTTCTGCAGAAAGTGCTGAAAGAATTCGTGAACTTGCGGGACATGGGTGTAGGCGAGCCAACAAATTAATATAAATACGCCAGTCGACAAGATTTCGTACCACGCCGAGAACCACAGATAGCTATTGCCGCCCGTATTGAAGTAGATCGCGCGGCGAATATGGCAGAGAGGCCGGGAAATGATGCTGTAAAAGAACATCAGCAACAGGATGGAAACCCACAGCGGTATGGAGCTTGCCACCACCCAGCCGAAGATCGCTCCGGTCGTGGCCAGAGAGATGATCGCGGCGAGCCAGACGCAGAACAGGACCGCATTGAAGATTGCCAGGAATGGAATGAGCAGGGTCGCACCCAAATGCCCGCCGTAGCCCGCGGTCGTGGTGCTGAATTGGTGCACGTTGCGCTGCAGGTTGTGACCCCACCAATAGGCTCCATCCCGCCATCGACGGCGCCACTCGCGGCGCTGCTGCCGCCAGTGCTTCCGCCATTCCTTGCTGTCTTTGAATTCGGCGTAGTGCTTCTTGGCGCGATCGATGACTTCCTGCGCGTTGAACGGCGCACCGGCGGCCGCGGCGTGCTCCTCACCGGTGTTCGCGAATGGAACCACCAGCATCATGATCAGGTAGACCAGGATCCAGATGCCGGTGGTGAGCAGCGTCAGCACCACGAACCCGATTCGCACGATGGTGACGTCGATGTTGAGGTAGGCCGCGAGCCCGGTGCACACGCCGCTGAGCATGGCGCCTTCGCGTATCTGATACAGCCGCTTCGGCGCGGGGCCGGTGCCGCCGCTCGGCTTGGCGTCCGCGTGCGGCTCGGCCCCCGGGGTCGTGCCCGCGGCGGCAGGGCCTTCGCTCTGAACCGGGCCCATCTCCTTGAGAACCTCCTCGATTTCGGCGGCGGTCAGGACATTCTTGTGCGGCCGCAGGAAGTGCGCGCACTTGTCGGCGATCGCCTGCTCGAGATCGGCCATGATCTCGAGCCGATCGGGGTTGTCCTTGAGCTGGGCTTGCGCACGCTCGAGATAGGCTCGCAAGCTCTGAAAGCCCGGCTCCTCGAGGTGGAACGCATTTCCGTTGAGATTGATGATGATGACGGTGTTCATGGCTCAGCGACCTAATTGGTTGATTGTGGTGTTTAGATAAGCCCAATAGTCCTTGAACTCCGCCAGTTGAGCTTTTCCCTTGGCGGTCAGCTTGTAGTACTTGCGGGGTGGTCCGGATTCGGACTCCTGCCATTCATAGTCGACGAACTCTTCGCGGCGCAGCTTGCTGAGCAACGGATAGAGCGTTCCTTCCTGGGTCGCGAAGTCCGTCTCTTGCAAGCGCTTCATCATGTCCGCGACGTAAACCTTGTCCGCCGAAATGATCTGCAGGATTAGAAATTCCAGCAGACCTTTGCGGATGGGATTGAATTTTGCGTCGGGCGTCATGTGTATAAAGCTACCTTGGAGTAACAAGGTACCAGCCTGATAAAAGGATGTCAACGGCTCGAATAGGGGCCCTGCGGCGGCATTACCGGGAAAACCTACGCCAAGCTACGTCGGGCGACCCTTAGGGCAGGTAGCAGGCCGTGAACGCCCAGGAACTGCTGCTGAGCGAGACCAACAACTAGGGCGGCCGGTCAGCCCAGCCGGCTGCGTACCAGAGCAAACACCGATTCGCTCTCGTGCGTGCACTGGTCGATCAGTTGTTCGATTTCCGCCGCGGCTGCGTCTGCATAGGCGCGATCCTTGAGCGCAGGGGCGTTGATATAGACATTGAGCGCGGCGCTGCGCAGCGCGCTGTTGGCCGCCAACACGCCGACGCCGGCATCGCTGATGACCCCGGCGAACCCTTTTTCAGCGGCGCGCCTCGCAAGCATGACGACCTCTGCGCAGGTGCGAGCGCATGCCAGGGGGGTCTCGGTGGCAGCGCGTAAGTTCGATTGGATCGCCTCGGCGCGCCGCGACTTTTCCTCATCGCTTGTTTTGGGCAGACGATAGGCCGCCATGAGACCGTCGAATGCGGCAATGTCTTCGGCGACCATCGCGGTGAGCCTCGCGCGCAGACGCTCGGACTCATCACGCACCGCTTTCATGTCCGACTCAACGGCTTCGAGCCCCTTCTTGCCGAGCGTGACATTGCAGACCATGGAGAGGAGTGCCGCGCCCATCGCGCCGATGATGGCCGCGGCGCTGCCGCCGCCCGGGGTGGGCGCACTGCCGGCCAGTTCATCCAGAAACGATTGGACCGAACTTTGCGTGATCATTGGCCGACCATCCCCTTGGCGATGCCGTAAATTTCCTCAGCGTCCAACAGCAGATCGTTCTGTTCGAACAAGCGCGCGATGCAGGCACGATGCAGCGCCAGCTTCAGTGCGCCAAAGCCCAAGGCGCCAAATAGAATCTTACCGTGGCTGCTGGTGCCGCGATCGCTCAAGCCCACGCCGACTATCCCTTCGGGCGGCGCGGCATTGGCGTCGGCGACCAGCTCCAACGACGGATTATCCTGCCACTGTTGCGCTTCCAGCAGCGTGATTCCGGAAGCGCCGGTTGCCAGTACGATTTGGGCTCCCTCGAGAGCTGCGGCGCGATCATCATGGGTCGGCGCCTCGATGGCTTCGACCTGAATTCCAAAGCGCGCCTTGACCGCCTCGCACGCGCCTTGGACGACGGCGTGCTTGCGGCCGGTGATCGCAACCTGCGCGCCTTCGCGAGCCAGCAACGCCGCGGCGCGCTGACCCACCGGCCCGGATCCGGCGAGCACCACGGCACGCTTGCCCGCGAGCGAGCGGCCGTGGGCCAGCCACGCGACCGCAGCGGCGGCAGTGGTATTCGAACCATTGCAGTCGAACATCACGGAGACGCGAAATTTTGCGAAGAATTTGGCGCGAATCGCGGCCAGTACCGACTCTCCCTGCGGCATGTTGGAGCCGCCCACAAAAATGGCGGTATTTTTCTTATCCTTGGGTGAACGCGTAAAGATCGCGCCTTCGACCAGGCCGCCGACATTGCCAGCGTTGATGCCGCCATAAGCCGAGATACGGTCGGCGCCGCCGTCGTAGCCGACGACGTTGTCAAAGACCGAAGGGTGGGAATCCGTATCGAACTGGTATAAGAGTTTTTTCATCGGCGGGCATTGTATCAAGCCCCGCTGGTCACCAGATGCTGAGGTTTGCCTGACGCCCATGCCTCGATGTTGTCGACCAATTGATCCGCGAGAAATTGCATTGCGCCGTCCGATGCCCAGGCGATGTGCGGCGTCAGAATGAAGTTAGGCCGGCGCACGTCGAGCAGCGGATGGCCGTCCTTCGGCGGCTCGACGGTGAGCACATCGAAACCCGCACCGGCAATCAACCCCTCGTCGAGCGCCTGAATCAATGCAGCCTCGTTCACCAATCCGCCGCGCGCCGTGTTGATGAGCAGCGCATTGCGTTTCATCTTGCGGAACGCCTGAATATCGATCAGGTTGCGTGTCGCCGGCAGCAGCGGGCAATGCAGAGAAATGACGTCGGACCGGGCTAGAACCTCATCCATAGGCGTGAACGTCACGCCCTGCATTTTCGGCGGAGGATGATCGGCGAACAGCACCTGCATGCCGAAAGCGCGGCCGATCGCGGCGGTCGCCTGGCCGATTGCGCCCTCACCGATTAGCCCTAACGTGGCGCCGTACAAATCCCCGATGTCATGGGTGAGGAAACAAAATTGTTCCGATTTGTTCCATACCCCCGCCTCGACATCCTGCCGATAGCTGAGAAGGTTGCGCCGCAGGGCCAGAATCATTGCGAAGGCATGTTCCGGCACCGTGTGCACGGCGTAGTTGCGGATATTGGCGACCGCAATCCCGTGCTCATTGCAGTAGGCAAGGTCCACCACGTCATAGCCGGTGGCGGCCACTGCGATCAATTTCAGTTGTGGAAGCCGGCTCAAGGTGTCGGCGCGCATCGGGACTTTGTTGATGATCGCCACATCGGCGCCGTTTAGGCGTGCGTCGATTTCCTCGACGGCGGTTTTTGGATGCTCGATGTATTCCGCCGGGAACGCAAATCGGCGCATGGTCGCCTTGAGCGAAGCGCGATCGAGGAACACCACGCGCATCGTCAAGAATTTCGCCAGTAGGATTGCGCCGCGGCAACGCCGCTGCCCGGTTCGATGTTCATGCCGATGTCGAGCATCGCCATTTCCGATCCGGCGATCGCGCCGAGCAGCATGAGTTCATTCAAATCTCCCAGGTGTCCGATGCGAAACAGTTTGCCGGCGACTTTCGAGAGGCCCGCGCCCAGCGACAAATTGTAGCGCGTGTATGCGCGCGCAATCACGGCGGCCGCATCGACGCCGGCAGGAACCAGCACGGCGGTCACCGTGTCCGAATACCACTTAGGGTCAGCGGCGCAGAGATTGAGTTTCCATCCCTGCATGACGGCTGCGCGCGCGCCGCCGGCAAGGTAGCGATGCCGTCGGAACACGTTTTCCAAGCCTTCCTCGGCCAGCATGGCGAGCGCTTCGCGCAAGGCATACATCATCTGCAGCGAGGGCGTGTAGGGAAAGTAGCCGGACGCATTGGCTGCGACCATGTCGCCGAAGTCGAAGTAGCAGCGCCGCGAAGCGGTGTGCTTGGCGGTCTCGAGCGCCTTTTGGCTGACGCAGGCGACACCGAGTCCCGCCGGCAGCATCAGGCCTTTCTGCGAACCGCTGATGCATACATCCACGCCCCAGTCGTCCATGCGAAAGTCGATGCTGGCCAGAGCGCTCACCGCGTCCACGAAAAGCAGCGCCGGATGTCGGATGCTGTCCATGGCGCGGCGCACGGCGGCGACGTCGCTGGTGACGCCGGTCGCCGTTTCGTTCTGGCAGACCAGCACCGCCTTGATGGTGTGCTGCCGATCCGCCTCCAGCGCCGACAGATATCGATCGACAGGCGCCCCTTCACCCCATGGGGTCTCCAGGATTTCAACTTCCAGCCCTAAGCGGCGGCACATGTCCGCCCATAAATGGCTGAATTGTCCGAAACGCGCGATGAGCACCTTCTCGCCGGGATTGAGGCAATTGGTGAGGGCGGCTTCCCAGCATCCGGTACCCGAGGAGGGGAACAGGATGGGGTGGGCGGTCGCCGTTTTGAAGACCGCCTTGAGGCCCTCGAGGCAGGTTCGAGTGAGGTGCGGAAAATCGGGTGAACGATGGTCTTCGGCGGCAACCGACATCGCTCGCAAAATCCGATCCGGTACATTCGTGGGACCCGGAACAAACAGAAAATTTCGACCAGCCATCGGTGATCTCCCGTGATTGTGCGTCGATCATGCTGACATTGGGTTTGATTGAACTCATCGACGGAACCAAAATAGCGGGTATCCTGGGGGCCCTGGGCGTCCAAACAGGTCCTCAAGAATGCCTGCCCAGTTCACATGATATATGAGATATCAGGAGGGAAGTATGCGCATTGCGATCGTGGGCCAGAGGGACTTTGGGAAGGCCGCCATGGACGCGTTCGTGAAGCGCGGGGATACCGTGGCCGGCGCCTTTTGCGCGCCTGAAAAGCCGGGGGAGGCGCCCGATCCGCTGCGGCTTGGTGCGGAACAGCTGGGAATTCCGGTTTATGCCCTGCCGTCTTTGAGGGTGGAGGAGGCGCGCCAAGCGCTGCAGGCGCTAAAAGTGGATCTGGCCGTTCTCGCCTATGTGCTGCAATTCGTCCCCCAGGACTTCGCGACAATTCCACGTTATGGAACGATTCAATTTCATCCCTCGCTGCTGCCGCGCTACCGCGGACCCAGCTCGATCAATTGGCCCATCATCCTGGGCGACACGCGCACCGGCCTCACGATATTTCGGCCCGTGGACGGACTCGATGAAGGTCCGATCATCCTGCAGAAGGAAACTCCCATTGGACCGGATGAAACCCTCGGCAAGGTGTATTTCGGCAGGCTGTTTCCCCTGGGCATCGAGGCGCTCATGGAGGCGGCCGATTTGGTGGTGAGCGGGCGCGCCGCTTTCACGGTGCAGGATGAGACGTGCGCGAGTTACGAAGGATGGTGCCGCGACCCGGAAGCACGCATCAACTGGCACTCGCATCTGGATCAAACCTATAACTTGATCCGCGGCTGCGATCCGGCGCCGGGTGCGTGGACATTATTCAATCAAAAGAGACTTCATTTGTATGACGCACGCAAGCACTCGGCGCGCACGTTCTCGCAGGTCAAGGGCCGGATTGGCGCCGTCACCGCCATCGAGGAACAAAGCCTGAGAATCTCCGCTCAAGGCGGTCAAATCGAAGTCTTCAAGGTCAGGTACGAGGGCGGCAAAAAGCTGTCCGCGCCGCAGTTTTGCGCCGAGGCCGGCCTGGCTCTCGGCACCATTCTGGGGGCATGACTCAAACGGTCAGCACGATCTTGCCGATGTGGTCGGATGATTCCATCAGCCGATGGGCTTCACCGGCCTCTGCCAGGGGAAAAGTCTTGAAGATGACCGGCCGCACCTTGCCCGACTCGATGAGCGGCCAAACGTTTTCGCGCACCGCGTCAGCCACGGCGGCTTTTTGTGCCACGGTCCGCGACCTCAAGGTTGAGCCGGTGAGCGTGAGCCGCTTGACGAGGATCATGCCGACATTGATTTCGGCACGCGAGCCGCCGAGCAGCGAGATCGTCACGACACGGCCCTCGACAGCGGCTATGTCCAAGTTTCGCTGCACGTAAGTCCCTGCAACCATGTCGAGCGTGATGTCGATGCCGTAGCCCTTGGTCGCCGTGCGGATCACCTCGACGAAATCCTCGGTCTTGTAGTCGATTCCCCGAACGGCGCCCAATGCTTCGCAGGCGCGCGCCTTTTTTTCCGACCCCGCCGTTGCGTACACGCTCGCACCCCAGGCCTTCGCCAGCTGAATGGCGGTGGTGCCGATGCCGCTGGTGCCGCCGTGAATCAGCACGACGTCCCCGGCCTTGCAGCGGCCACGCTCGAACAAATTGGTCCACACAGTGAGAAACGTCTCTGGAATAGCTGCCGCCTCCACCATGCTAAGTCCCTTCGGGATGGGCATCGCCAGCGGTGCGGCGACAATGGCGTAGCCCGCATAGCCGCCGCCGGGCAGCAAGGCGGCGATCTTGGTTCCCGCGGACAGGCCGGTAACCTTCGGCCCCAATGCGACGATTTCTCCCGCGATCTCCATGCCGGGTAAATCGGATGCCCCCGGCGGCGGTGGATAGCGGCCTTGACGCTGCATGACATCGGGTCGGTTGACGCCCGCGGCCTCAACGCGCACGAGGACCTCATTTTCTCCCGGCTGCGGAACCGGACGCACCGCAGTCCTCAACTGCTCGGGCCCGCCCGGCGCCGCGATTTCAACCACCGTCATCTCGCGAGGCAAGCTCATTCGGATTCTCCGCGCAGCAAATTTCAAAAGGGCGGTCAATCTAGACGCTTCGCTAAATTTCGGCAAGATTGCATCGAATTGCGGCAAGATGCTCGCGTGTTCATCCGGCAACTCGACTACCTGGTCACGCTCGCCCGCGAAAAGCATTTCGCCAAGGCCGCAGAGGCCTGCCATGTCTCGCAGCCTGCACTGTCCTCGGCCATACGCAGTTTGGAAAAAGAATTGGGCATCATGATCGTGCAGCGTGGCCGGCGCTTCATGGGATTCACCGTAGAGGGCGAACGCGTGCTGCTGTGGGCGCAGCAGACGCTCACTTCTCTCTCGCACATGCGCGAAGATGCCACGACCTCCAAATCCAGCATGGCGGGAACTCTGCGCATCGGCGCGATTCCCACCACCATGACCGTGACGGCGTTCATCACGGCGGCGTGCCGTGCGCTCTATCCGAACATTCGCTACGTGATTTCCTCCTTGAGCACCGAAGCCATCGCCGGCCAATTGGACCGATTCGAATTGGATCTCGGCCTGACTTATCTGGACGAGAAAACCCTCGACGGCTTCGAGTCATTGCGTCTCTTCGATGAACGCTACGTCCTGTTGTCCAGCCGCAAGGCGCAGCTCGATCCGACCGTGACCTGGGAGCAGGCGGGGCGCATGCCGATGTGCTTGTTGACCGGAAAAATGCGCAATCGCCAGGTCATCGACGCCGCCTTCCGGCGCGCGGGCGCGAAGGCCGACGTGATTCTGGAGACCGATTCCATTTTTTCGCTGTACGCCCACGTCAGTGAAGCGGGCCTGTTCAGCATCGTGCCGCACAGTCTGCTGAATTTTTTCGATATGACGCGCGTTCAGGCGCGGCCGGTACTGCCGTATTTAACACGCGCGATCGGTTTGATCGCGCGCAACCGGCCTGCGCTTGCACCTGTTACAGCCGCGGTGTGGGAGATCGCGCGCGGCCTTGAGCTGCAGAAGCGCTTCGATCTCGCGCTGGAATAGAATTCTTGCCTGATTAGCCCCGCCTATTAGGCGATCAATCTAAACGATTAGACGCCCATTTCTCTTGATTCCACACTGCAAGGCGCCATTTAAAGTGTTGGCGCCGGCATTTAAAGCCGGGCCGGGAGTTAGAGCCATGGACCAGAAAGTTGACCTGAAACAGTATGAATTGTTCATCGATGGCAAGCACGTCGCGCCGAGCACGGGCGAGTACACCATCGATCTTGATCCGGCGACCGAAGAGCCGATTGCCGAAGTCGCGCAAGGCGGCAAGGCAGACGTCGACAAGGCCGTGAGCGCCGCGCGCGCCGCGCTGAAAGTCTGGGGCGGTTTGCGCGCTGCGGAACGCGGCCGGATTCTGCACCGTGCGGCCTCCTTGCTGGAGGAGCACCAAGAGGAACTCATTGAAATCGAGAGTCTGGATGCCGGCAAGCCGCTCGCGGCCGTCCGGCGCCAGGACATGGCGGCGGTCATCGACACCGTCCGCTATTACGCCGGTTGGTGCGACAAGATCACGGGACAGGTGATACCGGCACGGCCGGATGCGCTGACTTATACGGTGCGCGAGCCGGTGGGCGTCGTCGCGGCCATTGTGCCGTGGAATTTCCCGCTCATGATCGGCATGTGGAAGATCGCTCCGGCGTTGGCATGCGGCTGCACGGTCGTGGTCAAGCCCGCCGAGCTGACGCCGCTCTCGATGCTGCGCGTCGCTGAGCTATTTCTCGAGGCAGGATTGCCGCCGGGGGCGCTGAATGTCGTGTGCGGCAAGGGCAGCGTGGTGGGGGAGGCACTGGTGCAACACGCCGGCGTCGACAAGGTCACCTTCACCGGCTCTCCCAAAGTCGGCCGCGGGATCATGCAAGGGGCCGCGAGCAATTTCAAAAAGGTGACGCTGGAACTCGGCGGTAAATCCGCCAATGTCATCTTCGCCGATGCAAATCTGGACCGGGCCGCGCGCGCGGCCTCATCCGGAATCTTTTTCAATGCCGGTCAGGTGTGTTCGGCGGGCTCGCGGGTCCTGGTTGAACGGGCCGCGTATGACGATGTGGTGCAGCGATTGGCTGAACGTGCGCGCGCCATCCGTGTCGGCGATCCCGCGGATCCGAAGACCACGATGGGACCGGTCATTTCCGCCGGACAGATGCGCACCGTGCTCGACTACATCAAGATCGGCAAGGCGGAAGGCGCGTCGGTGGTCACGGGCGGATCGCGCCTCGGCGATCAGGGCTACTTCGTCGAGCCGACGGTGTTCGCAAATGTTGAACACGAAATGCGGATATCGCAGGAAGAGATCTTCGGCCCGGTGCTGTCCGTCATACCGTTCGATGACGAGGAAGACGCACTGCGCATCGCCAACGGCACGGCCTATAGCCTGGCGGCCGGCGTTTGGAGTGCGGATATCGGACGCGTGCATCGCATGGCGGCGGGTCTCAAGGCCGGCACCGTGTGGATCAACACCTATGGCTACACCGACGTGCGCCTGCCCTGGGGCGGATCGGGCGAGTCCGGCCTGGGCAGAGAGCACGGGGATGCGGCCATCGAGAATTTCACGCAGCCGAAAGCCGTCTGGTTGGCGCTCGATCAATAAGTTAAAAACACGGGCAGTTGCACGCCTCGGCAGCTGCCCCTTGTCGGAATAATCCTACATCAAGTTCAGCGCGGCCCTGCCCGGGAAGCTTGGACTTTCGCCGATCGCTTTGACAAGCTTTCGAGCCATGTGCAAGCCTGCAAAAGCCGGCGTATAACGGCTACGTAAGGTGTTGAGCCTCATTCATTTTTGTTCGCGCTGATGGGATGAATACAACGCTGCCTCGCGGCCGACCTGTGTGCGGCCCGGAGACCGATCATGGATCAGAATTCGCCCACTACCGCCGGTAACGGCGTCCGGGCTCGTAGTGGCAGCGCGAAAGCGCGCAACGCTGCGGCTAAATCGCGAAAAAAGCCGGCGGCCAACGGCCATGCCGCCAACGTTCCTGACCTGAATCAGTCTGAATTGCTCAACGCGCTGCACGCCATGCAGGCGGGCGATTTTTCAGTGCGCCTGCCCGGCAATAAAGTCGGCGTCGCAGGCAAGATTTGCGATGCGTTCAATACCATCGTCGCCGCGAACCAACGTATCGCGCAACAACTCGAGCACGTCGGCGAAGTGGTGGGCCATGAAGGCAAGACGCGCACACGCGTTCGTTTCGGCCTGTCCGACGGCGCCTGGGCCGACATGGAAGGTTCCGTCAATGCCCTGATCGATGATTTGCTGTGGCCGACCACCGCCGTTACCCGCACCGTGACTGCGGTTGCTCGCGGCGACCTGTTGCAGACCGTGCCGTTGGATGTCGATGGCCGGCCGCTGAAGGGCGAATTCCTGCGATCCGCGAACATCGTCAACACGATGATCAAGCAACTCAGCATCTTCACCTCGGAAGTCACACGCGTGGCGCGGGAGGTTGGCACCGACGGCAAGCTCGGCGGCCAGGCCAAGGTGCGCGAAGTGACCGGCGTCTGGAAGGACCTGACCGAAAGCGTGAATTCCATGGCGTCGAATCTGACAGCGCAGGTTCGCAATATCGCGGAAGTGACGATTGCCGTCGCCAACGGCGACTTGTCGAAGAAAATCACCGTCGATGTGCGCGGCGAGATCCTGCAGCTCAAGGAAGCCATCAATACCATGGTGGACCAACTGCGTTCCTTCGCCTCGGAAGTGACCCGCGTGGCTCGAGAAGTGGGTACCGAAGGCAAGTTGGGCGGTCAGGCGTTGGTGCCGGGCGTGGCGGGCACGTGGAAGGATCTCACCGACTCGGTCAACGCCATGTGCGGCAATCTCACCGCGCAGGTCAGAAACATCGCGCAGGTCACCACCGCGGTCGCGCGCGGCGACTTGTCGCGCAAGATCACGGTGGATGTCTCGGGCGAGATTTTGGAGCTGAAGGAAACCATCAACACCATGGTGGACCAGCTCAACGGATTCGCGGGTGAAGTGACGCGGGTGGCGCGCGAGGTGGGCACCGAAGGCCGCTTGGGCGGACAGGCACAGGTGCCCGGCGTCGCCGGCACGTGGAAGGATCTCACCGACAACGTGAATTCCATGGCGTCCAATCTGACCGCCCAGGTGCGCAATATCGCCGAAGTGTCGACTGCGATAGCCAGCGGCAATCTCTCGAAGAAGATCACGGTAAACGTGTCGGGCGAGATCCTGGAGCTCAAGGAAACCATCAACACCATGGTGGACCAGCTCAACGCCTTCGCGTCGGAAGTGACGCGTGTGGCGCGCGAGGTGGGTACCGAAGGCCGATTGGGCGGCCAGGCCAACGTGCTCGGCGTCGCCGGCACGTGGAAGGACTTGACCGAGAACGTCAATTCCATGGCCTCGAATCTCACCGGTCAGGTGCGCAACATCGCCGAAGTCACCACCGCGGTGGCCAATGGCGACCTGTCCAAGAAAATCACGGTCGACGTCAAGGGTGAGATTCTCGAACTCAAGGACACCATCAACACGATGGTCGACCAATTGAATGCATTCGCCGGCGAAGTGACGCGCGTGGCCCGCGAAGTCGGCACCGAAGGCAAGTTGGGCGGCCAGGCGCAATTGAAGGGCGTGGCCGGAACCTGGAAGGATTTGACCGACTCGGTCAATTCCATGGCCTCGAATTTGACCGGCCAGGTGCGCAACATCGCCGAAGTCGCAACTGCCGTGGCACAGGGAGACCTGTCCAAGAAAATCACCGTGACCGTGTCCGGCGAAATCCTGCTGCTCAAGGAAACCTTGAACACCATGGTGGATCAGCTGCGTTCATTCGCAGGCGAAGTAACGCGCGTGGCGCGCGAAGTCGGCACCGAGGGACGCTTGGGTGGTCAGGCGCAGGTGCCGGGCGTGGCGGGCACGTGGAAAGATCTCACCGACTCGGTCAATTCCATGGCGGGAAATCTGACCGCGCAGGTGCGCAACATCGCGGAAGTTTCCACCGCCATCGCCAACGGCGATCTGTCGCGCAAGATTACCGTGGACGTGAAGGGCG
>Ga0193753_10000113_pt1 | contig 73555 bp, 74 predicted proteins | sample H1c2metaG_FD_144925 | JGI IMG/M metagenome (GOLD analysis project Ga0193753, IMG submission 144925) | Soil microbial communities from a riparian zone of the East river system, Colorado, United States - H1c2 | ecosystem: Environmental > Terrestrial > Soil > Riparian zone | place: USA: East...
GTCCGCTGAGTGGGTGAGCCGAACGCCCCCATCCGACGACTAAGGATCCCACCCGGAAGGTGGCTGTCGTGCTTCTGGTGAGCAACGATAGTTAGTCAGGCAAACAGCATTCATAGGCGTTGCTTCATAGAGGCCGTTTATCTGCTTTGATGCATAGGTGCCATTCATCAACATGATCGGATCGACATCCGCTGGGGAGTAATGCAGGCTTCGAATTCCGTAGTTGGGCTCGTAAAGCTGCGAAGTGTAGTCTGTCGCGCACGCCGAGAGCGCGAGACTGACAAGCATGGATGAAATGAGTCTCATGGCTTGGCTCCGGCGAGCCCGCCTTCCCACTGTTCCTTTGCGGTCCGACCGGCGTCGAAGGCTGCCTTGGTTTTCCATACCGATTCACTCCAGTCGTTTCCGATTTGCGCAAACAGCTGCTGCGCCGTGGCTGCGTCGCCACTGCGCAGGGCCAGGTAAGCCATGACATTGCGTTCGTGATTGGTCGACTTGTAAAGCGATTCGAGCGCCGCGAAGCCCCGCTGTACGCGCGGCCAGGATAGCGACGGGGCCTGAGTCCTATTGCAGCAGTTAATGACGGCGGCGATCTGAAAATACACCGCGTCGCCTTCGTCGCCACCGATTCGATCGGCCACTTGAGCGGCATATCGCTCGGTATCACCGGGCTTGCCGTACCACTTCGGCAATAGATAATTCGATTCCGACACTGCAAAATAGTAGTAGCCGGGCTCGTGCGCGAGGGCGCGCTCGGCGAGCGCGTCGAATGCGGCGCGGTCCCATTGTTGGTCGAGCGCGACCCCCTGCATTTCCAAATACCAGTGAGGCGAATTTTCCGCGAGCACAGCGGATTGCTCCAGAGTCGAGCGGGCTGAACCTACGCGGCTCCGAAACAGCTCCCAGGCCTCCGGTGTAACCGTGTTGGCAAATCCGTGGCCGCGGGCCTTCCAGGCAAAACGCAAATAAGTTTGCCCTAGTGCAATACGCGGAGTCGGGGAGCTAGGACTGCTCGCTGCCCATTGTTCGAGCTTGGTAATGTGCGCCTTCCAGGCGGCATCGGTCGCTGTTGGTGAACCCGGCGAGCTTAGGGTGCCGAAGAAAATGTGCAGGCGCCAGGCGCCGCCCGCAAAGCGACTGCGCTGTTGTTGCAGCTGCTGGGCAAGCGTGTCCAGGTCAGCGTAGCGGCTGGAGTTGAACAGTCCAAGCAAGCTCACACGAAAATCGCGCAAGGTAGTATCGGACAGATCCGGGTTGTCGACGTCGCCTGCGGGGGTAGTGAGTTCGGCCGCCACCAGTGGGCGAGAGGATGTTAGTAGCAATGCCGCAGCAATTACCGCACCAGTGGACCAGCAAGAATTGAACTTCATGAGGCACCTCACATCCATGCGCGATAGTTGTCACCATAGTATCGAGCGGCTCCAAAGTCACCGCCCGGCGGCATTTGCGCGAGCAAAGATTTGCAAAGCGTGACCGGCAATTCGCGGAAAGGCCTCCGAGCACTCGAAAAGGACAGTTCATTGGATTTTCAGTCGATAGCCCGCCCTCTTGGGGCCTATACCTTGCTAGATACGAATTCTCCTCCCGGCGGCTTATCTGCCCGACAGCTGATCCAATGGATTCAAGCGGCATGACCGCGACGGTCGCGGCAAGCTCGCCAAGGAATATGGCGGAATGATGCTCAAGCTTGGCTCCGTGGTTTCGGAAGTGCAAAGAAAAAGCGCGGCGACGGTTCGAGAGTCGGCGCTCGCGATGAAATCGGAGATGCCTTATCAACCTGCATTGCTGTCATTTGGTGAACGCCCGCTTTGGGTCCCGAAACGCGCCGGTAAGACTGCAACGCAGCGCCGACACAAACAAAGAAATAATCTTCAGTGACTCCGAATCGCGACAGTTCCAGAAATCAATTATTTTAAAGGCGCCGGATGCGCTACTGCGGTGCGAACTTCGTCAGCGGCCGCTCCACTCTAGTGCGCAACTTTTTTTTATTGCATTTCCGTAATGCGAGAGGCTAGGGCAGCAGTTATAGTCTCCTCGTCCGAGCCTTGAGCTCCTTTAGAGAAACGTATGCCAGAACCTACCCTCAAATTTTCGGTCACTTGCCCCGACTGCGCGCTCGAGTCTGTGTCCGAAATACCGATCGCCGTGATTGCCAACAGCTTGCTCACCGGCAAGAGTCTGCGCCTCTACAGTCACTGCCACGACCGCTACTGGACCGCGACCTTCGTCGAGCGCGAGAAATTACGGAAACACTTGGCGACGCTCAACATTGATACACACGCCACCCCGACCAGACTGCATTCCGAGGATTTGGTTTTCGCGGATTGATTCATCGAGATTCATTTTGCCGGACAGCGGTAGGCGATTCCGCCGAGAATGGTCCCCGTATGATTTTCGGTTGTCACGAAAAGCGTGTCGCCGCCCAGGCCGACGGTTTCGTTACCTGCAGTATCGGATGAATATAGGCCTTGCGGGATGTTCCCGACCGCCGCACAGGCCGCCACATCCGCTGCATTTCTCGTTATGTTCACTTGAGCCGCACCGGGAGCCAGGTTGGTCGTAACGCAGCCGGCAGCGAGACTGGCGGCGCTAAGGGAGGCCAATATCCAGCAAATTTTCATAAGAATCCTTCCTCTTTGAGCCGGAAAGACAATATATCCGCACACACCCGCTTTGCACGGGCTTCACACTTCATGACGATGACGATATCGATGCGTATCAGCAACTAGATGATCCGCCACTTTAAGAATATTGCGACGACAGTCGGCACACTGAAAATGAGCAGAAAAATCGGCAACTCCTCGCTCGGCGAATACCCCGCCTTCGCGACGCCCACCCACATGTTCGCGCCCGCTATTCCCAGCCAAACCATGATGAATATCAGGGTTGCAGCATAAGTCGCGTTCGGATAGTTGCTCGAGAAAAGCTTCCCCAGCAGCGCAGATGCCGCCAAGAGAAGGAATCCTACGAGGAGAAATAGAGGTGTACGCATGTTCGGCTCCCTAACGAGTACCCGGCGAATCTGTCATCGTAAACTGAGCGAACCTGCCGTCCAAATCACTTGATCGCTCAACCGATTGTTCAGAGGACGCTGCGCGAATACCTCATGCGGCGGATATCGGCGGCGCGCGCGGCTTCCTTTTCGAGCGGTCCCACACCACGCCCGGAAATCCCTTGAGCGGCACCAGCCGCTCGCCCATATACGCCCATTCCACCGCCTGCTCAATGGCGATGTGATAGCGGGCTTGTCTGCCGGTGCGGTTTCGAAACAGTGCGCGCGGCACATTCACCATGTGCGGCGAGCGGGCGCGCTCATAGCTAATCGGCGTGCCGCACCGGCTGCAAAAACTCCGCGTCGTGCCTGCCGCGGGGTCCTCGTACTGAGTGATCTTCGAGGCCCCGTGAGTGATGCGGAAGCGCCGGCGCCAGCTTCCCACGTAGGTCGCATAGGCAGCGCCGTGGGCGTGCCGGCTCGAGGGCGAATGGTCGTGCCATGCCCAGCGCGCCGGAAAGTCGATCTCGATGCGCACACCGCCGCACAGACACTGTCCGGATACGGCGACCGCCGGCGCTTTTGGGGGGCTCGGTGAGGGTATTTTCTTCACGCCGACCTCGAATACTGACCTAGGTTAATGCAGCCTACTATCAAATCTTGCCAGGCTTCGGCAGGATTTCCTTTGCGGTACAAATACGCCTCGGAATGCTAAAATACAGCGTCACGGAGCGGTTCGCAGATCGTAACCATCGCCTCTGCCATACAGCATGGACACTGAATTGCCCCCAACCTCACTCCAGTTAGCCGCCGCGGGCGATTCTCCCGAGGAGATCGCGCGAGATATTTCTGCCGTCAGCCGGCTGCAAGCCGTGCCCACGCTGCTCGAGGTTCTGTGCGAAACCACCGGAATGAGGTTTGCCGCAGTCGCCCGCGTCACCGAACACACCTGGACCGCATGCGCCGTCAAAGACGACATCCAATTCGGCCTGAAGCCCGGCGGACAATTGGATCTTGAAAGCACGCTGTGCATCGAGTCAAAAAGGGCCAATGAGCCCATCGTCATCGAACAGGCGAGCACCGACGCACGGTACTGCCACCATCACACACCGAAGATTTACCAAATCGAGAGCTACGTATCGGTGCCCATCGTCCTGGCGAACGGCCGCTACTTTGGAAACCTTTGCGCAATCGATCCGGCGCCGGCCAAAGTGGCGGATCCGAAAATCATCAGTATGTTTAAGCATTTTGCGTCGCTCATTGCCCTGCAGCTCGACAGTGAGGTGGCGCGGCAGCAAGACCAAAGCGCACTGCGGGTTGCGCATGCGGACAACGAGCTGCGCGAGCAATTCATTGCCATTTTGGGCCACGATCTGCGCAATCCTCTGCAAGCGGTGTACTCCGCCGGCGTATTGCTCGAGAGGAAGGTTGCCGATCCGGTGCTCAAGGATCTGGCGTCGCGAATCAGAGTGAACGTGAAGCGCATGTCGTCCCTGATCAGCGATGTGCTGGATTTTGCGCGCTCGAGACTGGGCGAAGGCATGGGGGTGCGCATGACCGAGGTCGAGGACATCGACACCGGATTGAAAGCGGTGGTCAGAGAATTCCAAGACGGCCAGCCCGACCGTCAAATACTCTCCAACATCAGCGTGACCAGCAGAGTGCGCTGCGATTTGGGACGCGTGCAGCAGGTCGCATCGAATTTGATCGGCAATGCGCTGAAGCACGGCGCGCCCCAGAGTCCGGTCAGAGTTTCCGCCCGGGCGGAAGACTCCAATTTCGTTCTCAATGTCTGGAATGCCGGCGAACCCATACCGCCCGAGAATCTGGACAGGATATGCGAGCCCTTTTGGCGCCCGTCAACCTCCGGAAGCCGAGAAGGACTGGGCTTGGGACTCTATATTTGTTCTGAAATCGTGCGCGCTCATGGCGGCACCCTGTCCGTGACGTCCACAACGGAAAGCGGCACGAACTTTACGGCGCGCCTGCCGCTAAATTCCGATCATCTTGACCATGACGCCGGCAACGCTCGCTCCCACGAGCGGACCGATGAAGGGCACGTAGGCATAGCCGAAGTCCGATGATCCCTTGCCGGAAATGGGCAGCACGGCATGCATGATGCGCGGACCCAAATCGCGCGCCGGATTGATGGCGTAGCCCGTCGGTCCACCCAGGGACAGGCCGATTCCCCACACCAGAAAGCCGATGAGAAATGGGCCGAGGCCCGGACTCAAGCCAACGCCCGTTCCGTACTTCGAAGAGATGGCGGCGGCGACGAGCACGAGCACAAAGGTGCCGATAATCTCCGTGCCTAAGTTTGCGAGCGGTGCGCGGATGGCGGGTATGGTTGAAAAGCAGGCCAGCTTGTCGAGCGGGTTGGGCGTTTTCTGCCAGTGGGAAAAATAGGCTAGCCACACCAGTGCGGCGCCGACCATCGCGCCTAAGAATTGCGCGGGAACATAGACGCTGAGGCGGCTCCAGTCTCCGCTCGAGATGGCAACTCCCACCGTCACGGCAGGATTCAAGTGACCGTCGCTGCCGATCGCAAGCGCGGTAAACACGCCGGCCATCACCGCAAAACACCAACCGGTGGTGATGACGATCCAGCCTGATTTTTCACCCTTGGTCTGCTGCAACACTACATTCGCGACAACTCCGTTGCCAAGCAGCATCATGATCATCGTGCCCGTGAACTCGCCGAAAAATGCCGAATGCATGCTGTCCCCTTGCCGTCGTTAGTCGTTTTTTTAAGGGCAATCGCCGAAATTCTTATTATTCGATCCAATCCAGTGAGCGGCTCACGGCTCGTTGCCAGGAACCGTACAGCACGCGGCGTCGATCATCCGCCATTTGCGGCTTCCAGCGCTTGTCCACCGCCCAATTGCTCACCAAGTCATCGCGATTGCGCCAGTATCCCACGGCCAAACCCGCCGCATAAGCGGCGCCCAACGCCGTGGTCTCGGTGATTTTCGGCCGCACCACCGGTACATCGAGAATGTCGGCCTGAAACTGCATGAGCAGTTCGTTGCCAACCATGCCGCCGTCGACCCGTAACTCCGGAATGCTGATCGAGGAATCCTGCGCCATGGCGCCAAGCACTTCACGCGTTTGGTACGCAGTGGCTTCCAGCACTGCGCGGGCGATGTGCGCTCGCGTCACGTAGCGAGTCAACCCGACGATGGTGCCGCGCGCCCGCTCATTCCAGTGCGGCGCGTACAGTCCCGAGAACGCGGGCACAAAGAACACCCCGCCGTTGTCTTCGACCTCGCCGGCGAGTTTTTCCACCTCGGCGCTGGTGCTGATCATCCCCAAATTATCGCGCAGCCATTGCACCAACGCGCCGGTCACGGCGATCGAACCTTCCAGGGCGTAGCAGGCTTTTTCCTTGGCGACCTGGTAGGCGACGGTGGTGATCAGACCGGCGGTCGAGGCAATCGGCTTCTCGCCCGTATTCATGAGCAGAAAACACCCCGTACCGTAGGTATTTTTTGCCTCGCCCGGGCGAAAGCAGGCCTGCCCGACCAGCGCCGCTTGCTGATCGCCGAGAATGCCGGCGATCGAAGTTCCCAGCAGTGCAGGGGTCTTCGACTCGCCATAGACCTCGCTCGAGGCAACGATGCGCGGCATCACCTCACGAGGAATCAAAAACTCCTCGAGCAGCGCATTGTCCCAGTCCAGGGATTCGAGGTTCATCAATTGCGTGCGGCTGGCATTCGTGACATCGGTGATGTGCAATCCCCCGTCGCGGCCGCCCGTGAGGTTCCACAACAACCACGTGTCGATGTTGCCGAACAACAGCTCGCCGGATTTCGCGCGGGCGCGCGCGCCCGGCACATTGTCCAACAGCCACTGCAGCTTCAGACCGCTGAAATAGCTCGCCAGCGGCAACCCGGTTTTGCCGCGGAAGCGATTCGGGCCGCCATTGCGGGCATATTGCGCCACCAGCTGGTCCACGCGCGTGTCCTGCCAGACCAGGGCATTGTGCAGCGGCTTGCCGCTGCGCTTGTCCCACAGAATCGTGGTCTCACGCTGATTGGTGATGCCGACCGCCGCCAGGTCGCCCGGGCCGAGGCTCGCGCGCGCCAGCGCCGCGCCCGCGACTTCCTGAGTGTTCTGCCAGATTTCGATCGGGTCGTGTTCGACCCAGCCTGGCTTGGGAAATATCTGCTTATGCTCCTTCTGTGCGGAGCTGATCATGTTGCCGCCGCGGTCGAACACGATGAAGCGCGTGCTCGTCGTGCCCTGGTCGATCGCCCCTACATATCGCGCCATGGTTTCCCCCTGCCGTTAGCTTGCGTCAGCATAGGCTTTCACGAGGTCGGTCAGGAAGTCCCTGCCGACGTACACCGATCGCACGCTGCGGCGCTCGTTCAGGCCATGCGCGCCATTGCCGTCGGGATCGCCCCACCCGCCAGGCACGCCGTACACCGGAATGCCGATGGACTCGAGAAAAATACCGTCCGTGGCGCCGGTCGACATGGAGGGAATCAACGGCACGCCGGGAAAATATTTCGCGACCAGTTTTTCGGCCGGTGCGATGATCTTGGCATCGAGCGGCGGCGGTACCGCAATGGGTCGAATGGGCTGTACGGGTGTTATTTTGACGCCGGCATCGCCAATGGCGGCGGCGAGGGCAGCCTGCGTTCCCTCGACACTCTCGCCGGGGAAAATGCGGCAATTGACGTTGGCGGCAGCGCGCTGCGGCAACGCGTTGTTGGCGTGGCCGCCCTCCAGCAGCGTGGCCACGCAGGTGGTGCGCAGCGTGCTGTGATAGCTCCGGTCCTTCGAGACTATGGCCTCGGCTGCCGTGTCGCCGGGATTCTGCGACAAGGCCACCATGGCGCGCCCCAGATCATCGCCGCGCGCCGCACCCGCTTTGGCGAAAAATGCCCGCGTCGTATCCGTCATTTTTACAGGAAATTCATGATCGCGAATTTTCGCGAGCGCATCGGCCAGCTGGTAGATCGCGTTGTCGCGGATCGGGATGGAACTGTGGCCGCCCGCGTTGACCGTCTCGAGCCGGTAGTTCTGAGACGCCTTCTCGCCCACTTGAATAGATTCCACGACGAGCTTGCCGTGGCCGTCGGTGCGCCCGCCGCCGCCCTCGTTCAGCGCAAACGCCGCGGCAATGAGTTCCGGCTTATTCTTCGCCAGCCACTGGGCGCCGTTGAACGCGTAAGTCGTCTCTTCGCCGCAGGTCAGCGCCAACTTGATGGTGCGCTTCGGGTGATAGCCGCTCTTTTTGAAGCGCATCAGCATGTCGATCCAGGTCGCATCCATCGCCTTCATGTCCGCGGCACCACGGCCATAGAAATAGCCATTTTCCTCGATGAGGGTGAAGGGATCGCGGGTCCAGTCCTCGCGCTTGGCTTCGACGACATCCAGGTGCCCCAGCAACAGCATCGGCTTTGCGCCGCTCGAGCTGCCCGTCAAAATGGCAACCAGACCGCCTTCCTTCGGATGCTCGGGAACCGAGAACAGTGTTAGATCCTTGTCCGTGAAACCGGCGCTCTTTAAATGCGCCGCGATGCGCTCAGCCAGAAGCGTGCAGCTGCCGCTTGACAGCGTCGTATTGGTCTCAACCAACTCCTTGTAGAGCGCGCGGAACTCGACCTGATCGGGACGCAGCGGCGTCATCGCCGCCTCCTGTGCCAAAGCCGCGCCTTGCATGGCAACGGCAAACGACAGCGCACTCAACATCTGCTTGTACATTAAGTCTCCTGGATCCCGGCGAGCTTCGCCGATTCGTTCCACAGCCGCTTGGCGGCGTCATCGTCGCGACCACCCGCCGTCGGTGTCGCGGGTCGGCACTTATAGAAATATTCGCCGCTGATGGCGTTCACTTCGGGCGAGGAAGCCAGATACACGATAGTTTGCGCACCCTTCTCCGGCGTAATCGCAAAAAGGGTTTTCGCAACCCGCACCACGCCCGACAGCACGCCGCCGCTGGCGTCGCCGAATCGGGTGGCCACGAAGCCCGGATGCAGGCAGTTGGCGGTGATGCCTCCTCCCGTCCAGCGGCGCGCGAGCTCGCGCGTGAACAAAATGTTGCAGAGCTTGGACCGGCCGTAGGCCCTGATTGCCGAATAACCCTTGGTCGCCTGCAAGTCAGCGAAATCCAGGGTGTAGCCCTTGTGCGCATCCGAGGCAGTACTGACCACCCGCGACGGCGCGGCAGCGAGCAGGCTCGCCCGCAAGCCGAGAGTCAGCACGAAGTAGGCCATATGGTTGGTCGCGAAAGTCTCTTCCAGATTGTCGGCCGTGAGACGGTGCGTGCCGAAGAGCGCGCCGGCATTGTTGATGAGCACATCAATGCGCGGCTCGGCCGCCGCGATCTCCGCGGCGACGCGCTTCGCTTCGGAAATGCGCGACAGGTCCCCATAATAAATGGAATGGGTCGCACTGCTGCCGAGACTGGGCAATCGGGTCAGCGTCTTTTGACCTCGCGCCGCATCGCGCGCGACCAACACGATGCGGGCACCCATCGCCGCCAGGCGGTGCGCCGCGATCTCGCCGATGCCGGATGTCGCACCGGTAATGACTACGACCTTGCCCTTCATACAATTCCCCCATGTAAGGCCAAGCGCACTCTAGCAGGCAGCGCCGCTTCCCGGAATCATCGCTTGAGCTAAGGGTGCACGGGCAGGTCCAGATGGCTGCCGGCGAACCACGTAATTTGCAACGGCTCCTTGGCGTCGGCAATCGACTCGCCGAAGACCTCGTTGCCAGTGCCGTAGTTGATTTCCCTGCCCTTGGGCACTGCCAATAACCACAGATAAATCAATGCTGTTGCGTGGCGCATGCGCGCTCCCTTTAGATACGCCGTTTTTCTTTCGATGCCTGGATGAGATCTTGCAAACGGCGCTCTCGCGTCTCAACACGCTTGGCACTGATGATCTTCCAGATGACCAGTCGCCGATAGCCGGCCGGCTGCTCTTCGAAGAACTTCCACGCGGTCTTGGCTTTGCGGAAACGCGCCTCGGCAGCGGCGTCCAGGGCGGCAATTTTCCGTTGTTCGTAGGAATAGATTTTCGACTTGTGTTCATGGCGATGCGCAAAGGCCTTCAGTCCCGCCTCCCGCATTCTGCCTTCGCGCGACAGAACGCGAGCTCGTTCAATGTTGATGCGGCTCCAAATTGAAGTCGGCTTTCTGGGCGTAAAGCGGATCTGATAGGCATGCTCGTCGATGCGTTTGCGCACACCGTCGATCCAGCCATAGCAGAGCGCCTCATCAACCGATTCAGCCCAGGTCATGCTCGCGCGCCGCGACCCCAGCTTGTAGTAGCCGACAACGAGTTCGGCCTTGGTCCCACCGTGCTTTTCCAGCCAGGCGGCAAACCGGTCGGCCGTCTCAAAAAAAGTTGCCATCCCCCTCCCCGGCGATCTGCCGCTCATTGTAACGGTCAACGGCTCGCCATTGCGCCAGGGCATCAATTTGACGAGGATGCGGATATGAAAACTTCAACCCATTTGCTGCTCTGTGTATTCGGCGTGTTGTCCCTAGCGGCAGCAGCCGCCCACGGGGCCCCATTGCCGCCCGATCTCGCCAAGGCCGTGGCGGATTACGACGCCGCCCAAATCAAGGGCGACGGCGGCGAGCTCAAGCGCTTGCTGGCCGAAGATTACACTCTCATCAACAGCAGCGGCACTATCGAGAATAAGGCGCAGCTCATCGCTGACTACACGGCTCCCGGTTACAAGCTCGATCCTTTTGCCGTTCGGGAACCGATTGAAAAAGTATGGGCCGACGGCGCCGTCATGGGTGGCATTGCAACATTGAGCGGCACGGACGGCGGCAAGCGCTTCGAAGTGACATTACGATTTGCGGACATTTGGGCCAAGCGCCATGGAGCGTGGCAGGTGATTTACACGCATGTATCGAAGCCAAGATAGTTTGTGCTCCCGCAGCAAACCAAGAATTCGAGCGTAACCTTGTTGCTGTACGATCGTTCAGTCGAACGCCGTCGGTAAGTACCGAAAAGTGCCGCAAGCGGTTGTCAGAGCAGCATTTGCGGCATAAAGTATTGTGAAGACTCGCGCGGAAAATTCCTCATAACCAAGACAAAGAACAGGGAGAGTCAACATGTCTGAACTCGACACGCTAACTGAACAATTCGACCGTCTTCTTGAAGGCGTTCGCAGCCAATATACTTTGGAAGAATGGCGATACGCGTACCGGAAAGTCCTGTATTCCGGCGCAATGAAAATATTGAAAGACTTTCCGGTAGTTATAGTTGGAGAACAGCCATCCGCCCAACTGCAAGAGGATCCTGTTGTCGCCGGCGACCCAGTGATGATCGGACAGGGGCAGTCAATAATGGGACAGCGACCGCCGCCTCACCCCAGCACCATCTGCCAGATCGTGTGTATTAGTTTAGGTTGTCAACAACCAAACCAATAAAACGTGGATAGAACTAATAGTCGGTGGTAATGGTTTTCGTCAGCCGATCGTTGGATCGGCTGACTTGAGCCAGGAGCGCCTGAAAATCGCTGCTGGACCGCAATGACGCAAAATACGGTTCGTTCGCCGCCCACCAGGCCCGACGCCATCCAAGACTGACGGCTTTGCCAAGGTCGCGCAGCGCGTCGTCTCCACGGCCTTGAAGCGCATACACTTTGGCGCGCAATTCGTAAGTTCCATAGCGCTCGACGCCGGACGCAATCATGTTGTTGAGCATTACCAGCACCGCATCCAGATCTTGCTTGGCTGCAGCGTGTTCTCCCAGCATGATTTCTGCGACGGCAAGATCAATCCGGTACGAATTTCCTTCTGGGCCGGCACCCCTCGCATACCAAGGTGCTTCAGCATAGCCAGGCGGCCGGTCAGGGGCGATCAAAGCTCGGGCGATAAGGCTTCTAGTGCCGGCAGGGTCATTTAACAACAAACGCGAGTAGGCAACCTCGAACAGGGCAACAGCGTGGGGCGATCGGTCGAGTTGCGCAGAGTCGAGATATTTCCGCAAAGCGTCGGCGCCCCCTTCGCGGTACGAAACTCGCAGTAACCCGACGTTCGCGTCGTCTTCGTCCTTCGTTGCGCTGCGGCCCGCTTCCACCGCCTTGTGCGCGGCATCTGCAAGCCCAACAGCAAGCAGTAAGGTCGCTCGAGTCTGATATAGATTAAAATCCTCATGCGGCTGGGCCTTTAGTGCCGCCGAGTTCCAATGTAAGGCTGCCTCGATGTCTCCCTGCGATTCAGCGAGCCAAGTCGACGTGTCAGCACCCCAAGCCGTGCCCGGCTGCAAGGTCCTCGCACGCGCGCACGCAGCTGCGGCCGCCTCGTACTGCGCCATGTCTTGAAGCACTGCGCATCGCGCACCCTGCAAAGTGGAACTCAGCGGATCCAGCGCTGCAGCGCGATCGTAACCTTTCAGCGCTTCGCGCGGCTCTCCATTAAAGAGTCGGATGCGCCCAATTTCCGCAAATGCCCCCATATCGCTCGGGTTCAACGAAATCGCGTGCTGTAAATCATCGAGCGCCTCTTTGGTTCTCGACTGAGCAGCCCGCAATACCCCGCGAACCGCGTAGGCCGCCGACATTCGATCATCGAGGCGCAACGCTGTTGTAATCAGCGGCTCCACTTGCGCAGCCACTTCGGCAACCGGCGTGTCGTGAAACAGTCCGTGATTCACGAGGGCGTAAGCCAATTCGGTATAGGCCGGCGTAAAGTTCGGATCCGCGATGAGCACCTGACGGTAGAGTTCGATTGCGCGCGCAGTTGATTCTGGCAGTGACTGTGCATAGTGGCGTCCGAGCAGGTACAGCTGATAAGCCTGAGGGTCGGTTGTACGTCTCGCCGCAAGCTGTCGCTCAGATTCCGCGGTGAGTCGCACCTGTAACGTGCCTGCCACGGACCGCGAGATGTCTTCTTGAACTTTGATGGTATCGTCGACCGACCGATCAAAATCCTCCGACCATAGATGATATCCGGTGCGCGCATCGATCAGCTGCACCGTGATCCGCATCCGATCGCCCGAGCGGCGTATCGATCCTTCCAGTATGTGACTCGTATCGAGTGCCTTGCCGATTTTTCGTACATCTCCCCCTCCGCGAAATGCAAAGGCGGACGTACGTGCCACAACACGCAGTGCTGGAATCTGAGCCAGCCAGCTGGACAGCTCTTCCGTGAGGCCATCGCAAAACGATTGGTCAGATTGGTTTGCGGTCATGTCGATGAAAGGCAGGACCACGATTGAGTTGGCGGCGGCTGAAAGCAATCTCGCCGTCGAAGACTTTTTCCAAATCATCGTGCCGGCGATCGCGAGCGTTATGAGCACAATTCCGGCCGCCACAAAGGCCATCGCGCTGCGCCTGGGTCGTTGCGTCGGTGCCGACGAATCTGATGATTCCTGTGCAGGTGCGGCCTCGATTGGCCCCGGCGGGTCAATCCGCTTGACCTGCGCAATCAGCCGATACCCTTTTCGAGGCACGGTCGCGATATACGTCGGTACCGGGTCGACATCGCCGAGCAGCTTGCGCAACTGGGATATGGATTGATAGACCGACGCGGATCCCACCACCACGCCGGTCCATACCTCGTTGAGCAGACGGTCGACGCTGACAACCTCGTCGGCGGATCCGGCCAGACACAGGAGCAGGCGCATGGTGCGGGGCTCGAGCTTTTGGATTTCGCTGCCCTTCGATATGGTATCGAGCGAGGGATTGACGATCCACTCGCCGATTTGCAGCGCGCCTTCCGTATCCCCGCCCGGCATATGCAGAGCCTCCCTCTGTTTAGTATAAGGCTTGCAAACCGCAGCCGCCGAGCCCGGTCTGCACATTTTTTGAGCATTCACTCATCTGCTATGCTCGGGATCAGTTTTAGGGAGCCCCTATGAAAGCAATAAATCTCCTGTCTACCGCCCTGCTCGTCTCATTGTTCGCCGGCACTTCGCTCGCGAAGGACAGTCAACCGAAGGACATCTGGGATCGGGTCGAGCATCACAATGCCGATTCGAACGGCGTCAAGATTCACTATGTCGCCATCGGCAAGGGACCGCTGATCGTCATGATCCACGGGTTTCCGGACTTTTGGTACACCTGGCGCAAGCAGATGGACGCCTTGAGCGGGCGCTATCGCGTGGTCGCGGTCGATCAACGTGGCTATGACTTGTCGGACCGCCCGACCGGCGTTGAACAGTATGCGATGCCCTTGTTGGTAAACGACATCGGCGCCGTCATCCGGGCCGAGGGCCGCAGCAATGCCGTGATCGTCGGTCATGACTGGGGCGGCGCGGTGGCCTGGACCCTCGCCATGACGCATCCGGATTGGATTCAGGCGCTGGTCATCTTGAATCTTCCGCATCCGAGCGGCATTCAACGTGAAATCAAGAACAATCCGCAGCAACGCAAGAACAGCGAGTACGCATTCAATTTCCAAAAGCCCGGTGCCGAGAAGACGCTGAGCTCAGAGAAGCTGGCCGGTTGGGTCAAGGATGATGCTGCGCGGGTGCACTACATCGAGGCGTTCAAGCGGTCGGATTTCGAAGCGATGCTCAACTACTACCGGGCCAACTATCCGCGGCCTGATCAGCCCAGCACAACCCCGGAGCCTGAGCCTGTGCCCCTGCCCAAGGTCACGGTTCCGGTACTCGAGTTTCATGGGCTCGGCGATCAGGCGCTACTGCCAGGGGCACTGAGCGGCACCTGGGACCTGGTCGACAAGGACTTCACGCTGGTCACGATTCCCGGCGCCGGACACTTCGTGCAACAGGATGCGCCCGACCTGGTGTCCACCACGATGAGCGACTGGCTCGGGCGGCGCATTCACTGACTGGGCCGGGTGCCCAAGCATCGAAGATAGGGCTTGAGGGCCGCCGAGGTGAACTCGCGCGCTTCCCGTTCATAGCGGTTGGCCCAGTAGCCGCGTCGCGCAGACTCCGTGAGGTAGCGCCATCGGGTCAGGTACCCCGTACGCCATTGGCGCACCACGTGGAAGTACTCGTGGAGCAGCAGCTCCGGATCGGCAACAAATTGCGCCCCGCTGCAGGCAAGCAAGACGCGATTGGGCCGCGTGGTGGCGCGCATGCCGAGGTGCGCGCGCGCATACAGAGAGCTCTCGATCACGACGATCCCGTCGACAGGCTCAGCGAACACCTGCTCGAGCGCTGCATTCACCTCGCGCGGCAGGAAATAGCGACGGCCGATCACGGCCGTGGCGGTGCGGATTCCGGTGTGGGGCCGAGCTGCTCTCGTAGGAAAGCGAGCGTTCGGTCCAATGCCTCTCGCGTGGGCTGTCCGGCCTCGTCGATGAGATGATTCGTCAGCACGCTATGAGCCGGCTTGGGGAAACGGGGGCTGGCATATTTCTCGTCGATCTCGATCGCTTCAAACGCTGCGCCGAATTCCGCGCGCAATCGTGCAAACCGCTCGCCTGGGCACATTGGGTCCTGGATAAATCGCAGCGCGAGTATGCGAGCCCCCTGATTGTCGATTTTTTCATGCGCCGCCTGTAATTCAGCGGCGGATGCGTGCAGCCCGCCGCGCCGTGACTGGGTGATGGCGAAAGGCAGGGACGGTTGCGACAAAACGGGGGCCAGCACCGGCGCGTCCAGCATCATCGCCAACGCAAAGTTGCCCGTAAAACACATGCCGATCGCGCCGACGCCGCGGCCCCCGCACTGGCCATGGGCGTCGCGGGCCAGGGCGCGCAGCCAGTCGACGATCGGGCTCGATTGATTTGCCGCGAGCACCCGAAATTCCTTGCTGATGCACGATTTCGCGATGACTCGCAGCGCATAGCCTCGCGTGGGAGGCCGCATGGGCTCGCCAAACAAGAGCGGCATGAACACGGTGTAGCCCGCCTGCACCACCCGCCGTGCAAAGGCGGCAACCTGGGGCGTTATTCCCGGAATCTCCGACATGACAATGACCGCCGGACCGTTGCCGGCACGATAGACGCAGCGCGCCGCGCCTTCAAATTCGAGGGTGCTCGCTTCGAATCCCGGTACTGTTTTTGTGGCTGCTCTCATTCAATCGGCTTAGCATGTCACGAATCTGCGCGGTTTGGGGGCATCACCACCGACTGCGGACTTCCGATCGCGCGCGGGCGGCCGTCCAGCGTGGCGGCGAGCGCCGATTCCAGCGGGGTATGCGCTTCGGCGCCGATGAGAGTACGCAATTTCGAGTTGTCCAGCCGCAGGGGAACCTGCCACAGATAGCGCATTTCCAGCATTTCGTGGAAGGCATTGACGAAGGGTGAGCCTAGTTTAACGGCCCACCAAGGAAACGGCTTGATCCGATGTTCGCTGAGGCTGAGCGCGCGGCAAGCCCCCTCGGCCATCTCCACACCGCGCTCGAACCAGTGCCCGCGAAAGTGGAACACCTCGTAGACAGACATCGGGCTTCCGCAATCAATCAAACGCACCATGGTCTCCGCGAGATCCGGAAGATACGCCCAGGAATGACCCACTTCGCGCGGTCCCGGATAGTAAACCGAACGCGCTTGGGTTGGGGACGTGACCATGCCGCGCGTCAGCCAGCTGTTGCCGGCACCCGGGCCGAAGAAATCGCCCGCGCGCACGACGATGGATCGAACGCCGTCAAGACCGGCCTTTTGCAGCCTCAGCTCCATCTCGACGCGCACTTGCCCCTTGCGAGAGGTGGGAATCTGCGGCGAGTCTTCCGTGACGACTGTCGGGACATTGACGCCAAAGTTATAAATCGTTGCCGGCAGCAAGATGCGCGCATTGCAGGTCCGCGCGGCGGCAATGGTGTTGTCGAGCATGGGCAGCGCCAGCCCGCGCCAATTGCGATAGTTCGGCGGGTTGGCAGCGTGCACGATGAGTTCGGTTCCACGCGCGGCCTCCACGACTTCGCTCGATTGCATGGCATCGCCCTTGAGCCATTGAACGGAATTTGGAAGCTTGCTCGATGTTGCCGCCACGGAAGGATCGCGATGCAGAGCCCGCACCTGCCAGCCGTGGCGCAGCAGCGCGCCTGCAACCTCTCGTCCGAGACTTCCAGTGATACCGATGACCAAGGCTGTTCGTGTCGCGCTGTGCATGTCTGTTCTCCCGTTGATTCGACGAGCCATGGTCGCAGGCCGGCCTGATAAATAAAATTGTCTATTCCAGTAGATCTGCTATACATAAATGCATGGGCAACGCCGAGCCTGGCTGGGATTTGTATCGCTCCTTTCTAGCGGTGTTGCGGCTGGGAAGCCTGTCAGCCGCGGGGCGCACTCTGGGATTGACCCAGCCAACCGTCGGCAGACACATTGCGATGTTGCAGACGAGCCTGGGCGGACGGGTGCTGTTTACCCGGTCGCAGACCGGCCTGATGCCGACGGCCGCCGCTCATGAGCTGCGCCCCCACGCCGAAGACATGGCGGCTGCCGCAGCCGCGTTTGTGAGAATGGGATCGGGCAATTTGGAAGAGACTGCGGGCGTCGTGCGCCTCGCCGCCGCCGATGTCGTGGGGGTCGAGATTCTGCCGCCGATCTTGAGCGAATTTCGATACCGATATCCGAACACCGTGATCGAGCTGTCGCTGTCCAATCAGATGGCGGACCTGCTGCGCCGCGACGCCGACATTGCCGTGCGCATGGTGCGCCCCAAACAAAAGGCGCTATTGGCAAAGCGCGTGGGCACGATTGCGCTCGGATTTCATGCGCATCGAGGCTACCTCGAGCGCTACGGTTATCCGGAGCGGTTGGAAGACTTGGCCCACCACACGATGATCGGGTTCGATCGCACCCCGCCCTTCGCCGGTCTGCTCGATGCCGTGCCGCTGGCCGTGACGCGAGAGCTTTTCGCATTCCGCTGCGACAATGACCTGGCGCAATTGGCCGCGCTGCGATCCGGATTTGGAATTGGGATTTGCCAGATCGGCATCGCGCGTCGCGATCCGGACCTCTTGCCGCTTCTCGGTAAGCACTTCAAGGTCGAGATGGAAATCTGGATCGTCATGCACAATGAATTGAAACGTATCTCGCGGATGCGTTTGATGTTCGATCATCTGGCCCTGAATCTCGCTCAGTACGCCGCGGCCCCCTGAGGTCGGGCAAAGTAGGCGCCGATGAGCCCGAGCATCGCGGCTGCGGACAACCAGAGGCCCGGAACCGCCGGATTGTGCGTGGCATGGATCAGGTAGGTGCTGATGGCCGGCGTGAAACCGCCGAATATGGCCGTCGCCAGGCTGTAAGCCAGGGCAAATCCCGACGTGCGCACGTCAGTCGGCATGATCTCGGTCAGGAAGACGACCATGGCGCCGTTGTAGCTGCCGTAGATGAACGACAGCCACAGTTCGACGGCCAGCAAGCGGGAAAACGAAGCATCGTGCACCAACCACAACATGGCTGGATAGGCGCTCACCATCATCAACGCCGTGCAACCAAAGAGTAACGGTCGGCGACCGATTCTATCGGAGAAGGCGCCCATGATCGGCAGCCAGAACAGATTCGATGCCCCGACGCAGAGCGTGACCAGCAAACTGTCCATCGGAGCGAGATGCAACTCGCCGCCAAAGGTGGGGGTGTAGGCCGTGATCATGTAGAAAGACACGGTGGTCATCGTGACCATCAGGGTTCCGATGAGCACGATGCGCCAATTGACCCGCAGCGAGCGAAAAATTTGCGACGTACTCGGCCGCGATGTACGTGCCCGGAATTCATCGGTTTCTTGCAAAGAGCGCCGCAGCCGAAACAGAAAGGGAATGATGGCGCAACCGATGAGCAGCGGCACGCGCCAGCCCCACGCCGCCATCTGCTCCTCCTGCAACGCCCTGCCCAGGAGAACGCCGACCAGGGCTGCGAACATCACCGCGACCTGTTGGCTGCCCGACTGCCAGCTGACATAGAAGCCCTTGTGACCCGGCGTGGCGATTTCCGACAGGTAGACCGAGACGCCGCCCAGCTCCATCCCCGCCGAGAAGCCCTGCAGCAGTCTCCCGCAGAGCACCACCAACGGCGCGATCAAACCAATGCTGGCGTACCCCGGCGTGCAGGCGATCGACACGATGCCGATGGACATGAGGCTGAGCGTCAGCAGCAGGCCGGCGCGCCTTCCATGCCGATCGGCATAGGCGCCGAGCACGATGGCGCCCAGCGGCCGCATGAGAAAGCCGGCTCCGAAAGTCATCAGCGACAGCATCAAGGACAGGAATGCGCTGCCGGTCGGAAAGAAAGCCTTGCCGATCGCCGTGGCGTAGTAGCCGAAGACCATGAAGTCATACATCTCCAGGAAATTTCCGCTGGAAACACGAATTACCGCCCAGATCGCCGACTTACGGCTGACGATGCTCACGCACCGATACTGACTGCTGCTGTGCACAGAGTCGAGAAACCTGTGAGAATTCGCACCCCCACTTGGGCGCGTTCGCCTACAGACGCCTCCTCGGCAATTCAACAGTATGGCCGAACCACTCAACAATGAGGTTCGCCATGAATGAGAATCTAAGCCCGCAAGCTCAAGAATTGCGTTCCCGGGTCTCCGACACGATCCAATCCACGAAAAGCTCGTTCGAAAAAGCGAATACTGCGGCGTTGGACGCATTGAAGAACGCGGCCAGTTCGGCCGACGATTACGTGCGCGAAAATCCGTGGATGGCCATCGGCGTGATTGCCGGCGTCTCCGCGGCGCTGGGGTTTCTTGCCGGATATCTGGTCGCTCCGCAGCAGCGTTCTTTCATGGGCATGCTGCGACGCTAGGAATGAGTTCTCTTCACCAATAACAAATCGAGGATCAATCCATGGATATGGTGTTGCTGCTGATTATTTTGCTGGTGCTGTTCGGCGGGGGCGGCGGTTTGTACTGGGGCATGGGCGCCGGATGGGGTATCGGTCCCATCGGGCTCATCATCGCCGTCCTGGTCGTGGCGTTCTTATTGAACGGCCGCCGCCGGCGACTCTAAAGCGTCACGATAGCGAGGCGAGACCGAATACTCCGAAGGACTGTCGCGGATCGGTCCACATTTCCTCGATGTACCATCCGGCGATTTCGACCAGCGCCGAAAGGGTACGCACGTCGTACTTGCGCGACGTTTCCGTGTGAATGGTCTCGCCCGCTTCGAAATCGAAGCTCTGTCCGTCGACCCTGGCGGTTTGCGCCTCGGTGCTCACCAGGTGCATCTCCACCGCCGAATTCACACTGTTCCAGCGCGCCTCGTGCGCAAATCGTTCCAGCCTGAAGTCGCCGTCGAGCTCGCGATTGATTCGCGCCAGCAGATTGGCGTTGAATGCCGCCGTAACGCCTTCGCGGTCGTTGTAGGCGGCACGCAGCACGCGCACGTCCTTGGTCAAGTCCGCGCCGATCACCGCGGTGCCCTTCGCACCCACATGCCGATGCATGCGCCGCAAAAAGGACACTGTCTCGCCATGGTCCAGGTTGCCGATCGTTGAGCCGGGAAAGAACGCGGAACGCCCCTTCAACGGAATGCCGCCGGGAATTTCGAAGTCGCCGGTGAAGTCGGCCACGATGGGCCAAATTCCGATGTTCGGAAAGCGGTGCCGCAGCGAAATGACCGCCTGGTCGAGAAAATCGCCGGAGATGTCGACCGGCACATAGAGCCGGGGCGCCTGCAGGGCCTCAATCAGGATTTCGGTCTTGATGCCCGCTCCCGCGCCGTATTCGATCAGGGTCGCGCCTTTGCCGATGAAGCCCGCCATCTCGGCGGCATTCGCCCGCAGAATGCCGGTCTCGACTCGGGTCGGATAGTATTCCTCGAGCTGCGTGATCTGCTCGAACAATTCCGAGCCGCGCTCGTCATACAGCCAACGGGACGGCAAGGATTTGCGTTGCTTCGAGAGCCCCGCAATGACGTCCTGGCGAAATAATTGAGGCTGCGAGAGCCGATAGTCTGCTGTTGCAAGCATTACGCGTCCTCCGCCAATCGCAATCCAGAGAATTGCCATCGGGCATGCGGTGCAAAGAAATTTCGATAGGTCGCCCGCACGTGATCTTCCGGAGTGACACAGGAACCGCCGCGCAACACGAACTGACCGGACATGAACTTACCGTTGTATTCGCCCAGCGCGCCTTCCATTGGACGAAAGCGCGGATAGGGCATGAAGGCACTGCGAGTCCATTCCCACACATCTCCAAACATCTGCCGCAACTCGCCTTGCGGCGCCGGAGCGGGTCTTGGCCGCAGGCGTTCGGAATCGACGAAGTTGCCGCTCACCGGCAGCGCACGCGCGGCGACTTCCCATTCAGCTTCTGTCGGCAGGCGCCGGCCCGCCCAGCTCGCAAACGCATCTGCCTCAAAATAGCTGACGTGCGTGACCGGCGCATCCAGGTCTAGGGGCTGAGAACCACGCAACGTCATGGACCAAAACTCCCCATCGCGCGCCTCCCAATAAAGCGGCGCAGTCCAGCCCTCGGCAGCGACCCTGGACCAACCGTCTGACAACCACAGCAAGGGATGGCGATATCCGCCGTCCGCGATGAACTCGGCCCACTCGCGATTCGTGACCAAGCGATCGGCGAGACGATAGGGTTCAATCTGCACGGCATGGCGGGGACCCTCGCAGTCGAATGCGAATTCCGATCCCTCATACCCCATCTGGAAAGGCCGCCGGGGAAATCTCGGTAGGTCAGCTTCCGGTCCAGCGGCTCGACCGGCAGCGGCACGGATTCCCGGTACGCGGGCCGCAATGGATTCTGCGCAAACAGATGCAAAATGTCCGTCAACAACAGTTCCTGGTGCTGCTGCTCGTGATGGCAACCCAGGTCAATGATCTTGAGCACGCTCTCCCCCGGCGCGCGTTGAAATAAGGCCGTCATCGCCGCATCGACGTGGCCGCGATAGGCCCGCACTTCCTCGAGCGTCGGCCGCGTGAGCAGTCCGCGCAACGGCCGCGGGTGCCGCTCGCCGACCGATTCATAGTAGGAATTGAAAAGAAAGTTGAAGCGTTCGTCGAAAGCTTTGTAGTTCGAAGAATGCGGTGTCAGAACCATTGACTCGAAGAACCACGTGGTATGCGCCAGATGCCATTTCGCGGGGCTGGCATCCGGCATCGACTGTACCGTCGCGTCGGCGTCTGACAGCGGAGCCGCGAGCGCCAGGCTGGCGGCGCGCACGGATTTGTATCGGCGCCGGAGCGTCGATAGTTCTTCACCCGCCTTCGCGGTGGGAGCGGTTTGTCTATTGAACATTGCTGGAACTGCCCGGGACTAATGACGCAACGAACGCCCATCGTAATGGTTGAAAATGCATTGTGGGGGACTATGCGAGAATACGACGTTTCGCGTCTCACCGATTTCCATGTAGGCAATCTCCGACGAGAAAGCCTAACTATCGAAAATATTTAGGAAAGTTTGCCCAGAGGTCTGTAATGCAATTGTCAGGTATTCCCTTCGGCACCACGGACTGGACGCGCCTGGAAGTCACCGAGCATAAGGGAGTGACGGGCTCAGCCTATTGGCGAACTCAGATGTTCGGGGACATCCGGGTGCGGATGGTCGAATATTCGCGCGACTACTTGGCCGATCATTGGTGCAACAAAGGGCACATTTTGCTGTGCCTCGAGGGCGAGCTCGACACGGAACTTGCTGATGGCCGCAATTTCACGCTCAAGCCCGGAATGAGCTACCAAGTCGCGGACGATGACGCGCCCCACCGCTCTTCGACGGCCGTGGGCGCCAAATTATTTATTGTCGACTGAGCGCTTTATTTGCTTTGAAGCCAGGTCCTGTGCGGTAGTCAGAGCATCGGCCGCGGGCACTTTCACATCCGGTTCGACACCGACGCCTTCCCAATTGGTCTTGGTCGTGGGATTGATGGCACGCGCAAACGGAACACCGATCATGAATCGATCATCGATGCGGTGGCCGGTCACAGGGTGCGCGCCGCCGCCGGTCACTTCACCGACTATTGTCGCGCGCTTCAGCACTTTGAGATTGTTGGAAAACTCCTCGCCGCCCGAGAACGTCGCATGCGAGGTCAGGACGAACACGGGTACGGTGGGCAAATGCTTGCCAGGAACGTAAGGCAGCGTCCAGTACTGGTGTGTTTCCCCACTCTTGCGCTCCCACAGGTCATTGAGATGGGTCGGCGTCGCAAAGAGATAGGTGGAAATCAGGGCGACCATCTTCGGATCGCCGCCACCGTTTTGCCGCAGATCGAAGATGAGGGCATCGACGTCGGCGAGAAAGTTCATGGCTGCGATGGCAGTGCCGCCGCAGATCTCCGGATCGGCGAAGAAATCGAACTTCAGATATCCAACGTTGTTGCTCAAGTGTTCGAGCTTCTCAAAACCGCAATTGGCCTCGTGCATCGCGGCGCGAAACCGCGCAATGGCGTCCGGGCTCGGTGAGGACGATTCTTCAGGCAACGGTGTGGGACTGAAAGTGACGGACAGATGCTTGTCGTGGCTGACCTCTCGAAAATGCTCAGTCAACAGGTTGGCGAACGCATTGCCGTCGGTCACCGCATCGTATTCGCCGCGCTTGGCGCGGCCCTGCACCGCCAACCCCATCTTCTTCGCAACGTCGGGGAAAACGTAGAACTCATTGATCTTAGCAATGGCGGCGTCGATGACGCGCGCTCGGGTTGCTGCATCGATGCTGCCTGCGGGAGTGTCGGGAACCGTCGTTTGCGAGGACGCCGCATTCAGGCCGAGAAGCAATGCGCCGGTCATGCAAAGCAGCGTCATCGCAATGCGCACACTGAGCCGCCCGAGCCGATGGGTGATCCTTTTCACTGGCAGCATGCTGTTCTCCGACTCATTCTCTGCGACCGGTCACTATTTGGACTTCTGTGCCATCGGCGTGAATGACAGGTCTTGATAGTCGTAGCTGAAATCGGCGAGCGGCGATACAGCCTTCAAGGTGACGTGCTCGACCTTGCCGTCCGCGTTCAAACCGAACGTGACGTAGGCCGGCTCAATGGTCTTGTCCTCGAATTTCGTCACGAAGCTGTCGTACTGCCAGTGCTCCAGAGCACCGCCCATGCGCGGCGTTGACTTGAAATCGATGGTGAGTGCGCCGTTGGCCCGTCCGATTTCAATATTGCCGTACCAGGGATCGGCATAGGTGCCGACGTAGCGCTCCAGCGGCAGCGAAGGCCCGATTTTTGCCGGTTGTGCGGTGCTCGACTGGAATGCCTTCAACGCCTCCTGCACTCGCTTCTGCCGTTCGGCGACGACTTTCTCCGGCCACGTGTCCTTGGGCAGGCCGAGATAGTGATCGAGCAGCTCGTACATCAGCCCGATGATGATCGCGCCATCCTCGCTGTTGATCTCGATCGAGAATCCAACATGCTTCTCCGGAATCAACACCACCGCTGTTAAAAATCCGAATACCGCGCCGCCGTGCCAGACGATCTTGGCGCCGCGATAGTCCCTCACGTCCCAGCCGAGCGCATAGGTGTTGAACATGGCCTGCGTCGGCGCCATTACACCCATTCGCGGGCCGACCGGCTGCAGGACCAGCGGCGTCCACATTTGGTCGTGCGCCGCCTGGCTGAACAGCCTGCCGGCATTGTTCGGCAGCGCCCCGGAATTCAGTTGAATCATCAGCCATCGCGCGAAGTCGTTGGCACTGATCGCGAGGCCGCCGGCGGGAGATGCGTTGGCGCCGAGATTGTCGCGCTCATTGAGAACCGATTGATCGCCGACTCCGCGCAGGCCGCCGTTCATGCGCGCGTGCGGTTGAGCGCGATCCGGATTGGCGAAATGTGTGTCGTCATCCGTGGTGGAATGCAGCATCCCGGCCGTCTTGAGCACATGGTTCGCGGTGAACTTCTCCCAGGTTTCGCCGGTGACTTCCTCGATCAACTGACCCGCGACCATGTACAAGATGTTGTCGTAGGCATAGGCGCTGCGAAAACTGGTGGCCGGTTTGATGTAGCGCAACCGCCGCACCGATTCTGCGCGGCTCAAATTCGTGCGGGGCACGAACAGCAAGTCGCCCGCGCCCAGCCCCAAACCGCTGCGGTGGACGAGCAGATCGCGGATGGTCATTTCACGCGTCACCCAGGGGTCATACATTTGAAAGCCGCGCAGATGATCGATGACCTTGTCGTCCCAGCTGATCTTGCCCTCATCCACGAGAATGCCCAGCGCGGCCACGGTGAACGCCTTGCCGGTGGAACCGGTCGGAAAAATCGTGTCGGAACCCACCGGATCGGGTGCACCGAGACGCTTGACGCCGAACCCTCTCGCCATCGTGACCTTGTCGTTCTCGACAATGGCGATGGCCATACCGGGAACACCGATCTGTTTGCGCAGGGCTTCGACGCGGCTCTCGAACCCCGAAGGCGGCGCGGCGAATGCGGCTACCGTGCTCAGAAACATCCCCAAGCCTAAGGCTGTAGTTTTCATCTTAATCTCCGCGAGAAACGCTGGCCTTCAGGCCGGCGAGGGATAACGCCACGCGTAGCCTTGCGTGCCTCCCACGACTCGCATTTCTTGATGTTTGCCAAGGTGTTATGCCCTGGCTTTTTGGTATACTGTATGGATGTCCAGTTCTCGATGTAGCGCTGTTCGGGTCCTGCGCCTGCGGGTGAAGGACAAGCACGCTGTGTGGCTTTGCGGCTTGGCGCGCGAGGTCAACACGGTCTTTAATTACTGCAACGAACTGTCGGTCAAAGTGTTCGAGCGCGAGCGGCGATTCTTGTCGGGATTTGATTTCTGGCCCTTCCTCAAAGGCGCCACGCGCGGTGAGTGTGCCTTGCATCTTCCGGTTCAAGCGGTGCAGGAGATCGCGGAACAATACGCGCGGTGTCGCCGACAACATCAAAAAGTCCGACTCGCCTGGCGCAAGAGCGGCGGTGCCCGCCGATCCTTGGGCTGGATTCCCTTTAAGGTCAGAACGATTCGCTATCGCGGGGGACAGGTCTACTTCGCAGGACGTTGGTTGTCGCTGTGGGACAGCTATGGGTTGGGCAACTTCGAACTGCGTGCGGGTAATTTCAGTGAAGACAGCCGCGGACGCTGGTATCTGAATGTCTGTGTGCCGAGTGCGCAGCGAGTCGGGGATGAGAGAAATAAACCGACCACCCAATCGATTCTCGATCGCTTGGTCCCGAGTCTGGGCATCGATCTGGGGTTGAGGACCTTTGCTGCTTTCACTGATGAGGCGATTCCGCCGATCGAGGCCGAGCGCTTTTATCGTGACTTGGAACCCGCCCTGGCCCGCGCCCAGCGGGCCCGCCTTCGAAACCGAACCCGAGCGATTCACGCCAAGATCGCGAATCGGCGCAAAGATTTCTTGCATAAATTGAGCACCCGTTTGGTGAAGGCCAACGGTGCGATCGTCGTCGGCAACGTAAATGCCTCTGCTCTCGCAAAGACCCGAATGGCCAAGTCGGTGCTCGATGCGGGCTGGAGCGCATTTCGAACCATGCTGCAGTATAAATGCGCTGACGCAGGCGTGTGGTTTGATGAAGTCAATGAAGCGTTTTCCACCCAGACCTGCAGCGTGTGTGACAGCCGCGCCGGCCCCAAAGGCCGGAAAGATCTCGGAATAAGGGGATGGCAGTGCACTGTGTGCGGAGCGATCCATGATCGTAACGTCAATGCAGCTCACAATATCCTCGCGGCGGGACATCGCCGTCTTGCAGAAGGAATCCTCGGCCCTTGAGGGAGAGGATGATGTCAAGCAAGAAGCTCCGGTTGAATTGCGTTCAAAGAGATGATCTCGGCAGCCCGCTCTGCCTCGATTCGCCGGGCGGCACGATCGAGCGCGAACAGCATGGCGGCGGCGAATACTGAGATGACGGTCAAAATGGCAAAAAACTGGGCGTGGCTGCGGCCCGCCCACAGGGTGCCGACGGCGCCCGCCGAAAAGCTCCCGGTGGCTAGCGCGCAATACCACGCGGCCACCGTGGTGGCGCCGTAGCCTGCCGGCGCCAGGCGCGCAAACAATCCAAGGCCCGTGGGCAAGATATACAGTTCGCCCAAGGTAAAGACGGCGAAGAATAGCGCCAGCCACAACCAGCTCGCGCGGCCTTCGCCCGCCGAGAGTGATACCACGGCGAGCAGCAGATACGCGGCTGCAACGAACAGCGCGCCCAGCGCCATCTTGCGCATCGAGGATCCGGTCGATCCCGCTCGAGCGCGCCGGCCCCAATGCGCCAACAGCATGGGCGTCATGACGATGACCAGCAACGGATTCAACGATTGGAACCAGGTCATCGGAATGGTCATGGCCCCGGCGGCGCGGTCGATACCGACGTCGGCCCACAGCGCCACAGTGTTTCCGACCTGCTCATAGGCGCCGCGAAACACGGTCACCGAAATGATCACCGCAAATAGGAGAAGGAATGTCGCGCGGTAACTCCTTGCGGGCGCGGCAGCGGTCGCGACCGTGTTTTTTTTTGCGCGCGCCTGGTCCGGAAGATACCTGCCGCCCAGCACATATATAAGGAGTCCGGCCAGCATCCCGACTCCGGCGGCGCCGAATCCCCAGTGCCAGCCGTAGAGCTCGCCGAGCGTGCCGCAGATCAAAGGAGCCAGGAATCCGCCGAGATTGATGCCGACGTAATACACGTTGTAGGCCCAGCTGCGGCGCGGATCGTCGGGCCGATACAGGCCGTCGATTTGGCTGGGCAAGCTCGGAAAGAACAGTCCATTGCCCAAGGCGATGGTCGCGAGTGCGAAATAGAACAGCGGTTCGAAAGCCATCATGAAATGACCCGCGGCCATGATGCTGGCGCCGATGATCACCGCGCGCCGCTTGCCGAGCCAGCGATCCGCGATAACTCCCCCAAAAATCGGTGTGATGTAGGCCACGCCCACATAGGCGCCATAGATGATCGACGCCTTTTCCTGGCCGATCAGCAATTGCTTGGTCATGTAATAGACCAGCAAGGCGCGCATGCCGTAGTAGGAGAAAATCTCCCACATCTGGGTCAGAAAAAGTATGGTGAGACCGCGCGGCTGACCGAACCAAGTCTGCGGGCGCGTGTTCATGCGGTTTTTAAGCGCGCGTGCCGCCCCACACTTGCTCGCCGCTCCACGCGTGGCCGTCCGTGTAAGTCATGCTCGGCGTGCGATCCTTGGCCAGGAAGATCGGACCGTCCAGGTCCACCACATCGCAGAGCTGTCCGAGCACGAACGCCGGCGCCATGGCCAGACTCGTGCCCACCATGTTGCCCACCATGACACCCAATCCAAGGCGCCGGGCTTCGCGCGCCATCGCCAGCCCTTCGGTCAAGCCGCCGCACTTGTCCAGCTTGATATTCACGACATTGAATCGCCCGACCAAACCGGCGACGTCCTTCAAGCTGAGCACGCTCTCGTCGGCGGCAATCGGAATCGGCGATTTGAAACCGGCCAGGTCTGCCTCACGTCCGCGCTTCAAGGGTTGCTCGAGCAGCGAGACGTTGGCGCGAATCAGCACGCCCAGCAGCGAATCGAGCGCATCGACGCCGTAGCCCTGGTTGGCGTCAACTCCCATCCACACCTCGGGGCGGGCCGCTCGCACGGCCTGCACACGCTCGATGTCTACAGCCAAGTCGCCGGTCAATTTCAACTTCAGGGACCGCGCCTGGGCGTATTTGCGCGCACCGGCCGCCATGACCGCCGGATCGTCCGCGCCCAGCGTGAATGTCGTGATCAGCGGCTTCGGCGTCGGCAGACCGGCCAGTTTCCAGACGGGCTCACCGCGGCGCTGCGCGTCGAGTTCCCACAAGGCACAATCCACGGCGTTGCGAGCGCCGCCGGGCGGCAGCAACTCTTGCAGCGCCGCCCGATCGACGCCTCGCTCAATGGCAGCGCGTGCCGCCTCGATCTCGGCCACCATGGTCGGCGCCGTATCTCCCAAGTAGTAGACGCCCGAGGCTTCCCCACGGCCACGATGGTTGCCGTCCTCGAGAGTTGCGACCACGACGTCCTGCTCTTCGAAAACAAATCCGGAAATGCGAAACGGCGCCGACAGGGGCAGCTTCTCGACCGCAACATGCAGCTTCAAACCAGGCATCAGTAGTACACTCCAAAGCCAATCAGATTGAATGTAAAGGCGACCCAGAGCACGACGAAGGCCGACAGCGCCAGCACGATGCTCCACACCTTGGCCGGCCAGCGGCGCGCGCCGGTCCACACGGTCCAAAGATTCCAGGCGATCAGGGCGGAGCCCAGAACGAACGCCAGAATGCCGAACACCTGCGCAAAGCGGATGTTGCCGTTGAAGCTGTTGGTCAGGTTGTTGAAGTCGCTGAACATGCGGATCACGGTCAACGCCCACAGTCCCAGTCCCGCAGCCAGCAAGATGGCTCCGATCTTGCTGAAACGATAGGCGCGCAGCGCCTCCGGAGTCAGCGCCAAGGTCGCGCCAAAGCGGCGGCGCACGATGGCGGTGATCGGCCAGAACACGGCCGTCAGCAGCAGGGCTCCCATGGCGCAATAAAACGCCGGCAGCAGCCACGCGCCGCTCTCGGACCCGGGCACGCGGTCGAACACCATGAACGGCGAAATGCCGTCGATGCTGAATCGCACGGCTTTCCCGTCCACCACCTTGGCGGCCAAACGTTCGTGACCATCCGGATCCCGCCACACGAAGGGAGCCGTTTCCACCCAGTGCAGCGGCTTGCCGTTCAATCCTTTGAACGGCGTGACGAGCTCGCCCTTGGCATTGACGCCGAGCTTGGTTTGTCCAAACAGGCCGACCGACGCCAAGAAGCTCGACTGCGACCCGCGCGAATTCGCCCAATGGCCCTTGAGGAGCGCCGCATGGCCGGCGGCGGTTTTTTCGTCAAACTTGGCGGCGTTGGTTTCCGCGGCGGGGAAATATCGATCCGCGAAGTCCTCGAACAACGCGCCGCGCAGGCCGCCCGCGGCACCTTCTTTACCCAGGCTGTTGAACGAGACGTAGAAACCCACGCCTTCCTTCAAGAACAGGTGCAACGAGGTGTGAAAGTTCTGGGTGTCTCCCAAGTGCGCGATCACTTCGCGGCCGTTGATGTTGGTTTCAAAGAAGCCCAGCTCCATCCGGTTCAGCGGCGGCAGGATGGTGAGCGGACTGTTGTGCATCATTTCCGCGGTCTCGGCCTTCAAAATGCGATTGCCGTGATACTCGCCGTTTTGCAGGTGCGCGATCATGAAGTGCGCCATGTCCTCGCCTGGAGAGGCCAGCGAGCCTGCCGGCGCCGGCCCGATGATCTCGAACGGCTTCGCCGGTTCGGAGGCTTGCGGGTAACCCTGGGACATCAGCGGCGCCAGATCGGCCGGCAAGGGCTGACGGAAGGTCGAATGCTTCATGTCGAGCGGCGCGAAAATATGTTTGTCGACGTAATCGTCAAAGGTCTCGCCGGAAACGCGCGCCACGATATAACCGGCGAGAGATGCGCCGTAGTTTGAATAGGCGGGCGTGCTGCCGGGTGCAAACACCCGCTCCGGAACCCATTGCTTGAGGAGCGCCTCATAGCCGGGCGCCTTCGGATTATCGGACATGATGCCCTTCGCCTGCTCCTCGAAGCCGGCGACATGCTGCATGAGTTCGCGCATGGTGACCGGCTTGCCATCGCGGGCCGGGATTTTGAAATCGATGTATTGATTTACATCGGCATCGAGATTGATCTTGCCCTGCTCGACCTGCTGCATGACCGCCGTCCAGGTGAAGAGCTTGGAGACCGATCCCGGCCTGAACAAAGTCAGCTTCGGATCCACCGGCGTGCGCTTCTCGACATCGGAATAGCCGAACCCGCGTTCAATCAGTATCTGGCCATCCTTGACCACGGCGACCACGGCGCCGGCGAGGTCGCCGGTGCGCAGCGCGTAGGGCATGTAGCCATCCAGCCATGCGTTCACATCGTCCGCGGTCAGCGGCATGGCCGCGGGCGTCGTTGCGGTTGGCGATTCAGCAGGCGCCTGCGCCGTTGCTGTTGGGGCAGTGGCTGCCGCGGCGGGGGGTGCCGCAGTCGCGGGAGGATTTTTCTTCTGAGCCGTGGCGGTCAGTGTCGCCAGAGTCAGGACCGCCGTGGCGAGCAGGGTGAACGTACGCATGGTTTCTCTTCTTGCGACCGGGTCGCTGTTATCTAACGAACTTTTACATCGCGCAAACGATCATTACGCGAGACATTTATCCACGAGCTTGTCGAAGGCCGCGCCGGCGCGCATGGGATCGGCAACCGGCACGCCCAGACGCGCGCTCTCGGCGACGAGCAATTTGTCGGCGTCGCCGGCGCTGAGCCCGGAGGTATTCAAACTGACGCCCGCGCACCGGATTGCCGGGTTGGTGCGGCGGCCCAGCCGCAAATTCAAATCGATGGTGTCGAACACGTCCGGCAGCGCATAACCCGGATGTCCGAGCATTTCCTGGCGATCGATGTCGTGACAGACGACGATCACGTCCGGTTGGCTGCCGTGCAGCAGGCCGAGCGACACGCCCGCATAGGACGGATGGAACAAGGAGCCCTGCCCTTCTATGACGTCCCAATGCTGCGCCGGCGCATCCGGACTCAAGATCTCAGCCGCGCCGGCCTCGAAATCCGCGATCACCGCGTCGATCGGCATACCGCCGCCCGCGATCAAGATGCCGGTCTGTCCCGTCGCGCGAAAGTCCGCATCGACTCCGCGTTGCACGAGCGCGCGCGCGAGGGCCAGCGCCGTATATTTCTTGCCCACGGCGCAATCCGTGCCGACGGTGAGCAGCCGCTTGCCGGTCCGTTTGGCGCCGGATGCAATTGGAATATTCTTCGGCGGCGTGCGCACATCGATGAGGCGGCGGCCATGACGTTCCGCGGCGGCCTTCAGCTGCGGCACGTTGCCGAGTTTCGCGTGCATGCCGCTGATGATGTCGAGTCCCGACTCGAGCGCCTCGACCAGCGAGGGGATCCAACTCTCAGCGATGACTCCGCCGGTATTGGCCACACCGATCACCAAGGCGCGAGCGCCGCGCGCACGCGCCTCCTTCGGCGTCAATCGCGGCAGATCGGTCGTGACGGTTGCACCGGCGCACGACCACTCACCGACGCAGCGATCAGGTGCCCAGTCGCGCAGTCCGAACGCCGTCTTGGCGTAACCCTTTTCCGTGGTATCGCCGAGAAAGAGCAGATACGGGTGAGGTAAATCCAGCACCTGCGCCATTCTGGTCTCCGCCGCGTGCAATTCGCGTTTTGTATTCATTTTTCTAAGTCCAAGTAGTACCCAGCAGCCGGCGAAAATTGCCGCCAAGCACTGCTTGAATGTTCGAATCGCTGTAACCGCGGCGGATCAAGGCCGCCGTGAGGTCGTACACCTTGCGGGGGTGATCAAAGCCGTCGGTGTCGATCTTGTCGCGGAACGCATATGAGGCCTTGTAGCCCGCCTTCAGCTGCTTGTATTGGTCGGGCGGCATGTGATCGTATCCCATCAGGTCGGCGTCCGAGCCGATGCCGACGTGCTCGATGCCGACCAGCTTCACGACGTGGTCGATGTGATCGACGATGTCTTCGACCGTGGTCGGTTCCTTGTCCTTGACGAACATGCGCACGCCGGTGATGCCCATGACGCCGCCCTTCGACGCCAGCTTGCGAATCGCTTCGTCGGTTTTGAGGCGCGGATGATTATTGAGCGCGCGGCAATTCGAGTGCGTAAAGGCGATGGGCTTGGGAGACAATTCGACGGCATCCAAGGTGGTCTTATCGCCGCTGTGCGAAACATCGACCAGCATTCCCACTTCGTTCATCGCCTTGATGATCTCGATGCCGTAGTCGCTGATCCCGCCGTCGACCCGTTCCGTGGAACCGCTGCCGATCAGATTCTGCGTATTATAAGTCAGCTGCGCGCAGCGCAGACCTAATTCGTAGAACGCTTTCACGTCCTTCGGCTCTCGAAATTCGTCGGCGTTCTGCAAACCCATGATGACGGCAATCTTCTGCTTGGCCTTCGCGGTGTCCAGGTCGGCAGCTTTGCCCACCAAAGAGAATACGTGGGTATTGCGCCCGACAAATCCGCTCCACGCGGCGATGAATTGCAGCGCATCGTCATAGGCGCTCGCGCCGCCGACGCCCACGGAATTGTGAAATCCGGTGATGCCACACGTCCGAAACATCGCGGCCTCAGAATCGGTCAACGGGAGCGCATAGGCCTCGGGGCGAAAATCCAGTTTGAGCGGCGCGAGCATGTCGATCACCAGCGAACGCTGCACCAGGTCCAAAACCTTGGATGGATACTTGTTCTTTACATCCGAAGCGGCGGCGGCTTGGGCCAGGTCCACATTGGGTAGCGCGAGAGCAGCCCATGCGCCGGCCATTGCTTGCAATGTGCGGCGGCGGGTTAGGCGAAGGGAAGAGTCGGACATCGTTTGCTTATCCTGATATCATGTCGCAACTAAGCCAGAATAATCCTGTATAGACAATTGTCAATGAAATTCTCTATACAGGTCTGTTTGCGCGATTTCTAAAATTTGTATGTTTGGCGGGCGGGAAGCGGTTGACCTATCACATGCGGTAGGTATGCTGCGAGCGGCCCACGGAAACGTCATTTTCAAGGCGGCTTGGATGGATATGAATACGCGTCACCCCACGCTGGGAAGCTTGCTGCGCTCTTTGAGGGCGCGTAACGGCTGGACCTTGAGCCAGATGAGCGAGCGCACCAGTATTCCTGTGTCCACCCTTTCCAAGGTGGAACATGACCGACTCACCTTGAGCTACGACAAGTTGGTGCAATTGAGCCAACGGCTGGAAATCCGCGTCTCCGAGTTATTCGCAGACCCGACCGAAACGGAACCGGCGGTGACCGCGCGCCGCAGCATCGGACTCACCGACGATGCGGTGCGGGTGAATACAAAAAACTACGATTATTATTACCTGTGTCCTGAGCTGCGCCGGAAGCGAATGATCCCAATCTTGACGCGCATCCGCGCCAAGAGCGCAGAGGAGTTCGGCGACTTGGTACGCCACTCGGGCGAAGAATATATCTACGTCCTGAAAGGCGCGATCAAGGTCCTCACCGAGTTTTACGATCCAGTGGTCTTGAACAGCGGCGAGTCGATCTATCTGGACAGCAACATGGGGCACGCTTATGTCACCGCGGAAGGCTGCGACGAGGCGGTGGTGCTCGGCGTGTGCTCGAGCACCGACGAAGGGTTGATCCACTCCCTGATGTCGCTGCACGGCGAGACCGAGGCGGCCGCGCCTGCGCCTTCTGCCGAGCCTGCGCGCGCTCCCGTCAAGGCGCTCAAGAAGGCCAGGGGCCGTTAGGGTTCGAGCGCGAATTCCAGTGCGCGGCTGATCCGGGAGTGATCGGCTTGTACACAAATATTCGATAGGTCCTGGCGCTGATTTTCGAGGCCAGATCGAATTGGGTTGCGCCGAACAGAGGGACGGGAGACTGCAGCCGTGCTTCGGCCGGCGCCGTTGCGTGCTCGGGTCCCGCAGCGGCGTCAGCAGCTTTGGCCGCCTCTAACTCGAAGCGGCCAAAGCCCAAGAGCAGGACGAGCGCCAGTGCCGGTGTTCGCCGCATGATCGGTTGCGAAAACATCTTCGCCGTTAGAATTTAACCCCTAGCTCGATGCCGATGGTGCGCGGCTGAATGAAGGACGCCGTACCGGTTTGATTGGCGCCACCTTCGCTGGAGTAATCCTGAATACCGCGCGAGTTCGTAATGTTGTTGCCGTACAGCTGCGCGCTGTAGCGGTCGCTGTCCAGGCCGACACGCAGCTGCAAGGTGTTGTAAACCGGCAGCTTGACGTGCGGAACGACCACATCCGAGGACGGCGAGAACGAGGTAAAGCGGGCTCCGGTGTAGGTCTCCGAGGCTCCCACATAGGCTGAGTAGTTGCCAAATGCCGGCCAGCGGTAATCGACGTTGAGCGTCGTACTGACATTCGGCACGAACGGCAGCTTGTCGCCCGAGTTCGCGCCAAGTCCCGGCGCGTCGGCGGTCAGGTGCGCGTCGGTATACGCCCCCAACAAGCCGATCGTGAGACCGTCGAGCGGCCGCCACCCAAAGTTCCACTCGACACCCTTGCTCTTCGCGCTGCCGGAATTGCCGTTGATGCCAACAGGGCCGGCCGGTGTGTTCACGATGCTCAGGATTTGGATGTCCTTCCAATCGATATAAAACACCGCCATATCGACGGAAAATCTTTTGTCGAACAGGTCGGTGCGAAATCCGATCTCGTAATTCTTGGTCGAGTCCGATTTGAACGTCGGCGGATTCGGCAACGTGGGCGTCGGAAGATTCGGGCCGCCGGGACGAAAGCCGGTTGCGACCCGCACGTACGCCAACGTGTCCTCATTGATGTGCCAACGCGGCGCAACTGACCAGGTCGTGCTGGTTTGCTTGGAGAACAGCGCGGGGAAGGGTGTATCGACCGGGCCGTACAGAACGCAGCACTGGGTGGTGACCTGCGAGTGCTGCTTCACGTCCGTGCCGCGTCCGCCAAGTTCCAAGTCAAACGCGGTATTGAAATGATAAGTGATGTCGGCAAAATACGAGGTTTCCTTATAGTCGCCCGGTACGATGGCGCCGCCGACCGGGGGCGCCAGCGCGGCTCCCGAAGGATCGCTTGCCGCGAACACCTGGAAGGGTTGGGTGAGGGTGGTAATTTCGCGCGTGTAAAAGCCGCCGATCTGCCAGTCAAATCCGTGGCCGAACAGGGTGTTGCCCGGATCCGAGCTGAGCCGCATCTCTTGATTCAACTTGTGCACGTACTCGACTTGATCGCCGACGAACAGCACGGGCTGGCCATATATCCCGGCCAGTAGATCTGCATACGTGAAACCGGGCGCCAAATTCGAATTGCTCAGATTCTGAATGAAGTGCAGATTGAAGCGGCCGTAGCTGGTGGCCGACATCAATGTCGCCCAGTGAAAGTCGTAGCTCATGTTCAACGCGGCGTATTTGAGCGAATTGTCTTCTTGGCCCAGAACGCCGGCGTTGTTGACGAATCCGTCAACGCGGTCGAACTGGTTCGGCGGCCCCACCGGAGGCGTGGCCGCAGCACCCACGACCTGCACAGAATTGCTGCCGTGGGTCTTGAGATGCTGCTCGAAAACGCTGAGGCGCGCCGAGAAATCAGTGGTCGGCTGGACCAGCAATGAAGCGCGCAAGCTGTAGCTGTCGCCCTTGTTGATGTCGGTCTCGCCAATTTGGGGATTGTCGATCCAGCCCGAGAGACGCTGCTGGACGGCGCTGACCCGCAGCGCGGCCTTGTTGTCCCAGAACGGCACATTGACGAAGCCTTTGATGCTTCCCCCAAGCGAACCGCCGTCGACGGTCTCGCCGTTCACAGTGACCCCACCTTCGAACTTGTTGAGATTGGGCGGATTGGTCACGTACTTGATGATGCCGCCTTCGGCCGCGGCGCCGTACAACGTGCCCTGCGGACCGCGCAGCACTTCGATGCGTTGCAAATCATAGGTGTCTACATTGGCGCTGAAAAATGCGCCGTCGGCCTGTGCCCCCGACATGAAGAACGGAATGTCGTCCACCGTCGTGGCGATCGTAGCGCCGACGCTGCCGACATTTTGTCCGCGCAGGATGAGTCTCGAAAAAGCCGGGTCGCTGGTCTGCAAGGACAAGCCTGGAACTTGAGCGGCCCACTCCTGAAATCCGGTTAGCTGACGCAGCGCCAATTGGTCTCCGCCGAGCGCCGTGACGCTCATCGCGACATCTTTCAATTTTTCGTCGCGCTTGCTCGCCGTTACGATGATCTCGTCCAACTGCCCTTGTGCGGTATCCGCCCAAACGGCAGCGCTGGAGACGAGTAATCCCGCACCCGCGACCTTAACCACGAAATGTCGAATAGCCATTGTATTCCCCGTTTTTAGTTCGACCGATGGCGGGCAGTAGAGCCGCACAACCAAGGTGCCAGGCTCGCCCAGGCTCTGGAGCCCAATATATTTTCTATTATCCTGATTGGCAACTAGTTTCTGATTGCGCCAAGTTTTGCCTAAATTTCGATGGTGATATATCGAATTCCAGTACGGATTCAGCCCACTTAGGTGTGCTGGACGACCGCGCTGCGGCCGAGGCAAGCCTTTCATTCCGCCGTACTCGGGCCTCGCAGAAGGGTTTTAGGCCGTCCAGGGCAGAGTTTGGGTCGAGTACCGCGTTACTGGCCGAATTCGCCCCGGAATGCTCGGTGAGGAGTCGAGCCGCAATTTTTCATTGTAGAAAATTTCTCTTAATGTAAACATCGCGCTCAGCCAGCGTAGCTTCAAGGGGATAACATAATGTCTCGTCAGTGCCCACTTCTCTTCTCGGCTTCAATCATTTCCTGCTTATTGAGTCTCGCTGTCGTAGCTCGTGCCGCTGCTTCAGAGCCGGCCGCTGCGCCAAATTCGAATCCTCCGCCGGCCCATTCCCTCGAGCGCGCCGATCTTGAGCCCTGGCTCGACGGCTTCATGCCCTACGCCCTTGAGCGCGGCGATGTTGCGGGCGCGGTGGTTGCCGTCGTCAAGAACGGCGAGGTGATCTTCGCGAAGGGCTATGGACTTGCCGACGTGGAAAAGCACAAGCCGGTCGACGCGGAACGCACGATGTTTCGGCCCGGCTCGATTTCCAAGCTGTTCACCTGGACTGCGGTGATGCAGATGGTGGAGCAGGGCAAGCTCGACCTCGACAAAGACGTCAACGAGTATCTGGACTTCAAGATACCGCCTCGCTCGGACGGTCCCATCACGCTGCGCAACATCATGACGCACACGCCGGGCTTCGAGGAGCAAATAAAATCGCTGATCGTCTCGGACCCGAAGCTGCTGGCGCCTCTCAAGGTCTATGCTGAACAAAAAACACCCGCGCGCATATTCAAGGCCGGATCGACGCCGGCGTACTCCAATTATGCGACCGCACTCGCCGGCTACCTCGTTGAACGCGCTTCAGGGCAGCCTTTCGATGACTACCTCGATGCCCATCTGTTCAAACCGCTGGAAATGTCGCATGCCACATTTCGACAGCCGTTGCCCGCGGCGTTCGAGGCGGACATGTCCCAAGGCTACGCGCTCGGATCACAGCCCCCAAAGCCCTACGAGATCGTAACAGCGGCGCCCGCCGGGAGCCTCGCGGCCAGCGGCGTCGACATGGCGCATTTCATGATTGCGCATCTGGAAGGCGGCGAATACCACGGCGCACGCATCCTGAGCGCGGAAACGCTGAAAAAGATGCATGAAACGCCCACCGACATGATCCCGCCGCTGAACCGAATGATGCTTGGGTTTTACGAGCAAAACTACAACGGCCATCGGGTGATCAGCCACGGCGGGGACACGGTGTACATGCACAGTTACCTGCATTTATTGTCGGATGATCACGTCGGTCTGTTCGTGTCGGTCAACAGTCAGGGCCGCGAAGGCGCCGCCGGCGCGATTCGTGGCGCCCTGTTCGATGAGTTTTTCGGGCGCTATTTTCCCGCAGCGCTGGATGCGGGCAGCGTCGATAAGAAAACCGCCGCGGAGCATGCCAAGCTGATGACGGGCTATTATGAAAGCTCGCGGCGCCCGGAAACGTCGTTCTTGAGCGTCCTCAGTTTTGCCAGTCCCTTCAAGGTCAGCGTCGACAAGGATGGCTTCCTGACTGCGCCCTCCTTCAAGGGCCGCAACGGCGCGGTGCGTCGCTACCGCGAGGTCGCGCCTTTCGTTTGGCGTGATGTCGACAGCAACTGGCGGCTGGCCGCGAAGGTGGTGGACGGACACGTGCAGCGCCTCAGCATCGATGAAATTTCGCCCTTTACGGTGTACGAGCCAAGCCGGTGGTGGCGCTCCGCGGCTTGGCTCGTACCGGCCGTGGAATTCTCCTTCGCTGCGCTTCTGTTGACGACGCTGCTGTGGCCGGTGGCCGTGATCGTGCGCCGCAGAAATAATCTGAAGCTGGACCTGGTCGGGCGTGACGAACGCGGCCGCCTGGTGTCGCGCGTCGCGGCTGTGGTGGTGACCGTGGTTTCGCTTGCATGGCTGGGGTTGTTTACGGTACTCAGCACGAGAACCGCGATGCTCGGACCCAGCCTCGATCCGTGGCTGTTTCTGCTGCACTTGGTCACGATCTTAGGCTTCGTCGGCGGGGCGATCGCGCTGCTCTGGGCCGCAGTGGTAGCCTGGACCGGCAACCGACGCTGGCCCGGCAAACTTTGGACATCAGTGCTCGCCGCCTCTGCGGTGGTGATGCTGTGGATGGGGTGGGTGTATCACTTGACCTCGTTCACTTCGAGGTACTGAGGTGAAAAGGCGCGGCGCTTGAACGAAGGCAACTACGGCCGAGTTGCCTTGCCGCGCGCGTACAGCTGCCAGAGGCCTACGGTCATGACGGGCAGCACGAACACGGCCAGGAACATGTACGCGAGGCCCCGGTAACCGCGCGCGATCAGGGTCACCAGGCCAAAGCGCGCGGCCAAAAAGATCGATCCCAGCAGCAGCGCGCCGGTGATCCACAACCGGGCGGACTTTGACAGGCTGCCGCCCTTTCGGGCCAGGTAGGCTTCGGCAATGCGCTCGTTGAACGCGTGCACGCAGCCCGTGCCGCTTTCCAGCAAGGCGAGAAAGATCATCAGCTGAAACAGGTAGTGGAACGCGGGGAAATTCAGGCGCTGCAGCAGGAAATCCGAGGGCAGCGCTTCGCCGCCGATCTGCGGATAGTAGGCGATCATGCAGACGAAAAAGAGCAGCGCAGGCAGCATCGCGAATGGACCGGCCAGGGCTCCGGCGATGACGGCATTCTTGTGGCTGCGCAAATGCCGCAGCACCGGCAGGATGATCACGGCGCCGACCACGTTGTAGCCGGCATAGGTGAATCCGCCGAGCACCCAGCCCTCATGCGGCGTCGGTATGGACAAGTTCTGGATGATTCGATCGCCGAATGCGAAGAACGACAGCACCACAAAAATTGCGTACACGGCGTATAGAAATATCGAAACCCACTTGAACAACTGCTCGACCGAGCCCGTGCCGTAAGCGGTCACGACACTGATGCAGACGATGAGACAAAGCGTTCCAACGAGCGGCGGCCAGCCCATCAGCGCCGTGCCGATGGCTCCCGCTGCGGCACCGAAGACGGCGAGGATCAAGATGATGAACAGCAGATAGCAGATTTCGAAAACCACCCAGCCCGGCCCCAGCAGGTTTTTGAAAAACGCGCGATAGTTCCAGCTCGAGGTGGCATAGGCCAATGCAAAGGTGACCGCGCAAACTGCGCTCCAGATCAGCATCGCCAGCACGATGGCCATCAAGCCGCCGCGCGGACCGCTCGGCAGGAAGAACTCGGCGAGCTCGCGGCCCGTGGCATAGCCGCCCCCGATGACCACTGCCTTGAAGGCGAAACCCGGCAGCAGGTAGCGCTGAAACCAGGAAGACTCGCTCGGGGTCGCCGCAGGGATTGTGCTCACGGCGGCGCGTGCCCTGCGGACGGTGCGGGCCCGGCGGACGCCTCGTAGCCCGCACCCCTCAAGACATTCCCCGGCTTCGCGCCCGTGTGACGGCCCTTATCAACGACCAGTTGCCCGTTCACGAGAACGTAATCGATACCGGTCGGATAGGTGGTCGGATTTTCATAGTTCGCGACATCGTCCAGGCGCTCTTCATTGAAGATGGTCACGTCCGCCTTCAGGCCTTCGCGGATGACGCCGCGGTCGTACAGCCGCATCCGCGCGGCGGGCCACGAAGTCATCTTGCGAACCGCGTCCTCGAGGGTGAGTACGTGGCGCTTCTTCACGTACTCGGCGATGACGCGCGGAAAATTGGCATAGGCGCGCGGATGCGGCAGCCCGATCGCATCGATCTTGCCGGGCGCTTCGTTGGCGCCGGCATCGCTGCCGATGCTCATCCAGGGCCAACGCAAGGCCGTGGCGATGTCCGGCTCGCTCATCATGAAATACAAGCCCATGGCGCGGTTCGGCTGCGCGCCGAGCACGATGTCCCATGACACATCCGCCGGATCCTGGCCCAATTGCTTGGCGATATGGTCGATGCTCTTGAATCGATAGCGGTCATATTTCGGATTGAAGGCATTGGCGAGCACGACGTGATCCCAGCCGCCGCTGGCCTCGATCAGGTTGGACCAGCCCGGCATCGATCCGCCGGCGATTTCCTTCTTGAGCCGCGCACGCACCTTGGGATCCTTGAGGCGTTCCAAACCTTTTTTCGCGCCCTGCTCCCACACCCAATTCGGCACGGTGATATCAAGACCCGTGCCCCCGGCGGTGTACACATACATATCCGCCGCGATGTTCACGCCGCGGGCGCGCGCCGCGTCGATGAGCTGGCCCGCTTCCGGCACGAGCTTGCCCCAGCCGGGCGCATAGGCCCCTTTGAAATGGAAGATCTCCACTTGAATTCCGGTCTTCTCGCCGATTTCGATGGATTCGCCGATCGCCTGCAGCAGCTTCGCACTTTCGTCGCGCATGTGGCTGGCATAGATGCCGCCACGCCGGGCCGCCACCCGCGCGAGTTCGATGAGATCATCGGTGCTCTGAAAGCTGTCCGGCGGATAGATCAGCGCGGTCGCAATCCCCATGGCGCCGGCACGCATGGCGTCATCGACGTGCGCCCTCATCGCCTCCATCTGCTGCGCGCTGGGGTGGCCCGCGACGTCGCCCATCACTTCGACGCGCGCTTGGCCGCTGCTGTAGTACGTGCCGAAATTGAGCGAGATCCCCTGGGTTTCGAGCTTTTTGAAATAGTCGGCAATTTGCGCGGCCGGCACCGGCGTGCCGCTTTCACCCGCGATTGCGGAAGTCACGCCCTCGCGCAGTTTGTTCTCCGCCAACCCATTCTTGAGCAGCACCTCGCCCGACTGGTCCATCATGTCGATCCAGCCCGGGGAAACATAGTCTCCTTGCGCATCGATTTCGCGCGTGCCGCGGCCTTCGACACGGCCAATCTTCACAAAGCGTCCATCCTTGATCGCCACATCTCCGGTGACCCAGGGATTGCCGCCGCCGTCGAGCACGCGGCCGTTGCGGATCACGATGTCGTACATCGCGGCCGGTTGCGCGAGCGCGGTTACGGCGCAGGCCGAGAAGATCAGACCCAGGAGCGGCGCGGCCATTCGCAATGTCATCTCTTAAAACTCCAGCGATTGTGTAGGGACGCTTTAGCGGGCGCCGGCAACGCTAGCACAATCGAGGCCTGTTGGTTTTCTGTTTAGGAGTGCGCGCGCCTAGCTCAGCGCTTTTTCTACTAAGGTCAATAGCACAACGCCGTCGTCCTGTTTGACCAGCGTGGCATTCCAGGAGCCGGGAAATAATGTGATCCCGGGTGCAAGCGTGATCCCCTTTTGGCTCTTGAAAGGCGATTCCCAACCTTTGGATTGCAAGGCCTTTGACGCCGCGTCGGCATCCAATTTGAAGTCGGCGGCCTCGATGGCCGGATTCAAATCGAGGCGCAGCACCTGCCCCACTGCCACCAATGATCGTAAAAGACCGCGACTGATTCCACCGCATCGGGCAGGTGGTTAAAGGGATTGATCAAGAGGTGCACCGCGCGGCCCTGCCAGTTGAAGGCGAGCACGGGGTGCAGCGTTCCGCGCACGCGCTGCGGCGCTTCGAAATGCAAGTCCGGCGCGTTCGATGCCGCGAGCAGCAGCTCTATTTCTTCCCTGGTGCGCGCGTATGCGGTGATAAAGGGCTCTTGACGGTAAGACTGTTCCGCCAACAATGTGTGCTGAGCGCCTTCCAGTCGCAGACTCTTGACGGCTTCGAGACGCTCGCGCCCGCCCATCGCAAAAAGCGCGAGTGCCACACAGTCGGGGCCGTCGACGCGCGCCGCGGCGCAGCGGTGGTCTCGACGGCATCGGGATGCTGAGCGGCAACGGCGCGCCCCGCGGCTTGACAGAAAACCAGGCCGGCGATGATTGCGATGAACATGCGTCCGGCAAAAAAAATCTGCGGCATTAATCCTCTCTTCCGTGAAGGCCCCTGTAACAATGCGCGTGAAAGAATACAACAGGGCACGCCGTACGCGACTCTGCGCATTCTCTCGCGATCGCGCGGTGAACTAAAAAGCTGTTTGCGAATCTGTAGGATTAGGCTGACCCGGTTTGCCAAGGGTGCGTCCTATCACCAACACGCTACGCGCTCTAACTTGCCGGGTAATGTGTGAACACCTTCAGAGGAGTGCCTCGATGCATCCTGAAAATAGATCAATTGGTGAACTGGCTTACCGGCTTTGGCAGGCTCGAGGCTGTCCGGACGGAACGGCCGAGGAGGATTGGTTGGAGGCGGAAAAGCAACTTCAGGCCTCGCGTCCGGCTCGTCCCCGCTCATCGGAAGCGGTCGACGACTCGCTCAAGAGCACTTTTCCCGCCAGCGACCCGCCGGCGAGTCACCTGCCTGATGTGCCGCCGGCGAATGCCGCTGCCAAATGGAAAGCTGCGGAGGCCTCGCGCGTGGAACCCTCGCGCACCGAACCGACGCGCGCCGAACCCTCGAAGGCAGGGCCCGCGCGCAAGAATCCGCCGCGTCGCCGTTCACCGGCCAAGTCGGACAAATCCTTGCCCGGCGAAGCCAAGCCCACCAGCCTTTCCAAGCCCCGGAACGATACGGCGAGCTGACGGCTAAGTGACTTCCACGCGGGATGAATCGTGGGGTTGAACCTGTGCCGGCTGTCGGGCTGCGTCCTGGTCCTGCTCAGTCTATTTGGCGGCGCGCGCAACGCGAGCGCCCAGACGCCCTCGCCGCTGCAGGAATGGCAATATTCCGGCGGCGTGATTCTCAGCAGGCTGTTCGAGCCGAACTTGCCCGATTGGCGGGTGGTGCTCGGGGCGGCCGCCGACTCGCAGCCGGTTTATGCCGGCGCCGCAGCGTTTCGTGTGCGAGGCGGGCCTGTCATCAACATACAATACAGCGACATCGCATTTTTGAGCACGGGCGATGGGCTCGGCGTCAATTTTCTTCGCGGCGATCATTATCGTATCGGCGCCGCCATCGCGTATGACTTGGGAAGGCGCGAGCGAGACGACTACAACACGCTGCGCGGCATGGGCGACATCGAGGCCGCGCCGGTGGCCAAGCTCTTCGCGTCCTATGTCCTCTCGAAGAAGTTTCCGTTGATTCTGCGCGTGGATGTGCGGCAAATATTGGGCGGCGCCAATGGCACCGTCGGCGATGTCGGGGTGTACATGCCCCTGCCCGGCAGTTCAAAGAAGTTTGTGATGTTCGCAGGTCCCTCGATCACGTTCGCCACGCATCGCTACCTGCAAAGTGAATTCGGCGTGACACCCCAACAATCGCTGGCGTCGGGCCATCCGGTGTTCGATACCCATGCCGGCATGGTTGGGGTCGGAGTGGGATTCAGCGCGACGCGATTCATTACGGACCACTGGCTGGTGAACATCGACGCGGCGATCGGCAAACTGAAAGGCAGCCCGGATATCAGCCCCTTGACGGAACGCAGCACGCAACGGGAACTGGCATTTTCGGTCAACTACCAATGGTAGCCGGCGGGATCGCTTGAGATAACGGCCGGGTCCGCTCTTGGGGTAATGGCAGATCAACTATACTGCGGCTCCGCTTCAGTCACCGATGGACGCCCCACTCAATGCCTGATCAAGCCCGCGACTGGGTGTCGATTACGTCCGGTGAACTGACTGCTGAAATCGACCCCCGCGGGGCGCAGCTCTCGTCTTTAAGGGATCGCGGCGCTCTCGATCTTTTGTGGAACGGCGATCCTGCGGTGTGGGCCGGGCGCGCGCCGCTGCTCTTTCCCATTATTGGCGTGCTCGCGGGCGGCGTCTACCGCCTGGGCTCGAAGGCGTACGCGCTCTCGCGGCATGGGTTCGCGCGCGACAAACACTTCTCGGTCGAGAGCCACGACTCGTCCGCGGCGTCGTTTACGTTGAACGCCGACGATGCCACCCGCCAGGTATACCCCTTTTCCTTTGAATTGAATGTGCGCTATGAACTCCACGGCGCGACGTTGTCGGTCGTCACGCAGGTGCGCAACCGCGGCAACGTCGATATGCCCGCGAGCTTCGGTTATCACCCGGGCTTTCGGTGGCCGCTGCCCTTCGGCCAACGTCGCGAGTCGCACTTCATTGAATTCGAATACGACGAGCCCGCCGCCGTTAGGAGAATCGACGCCGCGGGACTGCTGACGCCCGTGCGCCACGCGACACCCGTTGCCGAGCGCCGGCTGGTATTGACCGACGCGCTGTTCCAGGAAGACGTCCTGATTTTCGATCAGCTCAAAAGCCGGTCGGTGACTTATGGAACCAGCGGCGGCCCTCGAATCCGAATCGGCTTTCCGGACGCCAAGTACTTGGGTCTCTGGACCAAGCCCGGGGCGCCGTTCATTTGCGTCGAGCCCTGGCATGGCATCACCGACCCCATCGGCTTTTCGGGTGACTTTTTGCAAAAACCCGGCGTATTCGTGCTGCCGCCCGGCGAGGCGCTGGGGGCGCGAATGGACATAACGCTGCTCGACTCCTGAGGAGGCTCCGGGGGGCTCCACCGTTCGCGGCCCAAGAAGCACCGTCCACGCCGCGGAACCGCCGATTTGGCGCAATTCCCTCGTTCACGCCGCGCCTTGCTTAGAGTGCCTCCACGGTGCAATTTTCAAGGAGATAAGTCATGAAGGCTCTCAATGGTTTCGCGGCCCTGTCCCTTTCCCTCATCCTGGGCCTGGTGCCTTTCGCGCTCATCGCCGTGGACGATTTCGTGGTCGCCAAAACCGAAGTTTCCACCACGGCCGCCTCTCATTCGGAACATGCGTTAGGGATGGAAGGGCGATAGACTCAGCTCATGAAGTCTTCCCTGCAGGCTGAAGCGGAGCCGTTTTCACCCTTCGACGGCACCCAAGACACGGTGATCGATTTCTTGCGGCGTCGCTTGCCCGTGACGCTGGCGATCAACACGGTCATCGCCCTGCTCATCGCCCTGCTGCTGCATTCATGGGACGAGGTCATCCCGAATCTCGTCATCGCCTACTGCATCGGCCTCAGCATTCTCGCCTTGGTGGCGATGGTTCGTTGCACGGTCATGCAGCGTTTCCGCGGCCGCATCCACATGCGCTTCGCGATCTACTTCGTGCTGGTGGTGGTCGGCGCCATCGGCGGCGAACTGCTGTCGAAAATTTTTCTGCCGCGTCAATCGCCCACCTACTCCATGCACGAGGGCTACATCTGGCTGGTCGCCGTCGTGTTCTCGCTGGTGGCGGGCAGCATCGCGCTGTTCATCAACTTCAGCTGGGTCAGGCTGGCGCAAAGCCGACGCGACGTGGAACGCGCGGAACGCGCCGCCATCGAGGCTCAGCTTCGTGCGCTGCAGGCGCAGATCGAACCGCATTTCCTCTTCAACACGCTGGCGAACCTCGATGCTTTGATCGCGACGGATGCCGGCAATGCGCGTTGCCTGCTCGGCAACCTGATCCGCTACCTGCGGGCTGCCCTGACGCATGCGCGCAGCGAAACCGCGACGCTGCAGACGGAAGTCGAGCTGCTGAAGTCCTATCTGGCAATCATGGCGCTGCGCTTGCCGAATCGCCTGACCACCGAATTCGACTGCGACCCTGAGTGCTTGCGCCTTAAGTTTCCGGCCATGCTGCTGCAGCCGCTGGTGGAAAATGCAATCACCCACGGCATCGAGCCGGCCTGCGACGGCGGCAACATCCGCGTCAGCGTGCGTTGTTCGGGCGACAAGCTCATGGTGGCGGTGGATGACACCGGCGTCGGTCTGGGGAACGCCAACACCGCCGGCACCGGTGCCGGCATTCAAAATGTGCGCGCCCGGCTGCAGTCGCTGTTCGGCAGCGCCGCGCGCTTGGTGCTGGAGCCCGGCGCACCGCGGGGCACGCACGCCGCCATCGAGGTACCGCTGAATTTGCTGTCCCGCCCGGCTGCATGAGCCCGACGTACAGCTACATCATCGCCGAAGACGAACCGCTGCTCGCCCGGGTGCTTGCGCAACAATTGGGCGAGCATTGGCCGTCGGCCCGCTGTTTGGGCCTGGCGGCAAACGGCGCTGAAGCATTAAAGCTCGCCGACGAATTCTCTCCCGATGTGGCGTTTCTCGATGTGCGCATGCCGCATATCGATGGTCTCGAAGCGGCGCGGCAGATGTGCTTGAAGGAACGCCCGCCGCTCATCGTATTCGTCACGGCGTATGACGCCTATGCGCTCGACGCGTTCGAGGCTGCGGCAATCGACTACCTGCTGAAGCCGGTCGAGATCCCGCGCTTAACCAAGTGCATCGAACGCTTGACGGGTCAGCTGGGCCGCGGCAGCGACGACGTCAGCGCGGGCGAGATGGCAACGCGCATCGCGGAGCTCTTGGGCAGCGCCCCGCGCAAAGACAAACTGCGCTTCGTGCGGGCGGGCGCAGGCACCACCGTGAAGTTGATTCCGGTCAATGATGTGCTGTGGTTCGAGGCCGAGGACAAGTACATCACCGTGGCGACCCGCGAGGGTGACAGCATCATTCGCTGCCCGCTGCGGGAACTGCTCGAACAGCTGGATGAGGAGATTTTTTGGCAGATTCACCGCGGTACGGTGGTCAACTCGGCGCACATCGCGCACGCCAAGCGCGATGAATTGGGGCATTTGAGCCTGGCGATGAAAGGCCGCAAGGATGAGATTGCCGTCAGCCGCCAGTTCGCCCATCTGTTCAAGCAAATGTAGTGGAGTCCACCGTATGTTGTCGAAGCGGGCCGTTGTCTTGTGCGTGGGTGCTTTGTGCTGCGGCGTGCGCGTTTTCGCTGCCGCACCGGACTCCGCCGATTCGGTAAAGCTGAATCAAATCCAGGTGATCGGCACGCACAACAGCTATCACGCCGGCCTCGCACCCAGCGAGGCCAAGCTCCTCGAGCAGAAAAATCCTAAGCTGTACCAGGCGCTCGAATATCGGCATCGGCCGCTGGATGCCCAGTTCAACTCAGGCGTGCGCCAGATCGAACTCGATATCTATGCCGACAGCGGCGGCGGGCGTTATGCGCATCCCAAAGGTATCGATGCGGTGGCGGCGGCCGGCCTGCCGAAAGATCCGGACTTTGATCCCCAGGGCCTGATGAACAAGCCCGGGTTCAAGGTGCTGCATGTGCAGGACTTCGACTACCGCAGCACCTGCCAGCAGCTCATCGCGTGTCTCAAGATTGTGCGCGCCTGGTCTCAGGCGCATCAGGATCATGTGCCCATTTTCATTCTCTTGGAGACCAAGCAGGAAGACTTGCCGCCGCAATACCAGGCAAGAAGTCCCGAGAAATTCGGCCGAGCGACCTTTGATGCCCTGGATGCCGAAATCCGCTCGGTGTTCAAGCCCGGCGAGATGATTACGCCCGACCAGGTGCGGGGCAAGCGTGCGACTCTCGAAGAAGCTGTGCTGCGCAATGAATGGCCGGGCTTGGCGGCTGCGCGCGGCAAGGTGGTGTTCCTGATGGATCAGCGCGCGGTGGGACCGGTTTATCTCGAAGGGCATCCGGCACTTCGCGGCCGCATCATTTTCACCAATGCCGAACCCGGTCAGGCCGACGGCGCGTTCACGGAACAAAACGAGGGTGACCAAGCGACGATCGCTGCACTGGTTCGCAAGGGGTACCTGGTCCGCACGCGCACCGACGCGGACACCCATCAGGGGCGCACCAACGACACGGCGCGCCGCGCGATTGCCTTGGCGAGCGGCGCGCAGCTGTTGAGCACCGACTATCCGGCGTCCGAGCCCTCGCAATGGACGCCGTATTCGGTCAGCCTCCCCGGCGGCGCCGTTGCCCGGTGCAATCCGGTCAACGGGCCGCCGTCCTGTACGGACCAGGTCTTTACAACCCATCATCGGGCGACGCCGAACAACGGGCCGTAAGCGAAGCTACATTTTCATCGCCATCTTTGCATCCGGCGCGATTCTCGCGTGCGTGCCCTTGCTCCCGGTTGCACGATCGGGGATTTTCGCCACCAAGCTCGCGACATCGTTGTCGTCGAATTCGATGTGCACCCGGTAGGTTCCCTTGGCATTCCTGCCGCGGTAGTCCCAGCTTTCATCTGCCTGTCCGGGCATGGACATGCCGCAATCATTGAACTGCAAAATTCGCCAGGGCGCGCCCAGCAAGGCCTGAACCTCGTTCTTGGTTGAGCTTCCGGGCTTCACCTGCGCCAACTTGGCGGCACTGATGGTGTCGGTGCGCGGCGGCGGAACCGCGATCGACCAGCCATCCGCGCTACGCGCGGCGGAGCTGCCCAACAAACACAGCGCCAGACCCGCGCAAGACGCTAACAATTGAGTTCGCATTGTCGTCTCCTTGCAGGTCTATTGTTCGGACTGCGGCAAAATGGCCTTGCGCGCTTCCCCGGTGAGCGACAGAATCGTGATGCCCGAGCCGGCGCGGTCCACCGCGTAGATGAAACCGCGATCGTCGTATTCCACGTAATCATTCATCGTCGTGTTGAAGCAATTCGTCGCGCCGTTGATCGTGGAGCACGAGGCGGCCGTGTTCGCATTCGGCGCTTGAATGAAATAGGCGATCGGTTTCGGATTCTTCGGATCGCGGATGTCCCAAACTCGCACGCCGGCGTTGAACCACGAGACGCTGATGATCTTTCCGTAGTACGGCGGATAGATCTGCTCGGTCACGGCATGCGCGCCGAATCGCGCACCCTTGCCGCAGAAATTGCCGGGGAATTGCGGCACGCTCAAGGTTGCCATCGGCCAGGGAGTCTGCTCATTGGCGATGTCGAGTATCCAGCTGTCGTGCGGCGCCTGGCCGAAGCAGTTGTTGGCGGTTCCTTCCGAGGAGACGAACAACAAACTCTTGCTCTGCGGCGTGCCATCCACAAAGTTCGATTGCTCTTCGGGAATTGGTACGTTGAACACCGGCATGGTGCTGTGGCCGCCGTTCTCCGGATTCATCGTCACCCAGCTGACCTGCGGCCAGAGCAGATCCGCCTGGGTCGGGCTGTTCTGGCAGTTGGCCGATGCGTTGGGATTGGCGCCGCTGCCGCTCGTCTTGCAGCCGTTGACCAGCTTCAGGCGATCGACGATTTGTATCACGCCGCTGGCACCGACGCCGTAAGGCATGTACACGCGATTGACCACCGTGCCCATCGAGACCGGCCCGTGCACACCGCCCGGCGGATTGGTTGTGCCCTCAAAGCAAGTGTCGCTCGGCGCGTTGAGGCAGGGCTGCTGCGTCGCCACCGATGCGGTCGGTTGCTGACCCGGCAGTCCAAACTGGCGGATGAACGTCGGCTTGGCGGGATTACTCAGGTCATAAATGTAGACGTGCTGCTTCGATCCGCTCTGCTGCCAGCCGTCGCTCACGGCGCCTGCCACCAGATAGGCGATGCCGGTGTCGCACTCCCACCAGCTTTTGTGCGTGTTGCTCAATCCGCTCAAGATCGTGGTGAGGAATTTCGGCGCCGACGGCTCCGTCACATCCCAGATTTGATGCGATTCATTCGCGCCCGCGTTGCCGAAGGCGCGCAGCAAAAAGAATTTTCCGACGATGCCGTTGGCCGCGGCGTTGGGCATGGTGCTGCCCGGACAGACGCGCACCATTTGCGCGCCGGCCGCCGCGAACGAGCCGTTGATGGGATCGGGTCCGGGAATGTGAAACAGAAATTTCGGACGCTTGACGTTGGTGACGTCGATGATCGAGGTGCCGTTGGATTCGGAAACGCCGGTCTGCGGATTCATCGCAGTGCCCGACAAGTCGCCGTTGTACATGATCTCCCGGCCGTTTTGATTGACGATCAAGGGTTGGTAGATGGGCCGGGCTTGATTGTCATTGAACCCTTCGACTTTCATGTTCCAAATGGATTCTTCGTTCGGCCCATTGGGGGCCGGCATCTTCTGCGTGTCTTCTCCCACCGCGCCGGAACGATGCTCGGTGTTGGTGATGATGGGGATTGCGGATCCATAGGGTGGATAGGCAACCGCCGGTCCTTGAGCAAGCGCTTGAGATGCGATTCCAAGCGCGATCAAAATTGAACAGCCAAATCCTTTGGCCAGCCGAGGCACTTTGATGTGAGACATGGACAATTCCCCCGATGACGAAATTTAAAATTAGAGTTGGGCCGTGCTTTGCATCTCGCTGTAGTTCTGACTTCCATATCGAGTGCGCATTGATATACGAAATATCAATTGGCAGAGTCCGGGGAATTGCGGAACGAAACGTGGGATTCGGCTGACACACCGACAGGTGATGTCCTAATCGAATGTCAAGAAATGTGAACTAGTTTTTCGGCGGCGTGCCTTTGGCTTCGGCTGTGCGCTCAGGAATTTTGGCGACGAGCACGACGCTGCCCTGCTTGTCGAACTCGATGTGCACGCGGAATGGGCCCTGTGCATCCTTGCCTCGATACTCCCAGAATTCGTTTTCGATATCGTCCAGATCGTTGTACTGCACGGTGCGCCACGGTTCGCCCAGCAAGGATTTGACCTTGCTCTTGCTCATACCCTTCGTGAGAGTCGTCAGGGCCTGCGGATCGATTGACTGCGCCGCGCTGCGCTCGTGTTTGGCTGCATCGCCCGCAGCCGCTGCGGCGGACAATGAAAATCCCAGCACGGCCAGTGCCGCCAGAAACGTCTTTGCGTGCATGGCGTATATAATACGCAGATCGCGCGACGCAGCGCCTTTCGCATTTGTAGGAGTTCACATGTCTGCACCAACCGAACGCGCCATTCTTGCAGGTGGCTGCTTCTGGGGCGTCCAGGACTTATTGCGGCGCTACCCCGGCGTCATCTCGACACGGGTGGGCTACTCGGGCGGCGATGTACGCAATGCGACCTACCGCAATCACGGCACGCACGCTGAGGCGATTGAGGTCATCTTCAATCCGAAATTGATCAGCTACCGTCAGTTGCTCGAATTCTTCTTCCAGATTCACGACCCCACGACATTGAATCGGCAGGGAAATGACCGCGGCTTGAGCTATCGTTCCGCGATTTTCTATATCGGCGATGAGCAAAAGCACGTTGCGGAAGACACCATCGCGGACGTCGAGGCGTCGGGACTTTGGCCGGGGAAGGTGGTCACCGAGGTGGTGCCGGCGGGGGATTTCTGGGAGGCGGAACCTGAGCATCAGGACTATCTGGAACGAATTCCGAATGGCTACACCTGCCATTTCATCCGCCCGGAATGGAAGCTGCCCGTGAGGGCGGCCGCGCGCCAGGCATAGATCTAAGCGTCTGTATTTAAAGAGCTTTTAATCCGGTGGTGTGGTGGCGGGCTTGCCTGAGCGGGAGGCGGCGGCCTCCCGCGTCTTCTTAAGTACCTACATGAATTTGCGGCAAATTCACTTGAAACGCCCTTGCATTGTTCCTAGGCTAGAGCGCATAAATCGTAGACAATCGAAGGTCTTGCGCGCGTTTATTCAATAAAATCAGAAAGAATCGCATTCCTAAGCTTTGAGGGATAACGACAATGGCTACCCAGGCTCGATCAATCGCTTCGCTGACAATCTCGTTCGGGCTTGTCGCCATTCCGGTGAAACTGTATTCCGCAACGGTTTCCTCCGAACGCATCTCCTTCAATTTGCTGCGTCAAAAAGACGGCTCGCGCGTCAAGCAGCAATACATCGCGGTGAACGACGGCAAAGTCGTCGAGCGCTCCGAAATGGTCAAGGGCTATGAATTCGCGAAGGACCAATACGTCATGTTCAGCGCCGAGGAATTGAAGGCGCTCGAGGATACGACCAGCCACGCCATCGACATCGGTCAGTTCGTACCGCTCGAATCGGTGGATCCGCTGTACTTCGACGGCACGTACTATCTCGCGCCCGACAAGGGCGGCGCGAAGCCGTATACCCTGCTCGCGACGGCGCTGCGCAAGTCGCGTCAATGCGCGGTCGGCCGCTGGATTTCGCGCGGCAAGGAACACATCGTGGTGATCCGTCCAATCGAAGACGGCCTGGCGCTGCATCAGCTGCATTTCAAGGCCGAGGTGCGCGATCTGAAGGATTTGGGGATCGAGGCCGCGCCGGTGTCGGAACCGGAGCTGAAACTGGCGCAGCAACTCATCGAGCATCTGGCGGCGAAACGCTTCGACGCCAACGAGTTTGCCGATGAGCATCGCGCCCGCGTGCAGGCGGCGATTCAGAAAAAAGTCGAGGGCAAGGAAGTGTCGCTGGCGGAAGGGCCGGTGGCGGCCAAGGGCGGCAATGTCATCGACCTGATGGAGGCCTTGCGCGCGAGCATCGATGCGCGCGGCTCGAAGGCGACGGATTTGAAGGAACGCAAGGCGCCCAAGCGCGCGGCTGCGGCTGGGTCAGCGCGCAAGTCCGCCCGCAGATGAGATGCATGCCTACGACACGAAAGACCTGGAGCGGCTGTTCGGATTACCGGCTTCGGCTGTTCGTGCCTTAGCGCGCGCGGGAAACATTCAGCCGGTCAGGCGTTCGGGCAGGCTGCACTACTCCTTTCACGATCTCGTGGTGCTGCGCACCGCCAGCGCGCTGCGCGCGGCGAAAATTTCCTCGCAAAGAATCAACAAGACGCTGCAGGAGTTGCGTTCCGCCCTGCCGGAAGGCTCGGCACTCAATAAAATCTCGCTCACCGCGCTCGGCAATCGCATCGCGATTCGCGAGGGGCGGACGCTGCGCGAGTCCGAGTCGGGCCAGTACGCTCTGGCCTTGGAAATCGTTGAGGAGAAGGGCCACCTGCACGTGATTTCGCGTCAGGAAACGCCGGGCGCACCTGCGGCTTTGTCTGACAGCGCCGCCGGCGCTGCCAATGCAAAATCCGCCGATGATCACTACGCTCGCGCGATCAGCCTGGAAGACAGCAACCCTGCAGCCGCGCAAAAAGCCTATGAGCTGTGCCTCAAGGCCGATCCCAATCACATGGACGCGCGGATCAATTTGGGCAGGCTTCTGCACCTGGCCGGGCGGCTCGCCGACGCGGAACACGTCTATCGCGTGGGCGCGAAGGCGGATCCTTTCATCGCATTCAATCTCGCCGTGGTGCTGGAAGATCTGGAGCGTGAGCCGGATGCCATTGCGGCCTATCGCGAGGCGATCGCGCTCGATCCGCAGTTCGCCGACGCGCACTTCAACCTGGCACGGCTTTACGAACGCGCCCAGGATCCCAAAGCCTCGCTGCGTCACTTGCTCGCCTACCGTCGCATGATGGATAAGGAGCCTGTCTGAGCATTCAACGTGGCCGCGACCGCGGCAGATTTCGTTTCAGGCGAGGCGGAGCCGACGCGGTTGGGTTTGATCCCAATGAGGAGGCGACAACAAAGCATGAAACGAAATCTGCCCGGTCCCGGAGGGTTGGCAGCGAGAGCGGCGTCTGCGGTGTTGCGCGGCTTGTCCGTGGACCCCACCACGGCCTGCGCCGCGCGCCTTGCATCCGCTGCTCCCTCTCGCTGCCAACGCGGCTCACGTTGAATGCTCAGACAGGCTCCTAGGGCACATGACATGGCGAAGCCGGCGCTCTCCGTCTATCGCACCAAGCGCGACTTTACAAAAACCGACGAACCTTCGGGCGAGCAGCGGGTAGCGGCTTCTTCGCGCTTGCGGTTCGTGGTGCAGAAGCACGCCGCGCGGCAGCTGCACTATGATTTGCGGCTGGAATGGGACGGCGTATTCAAGTCCTGGGCTGTGGCGCGGGGACCTTCGCTCAATCCCGCCGACAAGCGTCTCGCCGTCGAGGTCGAGGACCATCCGCTCGACTACGGCGATTTCGAAGGCACGATACCGAAGGGCGAGTACGGCGGCGGCACGGTCATGCTGTGGGACCGCGGCTTTTGGAGTCCGGAAGGAACCAAGACCACGGAAGATGCCTTTGCGGCCGGCGACCTGAAATTCACGCTGGACGGCGACAAGCTGAAGGGCAGTTGGGTGCTGGTGCGCATGCGCGGTGATCGCTTTGGCGGCAAGCGCACCAATTGGCTTTTGATCAAGCATCGCGATGCCGAATCGAATGCCGATGGCGGCGACGCCGTGCTCGATGAGGATCGCTCCGTGGCGTCCGGCCGCACGATGCAGCAGATCGGCAACGGCAAGGGCAAGCGGCCCAAACCCTTCATGCTGGCCACAACGACACCCGCCAAGGCTGACGCCGTGTGGCACAGCAAGGGCAGCGATGAAACCAAAAACACGCGCGCCGAGAAAGCGGTCGCCGTGAAGACCTCCGCCAAGAAGGTCCGCGTGAAGCCGATCATGGTGAAATCGCTGCCCACATTCATCGAGCCGCAGTTGGCGAAGCTGGTGGACCGGCCTCCGGATTACGCGGGCTGGGGCCACGAGGTCAAATTCGACGGCTATCGCGCGCAGCTGCGTGTGGAAAAGGGCGATGCGGTGATTCGCACGCGCACGGGGCTCGACTGGACCGAACGATTCAAGGCCATTGCACAGGATGCCGCCGAATTTTCCGATTGCATCATCGACGGCGAAATCGTCGCGCTCGACGAGCGTCAGCTGCCGAATTTTGGCGCATTGCAAGCCGCGCTGTCGGCGGAGCAGTCCGACGAGCTGGTGTTCTATGTCTTCGACCTGTTGTTCGAGGGACGCGAGGACTTGCGCACCCTGCCCTTGAGCGATCGCAAAGCCCGGCTCGAAAAATTCCTGACCGCGCAGAAGGCAGCGGCCCAAATCCGTTACGTATCGCATCTTCAGTCCAATGCCGAGGCGGTGCTGGCTTCGGCTTGTAAGATCGGGCTCGAAGGCATCATTTCGAAGAAACTCGACGCCGCGTATTTCTCCGGCCGCAGCGATCGCTGGGTGAAGGCCAAATGCCGAGGAGGGCAGGAAGTCGTGTTGGGTGGTTGGACCACCGAGGCCGGAACGTTGCGATCCCTGCTCGCGGGCGTCTATCGGGACGGCGAATTGGTTTATGTCGGACGCATCGGCACCGGCTACGGCCGCGAGATCGTGAAAACACTGCTGCCCAAACTGCAAAAGCTCACACGCGAGAAGAGTCCGTTCGAAGGCGCCAACGCGCCGCCGAAGGAAAGCAACGTGCGATGGCTGAAGCCCGATCTCGTCGCCGAAATCGAATTCGAAGGCTGGACCAGTTCGGGAAATATTCGCCAGGCTGCGTTCAAGGGCCTGCGCGAGGACAAGAATCCACACGACGTAGTTGCGGAGACGCCGGCCATGCAAAAATCCGTGGAAAGCAAAGCACCCTCTGAGGGTGCGCGCTCGCGGCCCGCGCGAGCCGCTGCGTCGCGCAAGTCAAAGACCGCCGCGCCGGCTGCAGGACCATCGACCGTGATGGGCGTGACGCTGTCGAAGCCGGACAAGGCGCTGTGGCCCCACGCGGGCGACGGCAAGCCGGTGACCAAGCTCGATCTTGGCCGCTACTATGAACAGGTGGGAGACTGGCTGCTGCCCCATCTCGCCGGACGGCCCTGCTCCCTGGTGCGCGCGCCCGACGGCATCACCGGCCAACAATTTTTTCAGCGCCACGCGATGGCGGGCATCTCCGAGCTGTTTGACCTCGTCAAAGTACGCGGCGACAAAGCTGCCTATGTGCAGATCGACCGGGTCGAGGCGCTGGCGGCCGTGGCGCAAATCGGCGCTCTGGAACTGCATCCCTGGAATTGCGCGCGCAACGATCCGGAAAGCGCGGGCCGGCTGGTGTTCGATTTGGATCCCGCACCGGATGTGAAATTCGATGCCGTCATTGCGGCGGCGCTCGACATCCGCGAACGGCTGGAAAAGGTCGGCTTGGTCTGTTTCTGCAAGACCACGGGCGGCAAGGGTCTGCATGTGGTGACGCCCTTGATCGAGGGCAAGAAGGCGGTCGCGTGGCCCGTTGCCAAAAATTTCGCACACCTGGTGTGCGCACAGATGGCGCAGGACAGCCCGACGCGTTATCTCGACAACATGTCCAAGGCGAAGCGCTCCGGTCGAATTTTCCTGGACTATTTGCGCAATGACCGCATGGCCACCGCAGTGGCGGTGCTGTCGCCGCGAGCCCGGGAAGGCGCACCGGTGTCGATGCCGGTCGTTTGGCGGGATGTGAAGAAGGGCCTCGATCCGAAATTGTTTACCGTGCGCAGCGCACCGGCCTTGCTCGGGAAGAGCAAGCCCTGGAAGGACTATACTGCCGGTGCGCGCTCGCTGTCCGATGCCATCAAGCACATAACGCGCTCAAAGACCTGAACTTCCACCGATCCGAGCTGCCGAAAACTCAAGCGTGAATAGCCCCGAATCCAAGCCGGTGCACATCGACGTCGACGCAGCGACGCGGGTGTCCGGACTGCTGACAGCACCTGAAGGCTCCAAGGCGTGTTTCGTGGTGGCGCACAGTGCGGGTGCCGGTATGCAGCATGCCTTCATGGTGAATTTGGCCAATGACCTGGCCGCTCGCGGCATCGCCACGCTGCGCTACCAATTCCCGTACATGGAAAAACTCAGCCGGCGGCCCGACCCGCCCTCGCTGTGCCACGCCACGGTGCGAGCCGCAGTGGATACCGCCCGCGGCTTGCTGCCGTCGTTGCCGCTGTTCGCGGGCGGCAAGTCTTTCGGCGGGCGCATGACCTCGCAGGCACAGGCGGCGAATCCGCTTCCGGAGGTTCGCGGCCTGGCGTTTCTAGGATTCCCGTTGCATCCACCCAAGCAGCCCTCCGATTCGCGCGCTGCGCACCTGCTCAAGGTGAAAATTCCGCTGCTATTTTTGCAAGGCGCGCGGGATGTGTATGCCGAGCCCGAATTGCTCAACCCGCTGATCACGCTCTTGGGCGATCGGGCGACGCTCCTCTTGCTGCCGGACGCGGACCATTCCTTCCATGTGCCGGCGCGCAGCCGATTCACCGATGCTCAAATCAACGATGACATGATCAACGCCTTGGCGGGCTGGATTGGCGCGGTAGCGCGTAAGTGACCTTGCTGGCGGAACTCGTACGAGCCTCTGAGCGGGTGGGCGCGACAGCGGCTCGCCGCGTCAAAGTGCTGGAATTGGCCGCGTTGCTCAGATCACTGGCGCCCGAGGAAATCGGCATCGGTGTGCACTTTCTGTCGGGCGAAATGACGCAGGGAAAGATTGGCGTGGGCTACGCGGCCGTGCGGGCCGCCGCCGCCACACCGGCTGCGCCATCCGAGACGCTGTCGCTTGCCGAGGTCGATCGACGCCTTGCGGATCTTGCGGAGATTCGCGGCAGCGGATCCGCGGCGCGGCGCGCACACGCCCTGCAGGAGCTGTTTTCGCAATCGACCCGGTCCGAACAGCAGTTTCTGTTGCGTCTTCTGATCGGAGAATTGCGGCAAGGGGCGTTGGCCGGCGTCATGCTGGACGCCATTGCCGCCGCGGCCGATCTACCGGCGGCCGCCGTGCGCCGCGCGGCGATGTACGGCAAGAGCCTTGGCGTCGTGGCGTTCGCAGCCTTTGGCAGCGGCATCGATGCGCTCGAAAAATTTCAGCTCGAGGTCTTCTCGCCGGTCTCGCCCATGCTGGCGCAAACGGCTGTGGATGTGGCCGAAGCCTTGCAGATCATTCACGGCGCGGCGGCGCTCGAATGGAAAATGGATGGGGCGCGCATTCAGGTGCACAAGCTGGGCGAGGAGGTGCGCATTTACACGCGCAGCTTGAACGAGATCGGCGCGGCCATCCCGGAGATCGCCGAGCGTGTGCGCACGTTTTCGGAGCGCACCCTGGTGCTCGACGGCGAGGCGATTGCGTTCGATGCGTCGCGGCGTCCGCATCCCTTTCAGGTCACGATGCGCCGATTCGGCCGCAAGCTCAATGTCGAAGCGTCGCGCGGTACATTGCCCATCGAAGCCTTCTTTTTCGACTGCCTGCGAATCGGTGAGGAGAACCTTGCCGGCCGGGCGACGGAGGAACGCTTTGCGGCCCTGGCCAAGGCGGTCCCTGCATCCATGCTGGTCCCACGTTTGGTGACCGATTCGGAACCTGCCGCGCGCGCATTCTATGAAGCGGCCCTCGCCGCCGGCCATGAAGGCGTCATGGCCAAGGCCCTGGATGCTCCCTATGAGGCCGGCAATCGCGGCGCCAGCTGGCTCAAGATCAAGCGCGTTCATACGCTCGATCTGGTCGTGCTCGGCGCCGAGTGGGGTTATGGCCGGCGCACCGGCAAACTTTCCAATCTGCACCTGGGCGCGCTCGATCCGGCCACCGGCGAGTACGTCATGCTGGGCAAAACCTTCAAGGGACTCACCGACGCCATGCTCACGTGGCAAACCAAGGAATTTTTGGCGCGCGAGACGCGCCGCGACACCGGCACCGTGTACATCCGGCCCGAGCTGGTGGTGGAGATTGCGTTCAGCGATCTGCAGACCAGCACGCGCTATCCCGGTGGTATGGCGCTGCGCCTCGCGCGGGTCAAGCGCTACCGCGATGACAAACGGGCCGAGGATGCCGACACCATGGATGCGGTTCGCAAGATCTTCGCCGCACAGGGATAGCCGGTTATCGCTCCCATTCCGGCCGAACTCCGGGCGGCATCACCGGGGTAATGGGCTCAATGACCCGGGGCCGGCCGGCGAAGTCGAACAACTCGTCGATGCCGCGCATGGCGGCAATCTCCTTCAAGATCACGCGCGTCGGATACATCAAGAGCAATTGCTTGTTGGCGTGTTCCGACAAGGCTTCGGCGGCGGTGCGCCAAACCAATTCCGACATTTCGTTGCCGACTAGACTCGCCGTCTGACCGGGCGGCGCTGAGCACAGGAAAAATCGGGTGTCGAAGCGCAGCCTGCCGGGCGGCGTAATCCAATGACTAAAGAACGCCAGTTTGTCGACCGCGAGGCGCCAGCCCTGCGTCAGGCAGAGTTCCGCAAAGCTCACCTCGCCGGCGGAAAGCCGCAGCCGCATCTCACGCAATTGCGATTCGCCCCAGAGGCTCAAGTTCACCACGTCGCCGCGCGAGTCGTAGGCGAAGAGCAATCCGCATTCCTCGAACGCTTCGCGCACTGCGGCCACGAAGAAGCGCAGCCCGTTCGACGGCACCTTCAGTTGCTCGCTTGCGCGTCCGTCATCCAAGCCCCTGCATAAGCGGTATACATCGGCGCTTTCGTCATTGAGATCGAGCGCGCCGCCGGCAAAAACGTAGGCATTGGGCATGAAGCGCGCATGCTCGCCGCGCTTCAACAAAAGTATTTCAGGCTGACTTCCGCGGGGGCGCACCAGAATCGTGGTGGCGGCAAGCCGCGGCGTGACTTCGGGCTCAGCATTCATCGAGCCATATTACCGAACTGAACGCGTTCCGGCCTGTCTAGTCAGCTTGGGGGTTTTCAATGAAAGCCTATTCAGGGTACGGGCGCCAGGAGCACGAAAACTGGCGCCTGACGGTTTTCTTTGCCGTGCTTTTGCTGCATGTTTCCGGCGGCATCATGCTGGCGAGGTCATCGCGCTGGCTGATCGCCGCGCACCTGGTCCCTGAACCCTTCTTCATCAATTTCCTGCGGCGTTCCGACCAGCCCCAGCCTGCGGCAGTGCCCATCAAACCCAATGCAAATCAGATTCCGCGCGAAAAGCGGCCCGCTCCGCAGAGCGACAGTCCCAAGAGTGAAAGCCCCGAGAGCGCGGTCCAACCGGACAGCAGCCCGGACACGCAGAACGCGATCACATTGGCTCCGCCCATCGATTGGACGCAGGAGGCAGAGTGGGCGGTTCGCAGCCAGCTGGAAGCCGCGGAGCGGGAAAAGCTCTACCGTAATCTGTCTGGAATGTCGGCTGCGCAATTGGAATGGATTCGCAAGAATCACATGGAGCCTGCCGATACCAATCCGCCGTGGGCCGAGAACCGTCCGCGGAACAACGCGGACGGCGTTCTTTGGCTGAGCGAGAATTGCGCACTCGTGAACGGGCTGCCGTTCTGCCGAATTAGACTCGGCCGCAAACCCGCACGCGGCGATTTGTTCAAGAATATGCGCCAGTATCTGGACGAGCGCGAAACGGCTCCCCTGCCCTAACCTTTGAGCGCCTCGCCGAACAACGAGAACAAACGCTCCCAGTGGCGCTCCGCCGCCGGCTTGTCATACACGGTGCGCGAGGCGAACGCGAATCCGTGCGCAGTGCCGGGATAGACCTCCACTTCCGCATTCCCGCCTTTGGCCGCGATTTCCATGCGCAGCCGCTCGATCACTTCCATGGGCGCGTATTGATCGTTCTCTGCGCAACCGAAGTACAGGCGTGCACCCGTGCGCTGCGGAGCGAGATGCGGACTGTCGGGCTTGTCCGTAACCAGCGCAACGCCATACATTGACGCCGCCGCTCGGATCATATCCTTGTGGCGTACGGCGGCATTCATGGCGTACTGGCCGCTCATGCAGTAGCCGAGGCACCCCATCGGCTTCGTTGAAGCTGCCTTGTCCTTGCCGGCAAAGGCCAGCAGCGCATCGACATCCTGCATCACCATCGGGATGTTGATCGTGGTCATGAGCTGCAGTGCCTTCTGGCGTTTGGCCACATTGGCCTCGCCCACGACCGAGCCCAGCTCCTCGACGTTCGAGCGGTAGTACAAATTCGGCAGCATCACGTAGTAGCCGACCGTTCCCAGACGGCGCGCCATGTCGCGCAATTCCTCGCGAATACCCGGCGCGTCCATGAAAAAAATAATGGCCGGATGCGGCCCGAGCCGTTCGGGATGGCAGATGAAGGTGTTCATCCGTCCATCCGCGGTGGAAATTTCGATCTGGCGCTCAATCATGCGCGTCTCCGTTTATTCTTGGGTTCCGGCACCGACCGCGACCCAAGCCAGGTCCGCGCTCGACACCGATTCCACCTTGAAATTCTTGGCCGCCGCGGCCATGCGCGTCAGAGCTTGAGCCAGGGGCATCGGTGGTTTTGTATCGCCCTTTTTTGCCTTGTGAAAACGCACCGGATTGATGCGCGCCACGACATAGTTGCGCAGATACGGCGATTTGAAGCCGCGTGCCTGCAGCGTCTCGATGATCTTTTTGGCGCGCGCATCGATTTCCAGCAGGCGCGCGGCGTGGCCTTCGCGTTCGCGCAGGCTGGCGGGCAGCGTGCGATCGCTGAAGCGGTCGACTTTTTTGAGAAAGGAACTGTAGGCGCCGCCGGCAAAGCGCGACGACTTCTCATAAACAATGCCCAAGGTCAGGAGTTCGGCGGCTTCGAATTCCGCGGTGTACTGCGACTCCTTCGACGTGCTGTGACGTTTGGCGAGACTGCGCGCCATGCGGATCACTTCCAGGCTGCGGTCGCGCAAGTTGTGCGCTTTTTCGGTGTTGAGGGCCAGAATGCGATACGCCAGCGTCTCGTCGGGCGAGATCAACACGGTAATTTGCTTGAGGCCCAGAACTTTGCCGGCGGCCAGACGATGCCGGCCGTTCGGCGTCCAGAAACGCCCCTCCTCGCCGCGCACGACGATCAAGGGGTCCAAGAACGCGGCGGTTTCGTCGATCTTCACCGCCAGCCGCTTCGCATGCGTGGGCGACAGGTCGCGCTGAAACGGGGTCGGCTGCAGCGCATTGAGCGGCAACGAGGCCAGCACCAAAGCGCGGCCGCCCAGCGGGTCTCGATAGGCGCCGATCGGTGCACCCCCGACGCTGCGCACCAAGGCAACCACCTCGGCGATGTCCGGGCTGTCCAAGGCGATGGCCACTTGGCCGGCATCCAGGCCGCGCGCGTTGGCGCCGGGCGCCAACTTGCCCCGAGTGCGCTTGGTCGCCGCGGCTTTTTTCTTGCGCGGGGTCTTGGATTTTGCGTTTGCGGTAGCCATAGGGCGGTAAGGTTCGCCTTTTATCGGCCCTGCGTAAAGAGCCGCTGCGGGCGCTATTGCTTGGGTGGATTGTGATCGACCTGCGTGATGAGGCAGGCGCTGCGGTTGCCGGTTAGGTAAATCCATAACCAGCTCAGCGCGACGGCGAGCCGATTACGCAGGCCGATCAGAAAATAAATATGCGCCAATCCCCAGACCCACCACGCGATCCAGCCCTTGAGCTTGCACCAGCCGAAGTCGATCACCGCTGAGCGCTTGCCGATGGTGGCCAGATCGCCCGCGTGGCGATAGCGAAACGGCCTAGGTTGCGAATCGCCGGCCAAGCGTCGCTTGATGGTGCGGGCCACATGGATGCCCTGTTGCTTGGCGGCCGGCGCGATGCCGGGCGCCGGCTTTCCGTTCCACACATTCACAGTCGCCGTGTCGCCGATGACGAAGATTTCCGGATGGCCCGGCGCAGTGAGATCGGGCTCGACTCTAACGCGGCCGGCGTTGTCGGCCGGCGCACCCAGCCACGCGGCGGCGGGCGATGCACGCACACCGGCGGCCCATAGGATTACCTCCGCGGCCACCGTCTCCTCGCCCATCCTGATGCCATTCGAGTTGCAGTCGGTCACGGCCGACCCCAGCCTCACCTCAACACCCAAGCGCTGCAGCGACCGAAGCGCATAGGCCGAAAGATCCGGCGCGAAAGCCGGCAGCAGCCGCGGTCCCGCCTCGATCAGCAGCACACGCGCCTTCCGGGTGTCGATGTGGCGAAATTCACCCACGAGATTCTGGTACACCAACTCCACGATCGCGCCGGCCAATTCCACACCGGTCGGACCTCCGCCGACGATGGCGAAGGTCAGCAGTGCGGCACGCCGTGCAGGGTCCGTTTCGCGTTCGGCATGTTCGAGCGACAGCAGCACTCGGCGGCGAATTGAAGTGGCGTCCTCCAACGTCTTGAGTCCCGGCGCAAACGGCTCCCATTCGTCATGCCCAAAATAGGCATGGCGGGCGCCCGTCGCGAGAATCAACGTATCAAACTCGACGTTGGCGCCGTCCTGCAGGTTGACGCGGCGATTGTGCGTGTCGATGCCGCAGACCGTGCCCAGCAGCGTCGTCACGTCCTCGCGCTTGCGCAACAAAAAACGTATGGGCCACGCGATTTCCGAGGTGGCGAGCGCGGCGGTGCCAACTTGATAGAGCAGCGGCTGGAACAAGTGATGATTGCGCTGATCGATGATGGTGATCCGAACCCCGGCGCCGGCCAGCTCCTGAGCGGCGGACAGTCCGCCGAACCCGGCGCCCACGATCACCACATGGTGCGGGGCGGGCGCCATCAGAGCTTGGATAAAACGTCTTGCGCCAGGGTCATTTCGAAGGCTTTGATCTGCTCCGGCGAAAATCCGAACACCTTCACCTGAAACGCGGAACTGCCTTTCTTGACGTTGAGACCCAAGCCAAAGCCGGGCGTGTCGATGAAATAGGCATCATCGCCGACGCCCCTGACCGGTGTCTTCGGGATGCCCTGAATCGGAGTCTTGCCGTTTTCGAAGCGTTCGACGGGACTTATCTTGCCCACCGCGCGATACAGCGTGAGCAGCACATGCTTTCCGCTGTGATTGGGGTCATTGGGTTCTCCCCACCCGCAGAGCGCGCCACCGGGACCGATGTGCTGTCCGGCGTCGATTGCGACGCCGAGGACGGTGCTGATTTGGAGGCCGGTCAAGTATGTGCAGGCATCGCCGCCCGCCGCCCTGGCGTTGCCGTGGAGCATGAAGGCCAACCCACAAACCACGGCCATGCCCGGTTGACTGCGCATCGACGACTCCTCACTACGGTGGTGCGAGCTTAGCGCATGCTATGTTCTCGATCCATTTTACGAGGTGCCACATGTCAGTGTCTGTCACGACGATTGATCGAGTCGCGGTAATCCGCATGCTGCGTCCGGAACGGCGCAACGCCGTGGATGCGGCAACAGCTCAATCGCTTTCTGCGGCATTTCGCGCTTTCGATGCGGATGGCGGACTCGACGTCGCGGTGTTCACCGGCGGCGACGATGTTTTCTGCGCCGGGGCCGATTTGAAAGCCCTTGCTTCGGGAGATCGCGTTACCCTCTCTGCGAGCGGCGACTCTCCCATGGGACCGCCGCGGCTGCGATTGTCCAAGCCCGTCATCGCCGCCATCGAGGGTCCCGCCGTGGCCGGCGGTCTGGAATTGGTTCTGTGGTGCGACCTTCGGATCGCGGGCGCCGGTGCGATCTTCGGCGTCTTCAACCGCCGCTTCGGCATTCCGCTGGTGGATTTGGGCACCATTCGTCTGCCGCGCATCATCGGTCACGGCCGAGCAATGGATCTCATCTTGAGCGGTCGGTCTATCGATGCCACGGAGGCGCTGAGCATGGGCTTGATCAATCGCTGCGTCCCGGACGGCCAGGCGTTGCCCGCCGCCATTGCCCTGGCGCAGCAGCTGTCGAGTTTTCCGCAGACGGCGATGCGCCACGATCGGCTGTCCGCGATCGAACAATGGGGCCTGAGCGAGGAGAACGCGATCGCCAATGAAATCGCGCATGGCCAGGTTACGCTTGCCTCGGGCGAGACCGCCGCGGGAGCCATGACCTTCAGCGGCGGCGCCGGCCGGCATGGCAAACCGCTGAGTTAGCTCTCGGGAAGCTCGCGGCGCGTAAGTGAGGCTTCCGCGGCATAGACGTATGACCAGAAGTTATAGCTTTGCACCATCCTTTGATTGACACCTCGCAAGAAGGCTCTATTCTTGCCAACGGGCCATCCGCTCCCAACGGCGGACGCTCATCTGTAAGGATGGGAGTAAGAATTGACGACACACATACCGCCGCCGGACGTCCGCCCGGCTGATGCACGATTTTCATCTGGCCCAACCAAGAAACGCCCGGGGTGGAACCTGCAAGCCCTTGAAGGCGCAGTGTTGGGCCGCTCGCATCGCTCCAAAGCCGGAAAGGCGAAGCTCAAAGAGGTGATCGACCGAACGCGCTCGGTGCTGGGCGTGCCCTCTGATTTCAAGATCGCCATCGTGCCGGCATCTGACACCGGTGCCGTCGAAATGGCCATGTGGTCCATGCTGGGTCCACGTCCGGTCGATGTGTTCGCCTGGGAGAGTTTCGGCGAGGAGTGGGTCACCGATGCGGTCGAACAGCTAAGGCTAGAGGATTGCCGCATTCATCTCGGCCGGCCATATGGTGTGCTGCCGGATCTGTCTCTCGCACGTGAGACGGCAGATATCATCTTCGCGCAGAACGGCACGACCGCGGGCGTCAAGATCCCCAATTTTTCCTGGATCCCTGCGAATCGCCAAGGCGTCACGTTCAACGATGCGACCAGCGCTGTCTTTGCGCAACCAATCGACTGGTCCAAGTGCGATGTGGTGACCTTCTCCTGGCAGAAAGTGTTGGGGGGCGAGGCGGCCCACGGCATGTTGGTGTTGTCGCCTCGTGCGGTTGCGCGATTGGAAAGCTACGTACCGCCGCGGCCGCTGCCCAAGATTTTCCGTATGACTAAAAAAGGGAAATTGGATCACGAGTTGTTCGAAGGTGCGACCATCAACACGCCATCGTTGCTCGCTACCGAGGACTATCTCGATGCCCTCAAATGGGCGGAGCGCATCGGCGGTCTTGCCGCGCTTCAAGCGCGCGCGGACAGTAACGCGCAGGTGCTCAATGAATGGGTCGCCCGGACAGCGTGGGTGGATTTCCTGGTGTCGGATCCCCTGATTCGCAGCAATACCAGTGTCTGCCTAAAAGTAGTCCATGAAAACGTGACTTCACTTCCGAAGGAAACCCAGGCTGAGTTTGCCAAGAACCTTGCCGCGCTCCTTGAAAAGGAGGGCGTCGCGCTCGATGCGGCCTCGTATCGATCCGCACCCCCGGGCCTGCGCCTGTGGTGCGGCGCCACGATCGAGCAGACGGATCTACAGTTGCTGACTCCGTGGCTCGACTGGGCATTTCACACCTGCCTTGAAAGACTCGACAAACGCCAATAAAGGAAGATCCGTGCCCAAGGTTCTCATCGCCGATGAATTAAGTCCGAGAGCTCTCGACGTTTTTCGCAGCCGCGGCATCGATGTGGACGTGCGCATCGGGCTGAAGAAATCTGAGCTGGTGAGCATCATCGGCGGTTACGATGGTTTGGCAGTGCGATCTGCGACGAAGGCGGATAAGGACGTCATCGCAGCGGCCGGCGGACTCAAAGTCATCGGCCGTGCCGGCATTGGGGTCGACAACATTGACCTTGCGTCGGCGACTGCTCGCGGCATCGTGGTCATGAACACCCCGTTTGGCAACTCCATCACCACTGCCGAGCATGCGATTGCGCTGCTCTTTGCCGCCGCGCGCCAGATTGCGGCGGCGGACCAGTCCACGCAGGCAGGGAAATGGGAAAAAAACCGCTTCATGGGGATTGAGCTCTACGCCAAGACATTTGGCGTGATCGGCTGCGGCAACATCGGTTCGTTGGTCGCCGAGCGCGCACTGGCGCTCAAGATGAAGGTGATCGCGTACGATCCCTTCCTGTCGCCGGAGCGCGCGATCAAGCTCGGCGTGGAGAAGGTCGAGCTCGAGGATTTGTTGTCGCGCGCGGACCTGATTTCGCTGCACACCCCGCTGACCGACAAGACGAGAAATATCCTGTCGGCGGAGGCGCTTGCCAAGACCAAGAGAGGCGTCATCATTGTGAATGCCGCGCGCGGCGGGCTCGTCGATGAGGCGGCTTTGCGCGCGGCGCTTGACAGCGGGCAGGTCGCCGCCGCGGGTTTCGATGTATTCGTGACCGAGCCGGCTAAAGACAGCGTACTTTTCGGCGCGGCCAATTTCGTCGCCACGCCTCATGTCGGCGCAAGCACGAACGAAGCACAAGAGAATGTCGCCATACAGGTTGCAGAGCAGATGTCGGACTACTTGCTCACCGGCGCGGTCACCAACGCAATCAACATGGCCTCGATCAGCGCCGAGGAAGCACCTCGATTAAAACCGTTTATCGGGCTGATCGACAAGCTCGGCTCTTTTGCGGGTCAGATTGCAGATGAGGGCATTGAAGCACTCGAGATCGAGTACGAGGGCGATGTCGCACACCTCAACACTCAGCCTCTGACCGCCGTCGCGTTGGCGGCCGTGATGCGACCTCTGATGCCTGACATCAACATGGTGTCCGCCCCGGCCGTGCTGAAGGAGAAGGGAACTTCTCTGACTGAATCCAAACGCGCCACCTCGCCGATCTATGGATCATTGATCCGAATCAAAGTCCTCACCGGCGGCCGCTGGCGCACCCTCGCCGGAGTGGTGAATGCGGGGAGCGCAAAGATAGTGGAGGTCAAGGGCATGTCGCTGGAGGCGGATTTTCACCCGGTGATGCTGTTGATCAACAATCTAGACAAGCCCGGATTTGTTGGCGCCCTGGGCACCATGTTGGGTGAGGCAAATATCAATATCGCGACCTTCCACCTGGGCCGCCAGGCCGCAGAGGAAGACGCGATAGCCATCGTGGGTGTCGATCAGGTGGTGCCGGAAGCAATTCAGCAGAAGCTGCGCGCATTGCCGCACGTGCGGTACGTGAAGGTACTCAAGTTCTAGACAATGCCCCCCGCAGGCGCGCGGCTGCATTGGCGGCGGCAGATGCACTGATATCGCTCAAGAAAAAGCGGAGACATCGAGCGGCGGCCGCCGTGTCCCAGCGCGCGACGATCAGCGAGATCAGCAACGCGGTTTCGTCAGCGGTCATCGTGCGACTTCCAGTTCGCGCCGCAACGCTGATATCGCGCTGGCGCTCGAAGAAAATGATCGTGAGAAATTCTTCGAGTGCTGTCCACGCCACCAACGCGTCGACCTCGATCCAGCGCAACTCGATCCGGGCTAGGACATTGATTGAGTGACTTGAGGCGATCCAGGTTCGGATCGACTCGAGAATTAACTGATTGATCGCGCAATTCATGGCGTGGGTACTGTCTCGCTCTCCTCAGTTACCCTTAACGCTAACACGAATCATTCGTATTTGCATCTCGACTGTTGTAGAATACGGCTCATCACTATGAATTACCGAGTTCCGTGCGCCCTCGCTTTCCTGTTGCTGCGTCCCCAGATCGCATCTGCCGATGAGCCGAGCAGCAGCGCAATACAACGCTACACGTTCTCCTGGCCTTTGACAGAATCGGCGCCGGCACCCCGGGGCGGAACGACGCGCGGCGCGGCGGTCACACTCGACCCGTTGCCCTCACCGGCCTGGCGCTCGCTCCAAGCGACAGGTGTCTCACCCTTCGAACGCGATCGCCGCGCCATCTTGGCGCTTGCCGGCGACTTTCGAGTGACGTTTGATTTTCTGGAGGTTGCGGCATTCAACGGCGCCGCGCGTGACCGTCCCTATCAATCCTGGGGCACGGAGCGCGTTTACGTCGATCAAGACCAAAGGACCAAGTTGAGCCTGGTGCACATCCTTGAGATGCATATCGTTCAGAACGATGGCTCAATCAGCGAACCACTGGTCACCAAGCACTGGCGGGAAGACTGGCAGTACGAGCCGAAGCAAATCACCGATTTCAAGGGACGGGGAACATGGCGGGCGCGCGCCCTTCAGCGCGGCGAACGGTCCGGGGCATGGTCGCAGACGGTCGCGCAGGTAGATGAATCGCCGCGCTATTCGAGCATCGGCCGCTGGGAACATAACGCGGCATTTTCAACCTGGATCAGCGCCACTACCTGGCGGCCCTTGCCGCGTCGCGAATTAAGCGTGCACAAGGATTACCAAGTGCTCGCCGGCACAAATCGGGTCAGCGTGACGGCCACCGGATCTCTGCAGGAAGAGAACAATCTCAAGATGGTACTCAAGCAAGGCGTTCCTGATCCAGCCAAGCCTTTCCTCGCGCGAGAATACGGCGTCGCTCGCTATGAACGGATGCGCGATGCAGATTTCGCTGCAGCAGACCAATACTATGAACGCACCCGGCAATTCTGGGACGAGGTGCATGGCGCCTGGTCGGCGCTTTATCAGCGCAACGTGCAGATCGAAATAGATGAATCGAGCGATAAAAACCTTGCGGCGAAGCTCTCGGACTACGCCGAAGAGTTAGCCGCCGGCCGACCACCCGAACTTCCCCAAGCGCAGATTATTCAAGAGACTCTGCAAGGCATGCTGTTACCAGCCGCGGCGAAGAGGCCGTCGCGCTAGCTCTCGGGGAGCCAGGAAACCGGGCGAACCGCACCGGCAGGCAGCGATGCCTGAAACGCACTTCGAGCGCGCAATCGCTTAAGATACCGCGACACGCCGGGAAATTTCGCCAGCTCAATGAAGCGGTCGGCGAGATGCAGGCTGAAACCCACGCCGATATCGGCGGCGCTGAATCCCGTGCTCAACAGAAAATCCCGCCGGCTCAAGGGTGCGTCCAGTACCTGCACCGCCTTCTCCAACCTGCGTCCCTCCAATTTGGCGATCACCGGCGAGCGATCCGCCGGCGCAATGAAAACACGTTGCTGCACGAGCGCTGCGGCATGGACCGCGATGGTTTCACCGTAGTGAATCCACTGCAGCCACTCATACCGCTCGGGGTCCCGCTCGAGCCTGCCCAAGCCGCTTTGCGGATGGCGCTCACACAAGTACTCGGTGATGGCGCCCGATTCGAACAGGCGAAAGTCGCCGTCCACCAAGCACGGCACGCGGCCGAGCGGATGCACCGACAAATAGTCGGCAGCTCTTAACACCGAGAGATCGAAGGGCATGTCGATGAGCTCGAACGGAATTTGCATCTCGTTCAGCAGCCATAGCGAGCGCATGGATCGCGATTCGGCGCAGTGATAAAGCTTGAGCATGGTGTCCCGTTTGTCTCGACAAAATGCCGAGCAGGACGACCATGATGACATCCACCTCTACAGGAATGAAGTCACGCGCAAACCGATGGAAAATGCAAGGGCTTCTTAGCCCTCGCAGCGCAGGTGCCGCCCATAGGCACCGAGCTCGCGGGTGATTCTTCCGTTGTCGCCCAAGGGGACCGTGCGCGACCCGGCAAGCAGCGCGGCAAACGCGAACTTCACCGCACGCATCAAGACCCCTGCCCGCGCCTCACTTGGAGGCTGCCGAGCCGCAGATGTTTGCTGGTCCGACGAGCGTGTGCGCAGCCGATAAACTTCCGGATGCGTCATACCCAGCAACCCGATGGCAATCTCTTGGAATTCATTCATGGCGTTCACCTACAGTTGCATATCCAACCCAAGGTGACAGCTTGAGCCCGCCCGCGCGTTGGAACCAATGCAATGCCTGAAGGTGGGTTAAGTATTGCTTAACCCTTAAAATCCCAGTGTTTTCCTGCGCTAACCGCCCACCCAACTGCCGTGAAAGCCGGCCGGCACGCGGACCGGCAATTCCAGTACCGCGGCCGGTTCTGCCGCAATGTCCTGCGCATCGAGAATCAGCAGATCGCTGCGCCCCTCGGCCGCACGGTGCACCACCGCCAAAATCCAGCCGTCGCCCTCCGGTGCTGCGGCGCTGCGCGGCACGAACACCGGCTCGCCGACGCTGTCGCCGTTTGAGAATCGTCGCAGCGTCTCGCGCTGGGTCGTCATGTCCCGATGCACCAGTGAATCGAACAGCAGCGCCTCGCTCATTTCAACGTTGGCGGCATGCCAGCAGTGGCGGTAGGGCAGTCCTGCGAAGCGTTCGTCGATGCGTGGAAATTCTCCAACCAAATCGCTCAGCGGCGTGCGGACGACCCGGGCACCCGTATCGGCAAGATCGATGCTCCAATGCACCATGCGCGCCCTGGACGGCTCGCCCCGCGATCCGTCCGGATTCGGGAACAACGGCGCGGTGGGATATTCCATCATGTCGCAATGCAGGTGCCCGTCTTTCTCATAGGCATTCGCGGGATGAAACACATAGACCGGGTCGACCTCGATCCAGCGCACGGAATCGACGCCGGCGCCACGCGCCATCAAGCCCACGAACGCGCCCTTTTGCGGCTCCCAGGCGAACGCGGGCAGCCCGCGCTTCGCGCGCGTGATGTCGCCGGTCAGCGGGAGCACGGGAAATGCCGTGTAATTCTCGGACACGATGAAATCGTGCACCATCGAGCAGTACGGCGCTTTGAAGCGATCGCGGCGCAGGATGCGGCCCGCCGCATTCGACACACCGTAGTCGAGAAACGGGTTCAGCGGCCCTTCGCCAGACGAGTAGGCGAACCACTGCAACTCGCCGTTGTGCGGATCCGTTTTGGGATGCGCGGTGAATCGCCCGCCCGTCTCCACCCAGCCTTTCGATGTCAGATCGGTCTTGTCGATCTCAAAGGGGTTGGAGCCTTCCTGCAGCGCCATGAGCTTGCCGGCGTGATGGACGATGTGCGTGTTGGCGCCGCCGCTCAATACTTTTTCCACGGAAGGATCGCTCGGCAGCCCCATGCCCCCGAACAGCGTGCGGCCTGCGGCGTGCTCGGCCAGCCAACGAGGCGTACGGACGTAGCGGTTCGCATAGCGGGCCTGTCCGTCTCCCAGCCAAAATCCGTGGATCATGCCGTCGCCGATGAACGCGTGATAGTTCGGGCCCGGATCGAATTGCGGATTCGGCCCGTTGCGGTACAGCGCACCGCGCAGCCCGTCGGGAATCCTGCCGCGGATCTTGGGTTCCAGCGTTGATTCGATGCGCACCGGGGCCTGATTGCCGCTCACATACGGGGTGCTTACACGCGGCTCGACAGCGATGGTGTCCATATCTGTGCTCCTGGCGAGTATATATTTATACCGTAAATTTATACTGTAAACTATACTAAGTCAATGCCCAAAACTCTCACTCCCGAAGATCTAGAGGCCTTTCGCACCCGCCTGTGCGATGTGGCTGAAAAGCTGTTTGCCGCGCGAGGGCCCGATGGCGTCACCATGCGCCAAATGGCCGATGCGCTCGCGGTCTCGTCGATGACACCCTATCGATATTTCAAGGACAAAGACGACATTCTGGCTGCCGTCCGGACGCGGGCCTTCAATCGATTTGCGGCCGCCATGGAATCCGCCCGCGCCCAGCATCGATCGGGCAACCCCTATCTCGATTTTGCGCTTGCCAATCCTGCCGCTTACCGGCTGATGTTCGACGTCAGCCAACCCACCTTCGCCGAGTATCCGGAACTGGTGCAGGCCATGGATCGCGCGCGCCTCACCATGGGCGGCGGCCTGCGTGAGCTTGCGGCGAGCGGGCGCTTCAGCGGCGATGTCGAGCTCGCAGCGTATGTCTACTGGTCCACGATGCACGGCGCCGTTATGCTCGAATTGGCCGGCTTGCTCGAGGGCAGTAAGCTGGATGCGCGCAAAATTGCGCAACCGGCGGTCGAAGCGCTGGGAAAACATTTCGGAATCTCAGCCAGAGGATCCCCATGACCCCGCTGCATTCGACGCTCAAACGCGCGCTGACCATCGACGGGCGCGAGTACGTGCTGACCTTGACCCAGGATGCTCTGAAACTCACGCTCAAGGGCAAGCGCAACGGCGTCGAATTGCCCTGGACTCAGCTCGTGAACGGCGAAGCCGCGCTGGCCGTCGCGCTGCACGCCTCGCTCGGCGCGTTCGCGACCAAGACCAAACCCACCGACGCAGCGCCGGCCGCGCGAACTGCGCCCTCGCCCACTCCGGCCGCCGCGCCCCCACGCAGCGCCAGGAAGCCCAAGCGCAAGGCTCCGGCGCGCAAGAAATAAAAAAATTTGACAACGCTCGATATTCACCCTAAAAGGTGAATATATGACCCGCGCATCGAACCTCGACAATATCCTGGGCGCCATGGCCGATCCGACCCGCCGCGCGATCCTGCTGCGCCTGGCGCGCGGCGATGCGCGCGTAACCGATCTGGCAGCGCCTTTCGATATTTCGCTGAACTCGGTTTCGAAGCACATCCGCATTCTGGAACGGGCGCGCCTGGTCGAGCGCCGCAGGATGGGTCGCGAACATGTGTTGTCGAGAAATCTGCGGCCGCTGAGCGAAGCAGCCGCCTGGATCGAGACGCTTCAGGCCAAGTGGAACAGCCGCATAGACCGACTAGAAAAAGCACTGGACGAGGAGGAATCGTGACCGCATCGAATCAGAAAAGCACCAATCCCAAGCAATTCGTCATCGACCGGACCTTGAAGGCATCGGTCGACAAGGTGTGGAAGATGTGGACCACGAAGGCGGGCCTGGAAAAGTGGTGGGGACCGGAAGGTTTTACCTCCACCGTGCTGCATCTCGATGTC
>Ga0193753_10000114_pt1 | contig 73352 bp, 51 predicted proteins | sample H1c2metaG_FD_144925 | JGI IMG/M metagenome (GOLD analysis project Ga0193753, IMG submission 144925) | Soil microbial communities from a riparian zone of the East river system, Colorado, United States - H1c2 | ecosystem: Environmental > Terrestrial > Soil > Riparian zone | place: USA: East...
GGCATGACTTGGCTCAGCTTTGCGACGCCTTCAGCCATGCTTTCATCCGTAATGACCGCATTCACTCCCGCATCGCGAAGAATGAACGCAACCTCATCCGGTTTGAGGAAGTTGTTGACGGGAACCACGACACCACCGGCGAAAAGAATGCCGAAAAACGCGGGGATGAACTCGGGACAGTTTTTCATCCAGAGCGCAACCCGGTCGCCCGGCCGCACGGCCACGTTGCCGTTGCCGCTGATTCGGGAGGCAGCGCGCAAGGTCCGTTCCAGCAACGTGTCGTAAGAGATTTCCTCCGCGCCCCAGAAAACAGCGGTTTTTCCAGCGTGGCTCGTGGCCGATTGGCGGAATGCGCTCGCGAGATTCATTTTGTCTTGGTGCTATTGGTGCCGAAGGGATTCAACCGCCGGAACCTTTGCCCCGTCAAGCTCGCGACCCAAGGCCATTTTGCACCCGGCATCGCTGAAAGGTGGAAATTTTTTTGCCGGGCGGACATATTCGTGCGCGTGATCGATACGGAAGAGAAATTGTCAGCATTGCTGCCTGCCCTGCGCGCCGCGCCCTGGATCGCGCTGGACACCGAGGCGGACAGCTTGCACGCCTATCCCGAGAAGCTTTGCCTCTTGCAGATTTCCAGTGAAGGAGTCGAGGCGCTCGTGGACCCGCTGGCCTCGATGGACCTCGCGCCGTTGCTCGAAATCTTCCATGACCATGAACTCATTCTGCACGGGTCGGACTACGACTTGCGTCTGCTGCGGAAGACCTTTGGCTTCCGGCCCACGGCGATTTTCGACACCATGCTCGCGGCGCGATTGCTCGGCTGCCGGGAGTTTGGCCTGGGCAATCTGGTGCAAAAATTCCTGAACGTGAAGCTGGAGAAAGGCCCGCAGAAGGCCGATTGGTCGCGCCGCCCGCTCACTCCGCGCATGGAAGAGTACGCCCGCAACGACACCCGTTTTCTCAAACCGATCGCCGACACCCTGCGTGAACAACTCCGCAAAGAGGGCCGATTGAAGTGGCACGAAGAAGCGTGTCAGCAGCTCATCGAAGAATGCTCGGTCATCCGAACGCCCGATCCCGATCAGGTGTGGCGCATCAAGGGAAGCTATCATCTCAGTCCGGACGCGCTAGCCGTACTGCGCGAAGTCTGGCACTGGCGTGAAAAGGAGGCGGTTGCTTCGAATAAGCCGCCTTACTTTATTCTTCAGCCGGACACGATGATTGCCATCTCGGCCGCAGCCGTGGAAGGCAAGTCCGTCGAGTTCTTGATTCCCAAACGATTTTCACCGCGGCGTCACCTGACCCTGGTGAAAGCTGTGCAGCGCGGCCTGCACTCGGCCGACAAACCACAGGTGGTCCGCACCGCCCACTATCGCCAGAGCGCGGACGAGAAGCGCCGCTACCATGAGCTTGAGAAAAAGCGCAATCGCCGCGCCCATGACCTGGGGATCGATCCGACCATCATCGCGAGCCGGGCCGCGCTGGTGCAGATCGCGCGCGACGAGGGGCCAGTGAACGGCGAGCTGATGGCGTGGCAAAGCGAACTGTTGCAGTGAAGCTGCGAGGGTGGTTGCCAACTGAATTGAAGCGGCGCGGCCGGCCCTGGCGGGAATGATTTGAACTGAACCGCCCTGGCTTCAGCGCCTCTCAGGTTTCCGATAACAGACCATCAGCGCGGTGCAATGATTGGGCGGCGAGATCCGATCCATTAGGCTGGACACCGGAGAGAGCAGGCAGTTGAACACTTCGCCCGTGACCATGGTCGCACCCAATATCTTGCTGCCCAGGAGGAGGGGCTTCAGCCATTGGAATTCTTGTTGGTACTCGTTTCCAAAAAGGCAGTTCAAATATCCAACCGCGGGAAAGAACCCGTCAATGGGCAGAACTTCCACCGGCTTCGCTCCCGATCTTTGAAAACGCGCATCGGTGTCCGTCGCGCGCTCGAGGCCGAAATGTCCAAGGCGATCGATGAAATATTTCTGAAACAAATCCGGGCGCCGTTTCGCTGTGCGATACCAAAAATTTTCGGCGTTGCACTCGATGAACCCGATAAAAATTCCTCCCGGACGCAGCACGCGAAACATTTCCGCGATGGATTCATCCTTCAAGTCCGCCTCGATGTGGCCAAAAACGTCGATGAGCGTGACTGCGTCAAACGTGTCCGACGGGTAGGAGATTTGATTGGCCAGCCCGGACTTCACCTCCGCGTAATGGCGGAGCGCCGCCTGCCGGAGCGTTTCGTCCGGTTCGATCCCGCGGACTTCGCCGAATCTTTTCAGATACAAACGGCCGCCGCCGCAACCAACATCGAGTATCTGAAGCGGCCGGCCTTTCTCGCGCGCGTGCTGCTTCAAGTGTTTGAGAATGAAGCGGTCTCGCTTGCAACTCGCCGACACTTTGATCCGGAGATCATTCAACGAGCGAAGAAATGCCGAGCCGTTGATCCTCTCGCGCAAGGCGATGTGCTCCACCCAGGCTTTTTCGTTGGATTGTTTGACGGTGGACATCAATCTGAATTGCCGTCGCGTTCAACCGCAGACGGACACGGTCTCAATGCGTGTGGAATTTCGCGCTGCCATTGAAACGACTTCGCGGACTGCGATCATGGCTCGTATCGTGCGATGGGGCCGCACGGCGGGCAAGGGAAACATGCTCGCCCGTGCGCCTGAAGGTTGGAGGCGGCCAGTGTTCAAGACTTTCGGCTTTGACGGGAAAAACAGGTCGGGGCACCTTTTGCACATGATCGGCGATAACAACTTGCCCGAGATTTTTTCGCAACAGCCCGAGGTGTTGAGCGGCGCGCTGGTTTTCAATGGCACGCGCATTCCAGTGGAAACTTTTTTCGAACATCTCGATCATGGAGGCACTTTGGAAGACTTACTGCAATGGTACGACGGCGTGGGCCGCAAGCAGGCCGAAGCCGCGCGGGAAAATCGTCCCGCGACAACGGCTTGAAAATTCTCTCCGATCCACGCGTTCCAAAGCCTTGGCTGCGCCTTCGCATTCGGCTAGGAATTTTCCTGCTGCTGATGACCGCCGCGTTTCCAGCGCTGGCGCAGTCGCGTTATCAGGAGTCCTATCCGGTCGCCGCTTCGAAGAAAGGTTTGCAAGTCGAAATCGTGGACGATGCGCTCGCTCTCGGCGTGAAGCACGCGGCGTTGAATTTCAACCTCTCACGGATCATCGACCCCCAGGGCGACGCGGGCAGCCCAGTTTGGGAAATTGATGGACGCCGATATCATTTCAAACGCAGTTACCTCGAGAGCATGGACCAGCGGATCAAGACGCTCTCCGACCGCGGCGTGCTCGTGAATCTGATCGTGCTCACCTACCAGTCGCGCGACCCCCAGATCAATCGCATCCTGATCCATCCGCGCTGCCTCACGAACGCGCCCAATCGCCTGGGGAATTTCAACACCGTGACCGAGGAAGGCCGCCAGTGGCTGCAAGCCGCCATGGAGTTTTGCGCGGAACGCTGGTCGCAGCCGGACAGAAAATACGGACGCGTGGCGGGTTACATCATGGGCAACGAAGTGAACTCGCACTGGTGGTGGGCGAACATGGGCCGCGTGAGGATGCAGGAGTTCGCGGATGATTATCTCCGCACCGTGCGGCTCGCGCACGCCGCCGTGCGCCGGCAGGCCAGTTGGGCGCGAATTTATCTTTCGTTGGAGCATCACTGGAACATTCGCTACAGCGCGGGCGATGAGCATCAATCCTTTCCAGGGCGCGCGTTCGTGGATTACTTCGCCGCGCGCGCGAAGAAAGGCGGCGACTTTGACTGGCATGTCGCGTTTCATCCGTACCCCGAAAATCTTTTCGAGCCGCGTTTCTGGAAAGACAAGTCCGCGACCACGAACGCGCTCACGACCCCGCGCATCACGTTCAAAAATATCGAACTGTTGCCCGATTATCTGCGGCGAAGCGAACTGCTCTACAACGGCCAGCCTCGGCGAATCATTTTGAGCGAACAGGGTTTTCACACGCCGAAAGGAACGAACGGTGAGGCCATTCAAGCCGCGTCTTACTGCTACGCTTACAAGAAAATCGAACGTCTCGACGGCATCGATTCATTCATTCTGCACCGGCACGTGGATCACAAAGCGGAGGGCGGATTACTGCTGGGCCTGCGCGGATTCACACCGAACGACATGGAGGCGAGGCCGAAGAAAATGAGTTACGAAGTCTTTCGCGCGGCGGACACAGCGGAGTGGGAGAAGACCTTTCAATTCGCGCTGCCCATCGCGGGGCTGAAGAACTGGGACGAGGCCCGATGATGCTTCGCAACCTGCTGCCAGTTTGCAAATGGCAGTCCGGGTTCCGCCTGTCGCCCGCTGAAGAACGCTCTTGAGCCTGCACCGCCTTTTTGCGGCAATCACCTTTGATGAAGATCGCGCTCGCGCAAATCAACACCACCGTCGGTGATCTCGCGGGCAACGAAGCGAAGATTCTGGCCGCGTATCGGCGCGGCGTGGACGTCGGTGTTGATCTCGTCGTCTTTCCTGAACTCGCCACCACGGGTTATCCCCCGCGTGACTTGCTGTTGCGCCGTCATTTCATTCAGCAGAACCTGGAAATGCTGGAGCGTCTCGCCACCCAGACAGGCAAGACAGCCATGCTCGTTGGCTTCGTCGGCAAGAACGAGCAGGGGGTAGGCAGGGAAGCCACGAATTCGACTGCGCTGTTGCAGCATGGCAAAATTCTGGCGCGACGCAGCAAGACGCTCCTCCCCACTTACGATGTCTTCGATGAAGACCGTTACTTCGAGCCAGCAACTTCGAACGAACCCGTGGAGCTCGACGGTCACAAGATCGGCCTGACGATCTGTGAAGACGTTTGGAACGACGAGGATTTCTGGGACGAGCGCCGCTATCGAAATAATCCGCCGGCGAAACTGATCGCCGCGGGCGCCACCATTCTGTTCAACAATTCCGCCTCGCCGTGGCATCTCGGCAAAAACGAGACGCGCTCCAAAATGCTTGCGCAGCTTGCGGCGAAAACTGGACGCCCGCTGGTGTATTGCAACCTCGTGGGCGGAAACGACGAACTGGTTTTCGATGGCGGCAGCATGGCTTTCAACGGCTCAGGGCAACTGATCGCGCACGGAAAATTGTTCGAGGAAGATTTTGTCGTGTTCGATCTCGAGGCCGCCCAGCCGGTGCTGCCGCCGGAGATGTGTGATGAGGAAAGAGTTTATCGCGCGCTCGTGTTGGGCCTGCGCGACTATCTTCACAAGTGTGGTTTTAAGTCCGCGGTACTCGGCCTCAGTGGCGGCATTGACTCCGCTCTCACGGCTGTCATCGCCGTCGATGCGCTCGGAAAAGAAAATGTGCGCGGCGTTTCGCTCCCGTCGCAGTTCTCATCGCAAGGCAGCCTCGACGACGCGCGAATTCTCGCGGCGAACCTCGGCATTCGCTACGATGTGATTCCCATTCAGCCCGCGTTTGAAGCTGTGAAAGGCCAGCTCAGTTCCGTGTTTGCCGGTCTCAAAGAAGACACGGCTGAGGAAAACATTCAGGCGCGATTGCGCGGAGTGATTCTCATGGCCATGTCGAACAAGTTCGGCTCGCTGTTGCTCACCACGGGAAACAAGAGCGAACTCGCCGTCGGCTATTGTACGCTCTACGGCGACATGAACGGCGGCCTCGCCGTCATCAACGACGTGCCGAAGATGATGGTTTATCGCGTGTCCAATTGGATCAACCGCGAGCGCGAGATCATTCCCAACGCGTCGATCACGAAAGCGCCGTCGGCGGAATTGCGAGCGAACCAAACGGACCAGGACTCGTTGCCGCCCTACGAAATCCTCGACACGATTCTGGAGGAATACGTCGTGAACCTGAAGACCACCCGCGAGATCATCGCCATGGGTTTTGATGAGGCGACGGTGAAACGTGTGGTGCGCCTGATCGATCTGTCGGAATACAAGCGCCGCCAAGCGGCGCCGGGATTGAAGGTGACGAGCAAAGCGTTTGGCGTCGGCAGGCGCATACCGATCGCGCAGCGATATCGAGATCTTTAACGTGCCTGCGGCACGTTGCTACGGCTTCAGCACCACGTGCTTGATGCGCTGCCGCTTCCACGTGTAGGTCACATGCACGCGCCCATCGGCCGTCTGAATCATGGCGGGATAGGAATATTCGCCGGGACCATCTTCGAGCGTGATGAGGTTGTTCCAATTCGTGCCGTCGGTCGATGCAGTAATGCTGAGCGGAGTGCGTCCGCGCGGCGTGTTGTTGTAAACCAGCAGTGCGCGCCCGTCTTTCAGAATCACGGAATCGACGCCGGTGCTCGGGTTCGGCAGTTCGGTGGCGCGCATCGGCGAAAAATTTTTTCCACCGTCGTGAGTCCAGCACTCCGTCACCTTGCCTTGTCGGCTGCGGCAAAGGAGTTGGATGCGCTGCAGCGACCACGCGAGAATGGTCGGCTGGATCGCGCTGAATTCCTTCCCGTCATTAAGCGCCTCCGTTCGCGTCCATGTCTTGCCGAGGTCGCTCGTGAACTCCATGTGAACGCGCCAGCCCTCGTGCTCGCTGCTCGATCCGCACCAAAGCTTGCCGCCGAGCAACACCGGCTTGGCGCGAATGGGGCCGAGAATGTTTTCCGGCAGGCGCTCCGGCTTGGACCATGTTTTGCCCGCGTCATCGGACTTAATCAGCATGCCCCACCAATTCGATGGCTTGGGGCCGACTTTGTAGAAGAGCAGCAACGGTCCATTTGCTGGTTGAATCAACACCGGGTTCCAACACGGGAACCGTTTGTCCGCCTGAACGCCGGTGGCAACTTCGACGGGCGCAGACCATTTCATTCCGTCGTGCTGCGCCGTCCAAATCGTCACGTCTGGCTTGGCTTCATCGCTGCCGCCGAACCACGCAGCCATCAGGCCAGACTTCGTCTCGACAATCGTCGAAGCATGACAAGACGGAAACGGCGCCTGCTCGTAGATGAACTCGGATTTCTCAATGGAGACTGCGCCGATGCTCATAGATGGCACGCACGCTAACGCCGCGAGCGTTAGAATTCTGGCGACGTGGGAGATCATTTGTTCGCGGCGACGGGCTTCGGCTTCGTGAGCATGTCCCAGTCATCCGTGCGGAACGGAGTGGCGGGCAGCCCTTCTTTGTTGAAAAGGTTCACGACCGGGAAATCAGACCATCCGAAACGCACCGCCGCTGGCTGTGTTACCGCAGGATTGCTGACGACGACCTTGTCGCCCTCGATCTTAGCCGTCGCCCAAACAAACTTTTTGTCGGCGCCAGCGATCGCGAAGCCCTTGAGATCTCCGCCGCGTGCTTCCAAGCCACCGCCCACGTTGTCGAAGCTCAGGGTCGCTTTGCCCTCCTTGAACTTCGCGCCATCGTACGTCGGCCCATCCGCGACGATCTTTTCTCCGTAAGCAATCTGGTGCGCGAGCAACGCGAGACGTGCGCCGACTGGTTCCTTCTTCGTCGGATGAATGTCGTCCTTGTCGCCGACATCCGTGATGACCGCCATGCCAACCTTCTTCAGATTCTTGTCCGTGAGCCACTGCGCCTCGCGCAATTCCGCCCAATCACTCTCCACTGGCGCCGCCGTGATTTCTTCCAGCGAACGTTTCTTACTCTTGTCCCAAGGCGCGAGCTGCACTTCGAGGAAAGTGAAGTCCCGGTCCCAATCGCTGCGCCAGTTTTTGATCATGTCCGCAAACAGGCGGCGATATTGCCACGCGCGGCCCGCGTTCGATTCGCCCTGATACCAAATCGCGCCCTGCACCGCGTAGGGAACGATGTTGGCGATCATTCCGTTGTAAAGTTCCGCCGGTTTCCATCCCGCGGACGGCTGGCGTTTCGTGAATGCTTTGCTTTCCTTCTCAGCAGCGGCCTTCTCTTCCTTCCACGCGGCGATGGCTTTGAGTAAACGTTCATTCGAGGCGGCGAACGTGTCGAGGATGTCGCGTTTGTATTCTTTGTCGGCAGCCATGAGATCTTCGCGAATCCACACTTCCGCAGGCGAACCGCCCCACGACGTGTGAATGATGCCGACCGGCACGCCCAGCGCCTTCTGCAAATCGCGCGCGAAGTAATAAGCCACGGCGGAGAAGCCCGGCACCGTCTTCGGATCGCACTCCTGCCACTTGCCGTTCACGTTGTTGGTGGGCGTGTCCAGCCTCAGCTTCGGCACGGTGAAAAGGCGGATGTTCGCGTTCGCGGAATTCTTGATGTCGTCCGCCGGCTCGAAGCTCGAGCGCATGCCCCATTCCATGTTCGACTGGCCGCTCGCGATCCAGACTTCGCCGACAAGGACATCGGTGACTTGAACCAATGAGTGCTGGCCACCGTGCGTGCCGGAAACTTTCAATGTCCCCGGCGCGCCGGGCTTGAGGTTTTTGAGCTTCACCATCCAGCGGCCGTTTCTCGCCGTGGTCGAAGCTTTGTGATCGCCGAATTCGACCGTGATTTTCTCGCCGTCGTCCGCCCAGCCCCAAATCGGCACGCTGGTTCCCTGCTGCAACACCATGTGATCGGTGAACAGGTTGTGCAGCCGAACTTCGGCCTGAGTGGTGAGTGCGCTGAACGCGACGAGCAGCGCGCTAAGAATTGTCCGTGGAATCATGCGGGCAGTGCAGACGATTCGTGGCCGCAGGTCAAGCCACTGGTAGGGCGCGTCTGTCCCAGCGCGCCGGAGTGAGGCGTAAATTGGAATCGTCGCCCATCTAACCCAGTGGCCCGGCGCGCTGGGACAGACGCGCCCTACCGGGTGGCGTTTTGGGTTGGCCGTGATCAACGCTCTTCTTTATCCTTCCTTTCATGGATCAGCCGATCCGCAAACGCCTGCCGCATACTGTGCCGCAATGGGTAAGTGAAGATTCGTTCTTCTTCATCACGGTCAATTGCGATGCGCCGGGCGCAAACCATCTTTGTCGGGAGGACGTGGGAGGTGCCGTTCTTGCGGCCTTCGCTTTCAATCACGAGCGGTTCGTCTGGCATTGTCGGCTCGCTTTGCTCATGCCCGATCACTTGCATGGCATCCTTGCCTTTCCGCGCGAACCGGGAATGAGGAAGCTCATGGAGGACTGGAAAAAATTTCTGGCGCGCAGCCAAGGCATCTCGTGGCAGCGCGATTTCTTCGACCATCGGGTGCGAAACCATCATGAGCTGATGGAGAAGACGAGTTACATCGAAATGAATCCGGTGCGCAAAGGTTTGTGCGAACGCGCCGAAGATTGGCCGTGGTTTATCGCCCGAAGGATCGCCCGCCGCCACAACTCGGTTTATGAAGCGAATGATGCGTTGCCGCTTCAAGAACCACGGCGGCTCGGTAGGGCGCGTCGGTTCGAGGCTCAGGGGACCGGAACACGATGGCGCATCAGGCTCCAAATTCTTCAGTGGATTTCCTTTGAACCCGCAACGTGGTCCCGTGTGTGTGGCTACTTTTTAAGCCATTTGGGCTGGTATTCGTTCTTAACGAGTCGCCCCTTTTCAACCCACAAGGTTTGCATTTGTACAGCTTTGAGTGGAATGACAGTTTGGTGCTCAAAGTCAAAAGCTGCGTAGCTTTGATCTAATTGAACAACCTGAAAATTCTTAAACACCCACAGCCCGCTCATGGACCATTGGCGTCCATCGGTAAATGTGATTGTCTGCTGAAAAGCGCCATTGTTGCTCAACACTAAGGTGTCGGTGATACCGCTTCCATTACGACAATAAGTTCCACTGACATTCGCGCTGGCGGGCCCGCATCCCCACCAGAGCATTATAGCCGTGGGAAGAGCCGTCAGGCGAATAAGCCGGGGAGAAGCCGCATTTGCTTGATGGCATGGCGGCATTGCATCAGGGCGAGGTTTTTTTTGCAACGGGGAAGGCCGCGCTGTCCCAAGGGCGTTGGCCACGAACTTCTGGATTCGCTATCGCCACTCCGCTATGTTCCGCCGCCATGTTTGAACCGATTCGCGAGCAGATCGAAACCGCCGCCGTCAAGACGACTCAGTTGCGGAGGTTTCTTTGACGTCGCCAGTGCGCAGAGGCGCCTGATCGAACTGGATTCCTTGATGGCCGGGGAAAGTTTTTGGAACAACCGCGACCAGGCCCAGAAACTCATCGACGAAGCCGCGACGCTGCGGAAGAAAATCGACCCGCTGCTGACGGCGGAGAAACAGTTGGACGATTTGCGCGTCATGACGGAACTGGCCGAGGCTGAGCCGCCTGAGAAACAACTTCCGCATCAACAGGAATTGGAGCGCGACCTGGTGCGCCTCTCTCGCGAACTCGACGCGCTCGAACTCAAGGCTGTCCTGAAGGGCCCGCACGATGCGCGCGATGCCATCTTCAGCATTCAAGCCGGCGCGGGTGGCACGGAGGCGCAGGATTGGGCGGAAATGCTTTCACGGATGTATGGCCGCTGGTTCGACAGCCGCGGCTGGAAATGGGAAGTCACCGACGCGCTCGCGGGCGATTCCGCGGGTTTGAAGAGCGTCACTTTCCGCGTCGTGGGCGAGAACGCCTATGGCTTCGCGAAAGCGGAACGTGGCGTTCATCGGCTGGTTCGCATCTCGCCATTCGATTCGAACAAGCGCCGGCACACGAGCTTCGCCAGCGTGGATGTGATCGCGGAGTTGAGCGACATCGTGCAGTCGGACATCGTGATCCCGAAGACGGAAATCCGGCGCGACACGTTCCGCTCCGGCGGCAAGGGCGGCCAGAACGTGAACAAGGTCGAGACGGCCGTGCGCCTGACGCACATCCCGACCGGACTCGTCGCCGCCTCACAAGCCCAACGCAGCCAGGTGCAGAACGAGGCCACGGCGATGGCCATGCTCGTCTCGAAGCTCTACGCGTTGAAGCTCGACGAAGCGAAAGGAGACATGGAGCGTTTCTACGGCGAGAAAGGCAGCGTGAGCTGGGGCAACCAGATTCGCAGCTACGTCTTCCAGCCGTATCGCATGGTGAAAGATCTCCGCACGGGTGTGCAGACCAGCGACGTGCAAGCCGTGATGGACGGAGATCTCGATCCGTTTGTGAATGGCTGGCTGCGCGCGGGCTGTCCGGCGAAACGCATCCAAAGCATCAAGGACGACGACGAGTAATCCATGCCTGAAAATATCCTCGAAACCATTGTGGAGCAGAAGCAGCGCGAGGTCGCGTTGCTTCCATCGCGCACCGTCACGGTCGCTTCGCTGAAGAAGGCGCTGACCAGACGTGGCGATCATCGCGGGTTCAATTGCGCGCTCCGTCACCCGCGCCGCGGCGCGCTCGCATTGATTGCCGAAGTGAAGAAAGCGTCGCCGTCCGCCGGGGTGATTTGCGCGGACTTCGATCCGGTGCGCATCGCCCAGGAATACGAAGCGGCAGGCGCGAGCTGCCTGTCCGTGCTCACCGATGAAAAGTTTTTCCAGGGCTCACTTGAATATCTGAAACAGATTCGCGCCGCCGTGAAACTGCCACTCCTGCGCAAGGACTTCATCATCGACGCGCGGCAAATTCTCGAAGCCATCAAATGGGGCGCGGACGCAATTCTGCTGATCGTCGCGATTCTTTCCGACTCTGACTTGAAGCGCTTCCACGATCTCGCGACCGAAGCCGGCCTGGCCGTGCTCGTGGAAGTTCACGATGAAGAGGAGTTGCAACGCGCGCTCGCCATCGGGGCGCGGCTCGTGGGCGTGAACAATCGGGACTTGAAAACGTTCACGATCGATCTCGCGACGACGGAAAAACTGGCGCAACGAATCTTCGCCGGCCGAAATGCCGACGACGTGCTGCTGGTGGCGGAAAGCGGCATTCACACGCGCGCCGATGTCGAACGCGTGGCGCGCGCCGGCGCGGGAGCCATCCTCGTCGGCGAATCGCTGATGCGTGGCGATATCGCCTCGAAGACCGCCGAACTCATCGGCTAATAACCGCGTTAAAGCGCTTTTCGAAGCGCGACAGAATAAATCAACGTACGTTGATTTATTCTGCACGGTAGTTTTCGCTGAAACCGCGCTTTTGTTTTGCGCGCAGGCTGGTATCACCTCCGCCATGTCCGCGCCGTCCGCCATCCTTACGCTCCTTCTGTTGGCAAACTTGTTGGCCAAAGGGGCGGAAACTTTTCGCGTCGCCACTTACAACGTGCAGAACTATCTCGACTCGCCGCTTGGGACGCGCCCGGCCAAGACCGATGCGGCCAAGGCCAAGATTCGCGAGAGCATTCGGGCGACGAAAGCCGACGTCATTGCCTTGCAGGAAATGGGCGGGACCAACGCGTTACTCGAACTGCGCGACAGCTTGAAGCGGGAGGGCTGTGACTTTCCGCACTGGGAGCACGTCAGCGCGTGGGACACGAACATTCACGTCGCGGTCTTGAGCAAGTTCCCCATCATCGCGCGGCGTTCGCACACGAACAATTCGTTTCTACTTTTCGGCAAGAAGCACTACGTGAAGCGCGGTTTTGCCGAAGTGGAAATTCAGGTGAACGAGAAATACAAATTCACGCTCCTGACCGCGCACTTGAAATCCAAGCTCACCGTGTGGGACGCCGACGAGCAGGAATTGCGCGACGAGGAAGCCGCGATCTTGCGTGAGAAGCTCGAAGCCATTTTCAGCACGCGCCCGAACGCCAACGTCATTGTCGCCGGCGACCTGAACGACACGCGCGACTCAAAAGCCATGCGCAACATCATCGCCGCCGGCCGCAAGAACGCGCTCATCGACACGCGCCCGGCGGAACAGAACGGCGACGATCAGCCGAACAATAATCCGCGCTATCCGCCGCCACAGATCACCTGGACGCATTACTACGGCGTGAAGGATCAATTTTCCCGGATCGATTACATCCTCGTCAACCGCGGCATGGCGCGCGAGTGGATGGGCAAGGAAACCTTCATTGTGAAACTTCCGAACTGGGGCGCAGGCTCGGACCATCGACCGATCGTGGCAACGTTCGTAGCGGAAGAGCGTTGAATCAAATCATTGGCCCTGGTGCGCGAGAATCATCCGGCGCCGTGGCCCTTCAAAATTCCGCCGCACTGAGGCGGACGATTTAGAACAGCGAGTAGATGAACGGGGCCAGTGGTGATGTGGGCGCGAAAGCAAGGAACAGCCCTAGCAACATCAAAATGACGACGAATGGCACAAGCCACCACTTCTTCTCCTGGCGAAGAAACAGCAGGAACTCTTTGAATACTTGCCACATGGGAGCAGTAGAGCAGGAGGTCAGTTATCAGTGAAACAGTAATCAGTAAGCGCGAGCGAAGGCGCACTGATTACTGACCTACTGATTACTGCCGCCTCCTGTCCAGCTTGTCCTCCGGCGCGCCGATCACCATCACGCCTTCGGCGCCGGCGTTCTCCTCCGGGATGCGCATGGCGTAGAACGAGCGATAGACAAAAATCAACGCGACAAAAAAGAAGAATGCTCCGATCGCCGTCTTCACATTTTGGTTCTTCATGGTCACTGCGATTTCAACGGCGAGCAGGCCAAAGAGAGTCGTGAATTTAATGACCGGGTTCATAGCCACAGACGACGTGTCCTTGAACGGATCGCCCACCGTGTCCCCGACGACTGTGGCGGCGTGCAACTCCGTGCCCTTCTGGCGCATGTCCACTTCCACAATTTTTTTGGCGTTGTCCCACGCGCCGCCGGCATTGGCCATGAAGATAGCCTGGAACAATCCGAAGAACGCGATGCCGATGAGGTAACCAATGAAGAAGTAGGCGTTGAAAAACGGCAGTGCGAGCGCGAAGCAGAACACCACGATAAAAATGTTCCACATCCCCTTCTGCGCATAGACGGTGCAGATGCGCACGACTTCCTTGCTGTCCTTTTCCGACGCGGTCGTGGCGTCGAGCCGCATGTTTTCTTTGATGTAAACAACCGCGCGATACGCGCCGGTCACGACGGCCTGGCACGACGCGCCGGTGAACCAGTAAATCACCGAGCCGCCCATGATAAGGCCGAGAATGATTTCGGGCTGCACGATGCTGAGCGCGTCAATGACTGGCTTGAAAGGCCCGGGCACGCCCGAAGCCAGTTGCACTTCATACAGTTGCTGCAAGAGAATGATGATGCCGAACACCATCGTAGTTGCGCCAACCACCGCCGTGCCGATGAGCACGGGTTTGGCCGTGGCCTTGAAGGTGTTGCCCGCGCCGTCGCCCTTTTCGAGTTGGTGCTTGGCGTTTTCGAAGTCTGCGTCGAAACCAAAGTCGCGCCGGATTTCTTCCTTGATGCCCTGCTTCCCTTCGATCTGGCTCAACTCATAAACGGATTGGGCGTTGTCCGTGACGGGGCCGTAGCTGTCCACCGCAATGGTCACCGGCCCCATGCCGAGAAAACCAAAAGCGACCAGACCGAAAGCGAAGATGGGCGCGGCGAAAAGATATTTCAACGGCATGAGCGCCAGAAACGCGGGGTTCTGCGAGAAATAATATGACGTGCCCATGAGCGCCATGATGCAGAGGCCCATCCAGAACGCGGAAAAGTTGCCCGCGACAAAGCCGGAAAGAATGTTCAGCGACGCGCCGCCGTGTTTGGAAGAGTTCGTCACTTCGCGCACGTGACGCGACGTTGTGCTGACGAAGACTTTCGTGAACTCGGGAATGACGGCGCCCGCCACCGTGCCGCAACTGATGATGACCGACAGGACCCACCAGAGCGCCGGTTGGGCGATGCCATTGCCATCCTTGAAGTCGCCCAGCAACATTTTGCTCGCGATGAACGTGACCGCGATGGACACCGCCGAGGTAATCCACACGAGATGGGTCAGCGGCGCTTCGAAGTCGAAATCCTTTTTGCCGGCGAACATGGCTTTGCTCAGGGCCTCGTTCACGAAGTAGGAAACCAGCGAAGTCACAATCATCAATGCGCGCATGACAAACAGCCAAATGATGAGCGTCGCCACGATGGCGGGCGTGCCGGCGAGCGCGAGCGCGAGGAACGCGATCAATGCCACGCCCGTGACGCCGTAGGTTTCGAAACCATCCGCCGTTGGCCCGACTGAATCTCCGGCGTTGTCTCCAGTGCAGTCCGCGATGACGCCGGGATTCTTGGGGTCGTCCTCGGGCAGTTTGAAAACGATCTTCATCAGATCGGAACCGATGTCGGCAATCTTGGTGAAGATGCCGCCGCAGATGCGGAGCACGCTGGCCCCGAGCGATTCGCCAATCGCGAAGCCGATGAAGCACGGGCCGACCAGTTCGCGCGGCAGGAACATCAAGATGCAGATCATGAAAAACAGTTCCACCGCCACGAGCAACAAGCCGACGCTCATGCCCGAGCGCAGTGGAATGCCGAGAGTCGCCAGCGGGTTTCCCTTTAACGCGGAGAAAGCCGTGCGCGAGTTGGAAACCGTGTTGATGCGAATGCCAAACCACGCCACGCCGTAGGAGCCGAGAATGCCGAGGACGGACGCGAGCAGAATCACGACGACGTGGCCGACGGAATTTTTCTGCAACGCTCCAAAGTAATAAACCATGCACGCCGCGATCAGCAGCCAAAGGATCGCGAGGAATTTTCCCTGCGTGAAGAGGTACGTCTTGCACGTCTCCCAGATGATGTTGGAGACATTCGCCATGCTGGCGTGGACGGGCAACGCCTTCGTCTGCATGTATTGCACGAGCCCGAAGACCGCGCCGATGGCGCAGATGACGATGCCGATCATCATCAATGTATGACCGCTCATGCCGCCCAGCCCGTCGAACTTAACCTGTGTTAAGTCAGGAATTTTGATGTCGGCCTCGCTTCCAAAAAGTGCCGGCGCCGAAGTGAAAAGAAGAACGAGAAGAAGAAGACCCCAAGACGGACGTGTGTATTTGCCCATAGGATTGAGATGAAAATGCAAACTGTTCTCCCCTTAGCCAAGCCCAAATTCCAACTCCTTTGTTCGCGCCACTCTATTCGCTCAATCCCGGTCTGGCAAATTTCCAAACGTTGTTGGGGATCGCGATGGCATTCAGCGCGTCGGCGAATCCAAAACTTTCTCCGTTTCGGCAATCAACGTCGAAAGAGGCGTTTCCAACGCTTCCGCAAGCGCGTGAATGGTATCGAGGCTCGGGTTGCTCTGGGCGCGTTCAATCATTCCGATGTACGTCTGATGCAGTCCCGCTTTTTCCGCGAGCGCTTGTCGGCTCAGCTTTTTTGCTGTCCGGTGTCGCTGCAGGACCTGAGCGAAGGTATCGGAGAATGCCAAACGGCGACGGCGCACACTTGGACGCTGCCGCTCCGTTCGACACGGTTCGGATAAGATTATATTCTTGCGCTGGCAACGAGCTTCGTTAGCCTCACGCCGCTCGCCAACTCTCCCGGCTCTCACCGCGACAACGCAGGTGCGGAGTTCCTGAATGCGTTAGCGGCAAAACGCACACTCAAAACCCCAGATGAAAAAACTGATTCCTCTCCTTGGTTTGTTGGCGGCATGTGGAATGTACGCCCAGAGCACAAACTTCGTGGTCTTAAACACTAAGGTCGGCGATGAACGTGCGCCAATCCTCACGTGGCAAAGCGAATCCAATGCTGTGTATCGCATCGAGTACGCTGACACAGTGGTGAACACGAATACGCAGTGGAAAGTTCTCTACACGGATTATCCGTCGCACGGAACGAACACGTTTCGAATGGACTCTGGAAATGATCGGCGCACGCCAGAAATCCCGCATCCGAAAAAAGTCGGGACGCGATTTTATCGCGTCGTGAAAACCGGCACCAACACGAGCACTGCTGCGCTTGACGTTCAAATCACTTCGCCAACTTCCAACTCGGTTCTATCCGACGAAGTCACGGTCAGCATCGTCTCGACCACTGCATTGGCTTTCAGTGACGTAAAGTTGTACGTCGACGGACAAGAGATGTTGATGGCAGATGACGGAACAAATTTTGTCATCAATACGCCAGAGTGGGCGAATGGCTCGCACACACTTTTCGCTACGGCTGTCGCGTATTCGAAGCGGCCCGGAGTCTCCAGTGACGGGAGCGCGATGACGCAACGGATGGTTGTTTCTCCCTACATTCCGGTCACGTTTGATAACTACGTGTCGCAGCTTTATTTTTCAGAACCATTTTTTGAGCCAGACTTGGGTCAGACTCAACACGTCACGGCGGTGTTCGCGCAGTATTCAGACTGGACGCTGCAAATCCTCAACGATGCGAGCAACGTCGTGCGCACTGTGACGAACAGCGGTTACGCGATGGCATTTGATTGGGATGGGAAGGGCGACGGTGGAACGAATCTACCAAACGGCATTTACGAGTATCTGGTCACAGCCACCCAAGCGACTGCGCCATCTCCCGGCCCCGGAGGTGGGGGCGGAACGAATGCACCGCCGCCGGGATTCAATGATGCCATGATGCAGACAGCGGAAGGCGATACTGTTGGTTGGTACCCGACTTCACCGACGCAGGCACTTGCGGCGGGGTGGGATTCGTATTTCTTGCTTCCGCCGCCGATGCCGCCCGTCAAGATCGATGGCGACTGGCACACATGGAAATCGGTTTACGGGCCGATTACTCCGATTCAAGTACCACTCAGTCCGAAATTCCAACAATTGCTCAAAAGCCAATCGATGTTCATGTCCACTGAAACATCTTCGGCTATCGCAGCGGCCGGGGCGGGCGCGGCCAAAGGTCCAAAAAAGCCCCCCACCAAACCAGTCAAGGGAAGTGTTGGCACATTCGGCGTCGGCTATCAGGCGTATTGGGGGAGCCCCATAACGGTGGCGGTGCCCCCGAACGGGTTGCCGGCTCCGTTGAATAAAATCACTCTTGAAAGTTCCACGGCGAACCGAAGCTTGCCATTGCTTGGAATTACAGCAGCCGATGAGGCCGAAAACTTCGCAGCGAAAATGGCAAATGCTGGGTGGAAAAAGCAGTTTCTCTATGACGCTTACGAATTTTCCGCACAAAAAGTGCGAAAGACGTCTCTCGGCGGAAGCAACGTTTTTGGCCAAGCGAACATTGGTTGTGTCATTTCACATGCCTTTTATGGAAGTTCCGTGGATTACACTTCACAGGCGCAGCAGACGTACCAGACATACGCACCGTTTATTAACTACAATGCCAATGCCACGGTATCCTCGGTCGACTGGCTTCGATTCTCGGAAATCAGCTTCGGTAGCACAAATCTGCGTTGGGTTGGGTGGATCGGTTGTAACCTGTTGCGAGACCAAAATTATCAGTCGATGTACAACCAGCAGGTGTTGCCCATTAACCCAAATCTTCATCTGTTCCTCAGTGCCAAAACCATCTTGTATCTCGATGGAAAGCTTGCAGCGAATTGGGCAGCCTACATGACAAAGGGTGCGGGTTTTGGCCCTGAGACGATCCGAAGATCATGGTTCCTGGCGGGAGCCTACACTTTCGGGAACGGACAAGGCATCCCGAGCGGAACGACAATCATCTACCGGGTCGCAGGCTGGCCGAACTGCATGAATGACAAACTGCTTTTGTACGCGGCACCTGGAACCAGTGATCCGTCAGAGATTACGTATGTCGATCACCAAACCTTTCCGGTGCTTCAGCAACCGCCTCCATGAAGCTCGCTCTTTCAGGAATCCTTTTGAGTTCGTTGATCGCGTCCGCTGCTGACGTAGCGTTGGGCGATTTCGGGCGTTCATTCATGCCCGCGAGCACGGTCGTCATCGAATGGCAGTCACCACCAACGAACTTGCCGCTTTCAATCGCAACCTATCGAAGAGTGCCAACAAGGTTTTCACCGAGGGTCATCCAGACCTGCATGGATCTTGGCGGCTGGACAATGAAGCAGCGGACGAATGTTCCCGGTTCGCCGCCGAACTCCAACACGAACTTTCTTTTCTTTCCGAACAAGGACGGAATTGGACGATTGGGCGTAGATCCTGACAAGGGCATCATCGACTATCTCGACGAGAAGGCACACGCATCGGCCAGCGGCAACGCAAAGAGAGTGCCTACAGACAAGGAAGCGCAGGATCTTGCCCGCTCGTTTCTCAAGAAACTGGACATTGATGAGAGCAATCTTGTGCATCATGCCGATGGGACACTCCGCATGTATGGCGGACGAAGCATTCAGGGGCGTCGTGGCGTTGAAGAAGTTATCACCCGGTCTGTTTATTTGACGCGACAAGTCGATCACATCCCGTTCAATGGTCTGGGGCAAAACGGTGGCATTTGGATCACCTTGGGAGATCACGCAAAGATTTCTGAACTTCGCGTCGTCTGGCCGACGCTCCAATTGATCGAGCGACGAACGACAGCGACTCGCGCGGAACTGGAGGAACGAATTCGACAAGGCAAAGCAATCCTCGTCTCAAGTGAGACGAGTGATGTAATTTTGGCGAACCTCTCTTCACTGACCAAACTCACAGTTAAGCAAATCACTCCCGTTTATAGAGGTGGAAACGGATTTGAACTTGATGAGGTGATACAGCCTTTTGCTTCTCTGGACGTGGTTGCTCACTTTCCACGCACAAATTATCAAGCGATGATCGATTGTTCGATTTTTTCTGTGAAGTAGCGCTCTCGCGACGTTGATTTGGAGCCTTAGATCTCCAACGGAACTATTGTCCTTTTTCGAGGCCGGCACTTTTTCCGTTCACACCGGCAGCGTGAAATAAAACTGCGCGCCGCGGCCGGGTTCGCTCTCCACCCACACTTTGCCGCCGTGGGATTGGATGATGTGCTTCACGATCGCGAGGCCCAGGCCGGTGCCGCCGGCGTCGCGCGAGCGGGCTTTGTCCACGCGATAAAAACGTTCGAACACGCGTTCGCGCGCCTCGATGGGAATGCCCGGCCCGTCATCGCACACGCAGAGTTCCACCTGGCCGTTCACGGCGCGGCCTTTGACCGCCACGCGGCCATTGGCGCGCCCGTACTTGATCGCGTTTTCCAAAAGATTGACGAGGACCTGTTCGAGTCGATCGGGATCGGCGCGCCCGTGCAATGGCTCGGGAATTTCGTTCACGATGGTCGCGCCGCGTTCCTTCGCTCGTGTTTGCAACTCGGCAATCAAGGCCGCGATGAAGGGCCGCAATGGAATGGCGCGCAGTTGCAACGTGATCTGTCCCGACTCCAGGCGTGAAATGGTCAGCAAATCCTCGATCAAATTAGTAAGCCGGTTGGAATGCCGTTCGATGGTGCGCAAGAATTTCTCGGACAACTCAGGGTCGGTGATCGCGCCATCGAGCAACGTTTCCACGTAGCCCTTGATCAATGAGAGCGGCGTGCGCAACTCATGGCTGACGTTGGCGACGAATTCGCGGCGCGTGTTTTCCAACTGCCGAATGCGTGTGAGATCGTGGAAGACGAAAATGGTGCCTTGCTGCCGGTTCTCACGATCGAAGACCGTCGCGGCGCTGACTTCGAAGTAACGCGCTTCCATGCCGCCGACCTCCAACTCGCAGCTTAACATTCGACGTTCGGTATCGAGACGCGCGAGCAGTTGCGACAACTCCGGCCGGCGAAAAGCTTCCGCCAGCGTCTGCCCGCGCACGTCCACGCTCAGGGCCAACTGGTTTTCGAGGGATTGATTGACGAGTTGAATCCGGCCGAGGCGATCGAGCAGCACGACGCCCTCGACCATGCTGTTGAAGAGTGTTTGCCGTTCCGCCTTCGCCTGATCTTCCAGGTCACGCTGGTGCCGGGCCGCGGTATCGCGATCGCCACGCAGTTCAGTGAGAAGTTTTTGGGCGGCGTGAAGTTTGACTTGATACAGAACCGCGACGACGACGAGCGCAATGGCCAGAATGCCCGCGAGCAGCGGCCAGCCTAAGATCGTTGTCTCCGCGAAAATGACATTCACGCTTTATCGACGAAGCGGTAGCCGACCCCGCGCACCGTGTCGAGATGGCCAGCGGCCTCGCCCAGCTTATCCCGCAAGCGCCGCATGTGCGTGTCCACTGTCCGCGTGTCGATGAAGTTGTCGTATTCCCACACGTCGCGCAGCAGGGCTTCGCGCGATTGCACGCGTCCACGGCGTTCCGCGAGCACGGTGAGCAGTTTGAATTCGGTGGCGGTGAGATCGACGCGTTTGCCTTCCACCAGCACTTCGTGGCGCGGGATGTCGATCTTAAGATCGGCGAAGTCCAGGTTCTCCGCTTCCGGCTCGGTGGAGGCGCGGCGGCGCAAAAGCGACTTCACCCGCAACACGAGTTCGCGCGGGCTGAACGGCTTGGTGACGTAATCGTCCGCGCCCAGTTCGAGGCCCAATACGCGATCGATTTCGGCTGCCTTCGCGGTGAGCATGATGATGGGAATCGCCGCCGTCACCGGTTCGCGGCGCAAGGTCTTGCACACTTCGAGTCCGTCCACTTCGGGAAGCATCACGTCCAGGATCACGAGCGACGGATGCGAGGCGCGCGCCTTCTTGATCGCCTCTTCGCCGTCCGCCGCGGTCACGACGTCGTAACCGGCCGCCTTGAGATTGTATTGAATCAACTCGAGCGCATCCGGCTCATCATCGACGACCAGAATTTTGGGCTTCATATTTTTTCCAACTCTCAACTAACGAACAACGGCACCATGGCCAAAAGCTTATCCATACCGGCCTTCGATGTATTCCGCTGTTTTTGGGTTTTTGGGGTTCAAGAACAAATCGGTCGTCAGCCCATGCTCGATCAGTTCGCCCATGAGCATGAAAATGCACTCGTCACTCGCGCGCCGTGCCTGCGCCATGTTGTGCGTGACGATGACGATGGTGTAGCGACCCTTCAGCTCGAACATCAGTTCTTCGATCGCCCGCGTGCCCTCCACGTCCAGCGCCGAGCAAGGCTCGTCCATCAAAATGATCTCGGGCTTCAAGGGCAGGAGTCGCGCGATACACAGCTTTTGCTGCTGCTCGAGTTGCAGCGTGATGGCTCTTTGATCAAGGCGATCCTTCAAGTCCTTCCACAAACCGGTTTCCGTCAGCGCCTTTTCCACGTCGTCGTCCAGTGTGGATCTGCTCAACACACTCGACGGATTGTGAATGCGCAAGCCGAACACGACGTTTTCGTAAACGGAAATGGGCAGCGGATTTGGACGCTGGAACACCATGCCCACGGATTTGCGCAACTCAATCAGCGACACGTCTTCATCGTAAATGTTTTTGCCGTGAAGCTGGATCAAACCTTTTGTTGTCACGTAGCCATAGCGCTCGTTCACCCGATTGAAACAGCGCAGCAGCGTGGTCTTGCCGCAACCGCTCGGTCCAATCAGCGACGTAATGATGCCGCGCTTGATGTCCGTGCTCACGTTCATAAGCGCCTGAAACTTGGCGTACCAGAGGCAGAGGTCGCGCGTCATGATCGCGTACTGCCGATCTACGTCAGCCACGGACGCAGGGGTTGCGGTGTTTGTCGCAGCAGCATTCATCCGAAAATTCCGTTCACGTAATCGCGGGTCCGTTTGTCTTTGGTTTCTTCGCTGAACATGACTTCGTTCGTGTCGAGTTCGATGATGTCGCCGTTCCACAAGAACATCGTCCGCGCGGCGAGACGGCGCGCCTGCTGCACGAGGTTCGTCACGAGAATAATCGTCATCTCCTTCTTGAGTTCTTTGAGCACGTCCTCGATGCGCATCGTGGTCACCGGATCGATGGCGATGCTGAATTCATCGAGGCATAAAATCTCCGGCTCGTGCGAAAGCGCGCGGGCAATCGTGAGCCGTTGTTGCTGGCCGCCGGAAAGTTTGGTGCCGAGAGAATCGAGACGATCCTTCACCTCGTCCCAGAGAGCGGACTGGCGCAGGCACTTCTCCACGTGGGCATCGAGGAATTTCTTATCGTTGATGCCGGAGGAACGCGGGGCAAAGGCCACATTCTCGTAAATCGTCAGCGGCAGGCCCACGGGAGAAGGCGCGACCATGCCGATTCTGCGGCGCAGGCCGTAAACATCGCGGAGCTTTTTCACGTCCTCGCCGTCCACCTTGATCGTGCCGGTCATCTTGCTGCCGGGTGTCAATTCCAGCGTGCGGTTGATGGCGCGCAGCAGGGTCGTCTTGCCGGACTGCGCCGGCCCAATGATGGCAAAGATTTCATTCGGCTCGATGTGAAACGAGATGCCATGATGAACCTCCTTCTTCCCGTAAAAGGTGCGGAGGTTTTCGACTTCGATCTTATGGCCGTTGTTGCTGCTCATGTGATTACCACTTCTTCCGTGAGCGGAGCCAGGCGCGGAACGCAATGGCCGTGGCATTGACGAACAGCACGCAGCCCAGCAACGCGAGGGCGACGGCATAGGGCAGCGCTTCGGGCGCGCCGGTGACCTGCGTGGAGACTGTGAACAGGTGCATCGACAACGCCATGCACTGGTCCATGATGTTGTAGGCGAACAAATCGCCCTCCGCGATGCGGCGATAGAAAACGGCCCCGGTGAACATGATGGGCGCCGTTTCGCCCGCGGCGCGACTGACTTGCAGGATGACGCCAGTGAGAATGCCGCTGATCGAGTTGGGTAGCACCACACGCCAAATCGTCTGCCAGCGGGTCGCGCCGACATTCCAACAGGCCTCACGAAACTGCATCGGCACGCTAGCGAGCGATTCTTTGGTCGAGGCAATAATGACGGGCAAGGTCATGACCGCCAGCGTCAGCGATGCGGCAAGGATGGAGCGCCCGATACCTGCCGCCAGGACGAAGGCCCCCAGCCCAAACAGCGCATGAACGATGGAGGGCACGCCCGCGAGATTTACGACCGCGAGATTCACGATGCGGGTCAACCAGTTGTCGCGCGCATACTCGTTGATGTAGACCGCCGCAAAGATGCCAATGGGCGCGGCGAGGGCGAGGGAGACGCCGACGAGCCAGAGCGTGCCCAACAGCGCGCTCCAGATGCCGCCCTTCCTCATGCCGCTGATCGGATTGGTGGTGAGGAAATCCCAGGACATCAGTGGGGCGCCCTTGGTAACGAGGTAGCCGAGGATGAGCGCGAGGGGAATGAGGATACACACGACCATGAGCGCGAAGATGGTCTGCGCGACGCGCTCATGGAGGCGCTTGCGGCGGATGTTGTCCGTTTCCGCGAACGGATTCGACCGCAGTGGTTGAGATGCGGGAGCGCTCATTTCTTTTTGATGCCGCGCACGACGAGGTCAGCAGTGACGTTGACGATGAAAGTGAGGGTGAAGAGCACAATACCGATCAGGAACAACACACGGTAATGATCACTGTGTTCGCTGGCTTCACCGAGTTCGGCGGCGATGGTGGCGGTCAGGGTGCGCACGCTCTCGAACATGAAGCCGAAGTTGAAGGTCCCGTCCTTGACGAACGGATTGTTGATGGAGTGGCCGGTGGCCATCAGCACGGCCATCGTTTCGCCGATGGCGCGGCCCACCCCGAGCAGCACGGCGGCGAGCAATCCATTTTTCGCCGCGGGGATGAGCACCTTATACACGGTCTGCCAGCGCGTGGCGCCGAGGGCAAAGGCCGCTTCCCGGTAGCTGTCCGGCACGGCCTTGAGGGCGTCCTCGCCGATGCTGACCATGATGGGGATGCTCATCAACGCCAGCAGGAGCGCGGCGTTGAGCACATTCAGCCCGACGGGAACATCGAAAGCCCAGATGATGAATTTGTTCATTATCGTCAGGCCGATGAAGCCCCACACGACACTGGGAATGGCAGCCAGGAGTTCGATGACAACCTTGAGAGTCTCCTTCGCCTTGCCTTTGCAGAACTCGGAGACGAACACGGCGGCTCCCAAACCGAACGGCACGGCGATCAACATGGCCGCGATGGTCACGCTTAAAGTTCCGAACACCAGTGCGCCGACACCGAAGCGCACATTGCTCATCGAGGTTGGGTACCAGTCCGTGTTGAACAGGAAATTGCTCAGCGTGATCTTCCCGGGAACGGGCAGCGCCTCGCGGAATACGAAGAAGAAGATTCCGAACACGAAGACAATCGCGCTGATCCCGCACAGGCGGATGAAGGCCTCGATGATCTTCTCGCCCACCAGCGAGCGCGACTTGCGCTTAATCGCGGGTCTGGCGGGGGTGGTGGTTGCGGGAGCGGATTGCATCAGTCGATGTGCGAGTTAAGATCGGCGCGGCGGGATGAGATGGGGTACCGCCGCGCCGTTACTTCAATTCGTGTTCGTCGCGACGGGCTTACTTGAGTTGATCCTTTTCCGGCAACGGAACGTAACCGGATTCCACAACGATCTTCTGTCCGGGCGGAGTGCGGACCCAGTGCAGATATTTCTTCACCTGGTCCGATGAACCGGGCGGCGTGTACATGAACATCGGGCGGGCGATGGGGTACGTGCCGTCCAGCGTGGTCGGGATGCTTGGCACCACGGCCTTCTCGCCGGTCTTCTTGGAAACATTCACGATCTTCACCTTGTCGGTCTTATAGCCGAGGCCGCTGTAGCCGAGCGCACTGGGGGTGTTGGCGACCAGTTCCACCACGTCCTTCGATCCGGACATGTCGCGCGACCCTTTCTTGAAGTCGTTCTTCTTTCCGACGACGTGCTCGCGGAAGTAGTGGTAGGTGCCGGAATTGTTCTGGCGGCTGACGCGGACGATTTCATCCTGCCCACCAGGTACAGTCACGCCGAGTTCGCTCCACTTGTTGATTTTGCCGCCCTCTTTGAAGAGTTCGCTTAGTTGCTCAACGGAGATTTCATTGAGCGGGCAGGAAGGGTGAACATAAATGGCGAGTGCGTCGTAGCCGACGAGGAATTCCTCGGGATGCTTGCCGCCATACTTGGCCGTGGCCTTCTCCTCTTCCTCTTTTTCCAGCTTGCGGGAGCTGTTGGCGATGTCGCAAGTGCCGTTGATCAGCGCCGAGACGCCGACGCCGGAACCGCCTCCCGAGACTTCCACGGAAACGCTGGGATCGACCGCGTGATACGCTTCCGCCCAGGCTTGGGCGAGGTTGACCATGGTGTCGGAGCCGATATTTTGAATCGAGGTCGTTTTGCCGGATTTGCCTTCTTCGCCGCCTGCGTTCTCGCCTTTTTTTCCGCAGCCACTGAGAACCAGCGCTGCGGCCGCCAGCGCCAGCGTCGATATAATGATTTTTGTTTTCATGATTTTTCCTTATTGGCTGTCCTCGACCAGTGCTTGCACGAGTTCCTTCACGTGCGTGTTGATGTATTGAAACGTCTGTTCGTAGGCATCGCGCACGTCGGCCAATGAGCCGGGGCGCGTGGACGGGTCCTCGACGGTCCAGTCCAATCCCACCGTCTTGGTCGGCGGCGGCGGGAAAACCTTTTTCGCGTTCTTCGCGAGCGCGATGATCACGTGGTAATGATCGATGTGCGGGATTTGGCTGACTGACTTGGGCTTTTGCTGCGAAATGTCGATGCCCTTTTCTTGCAGAAACTCAACGGTTCGCCAGTCAATCGCCCGCGCTTCCAATCCCGCGCTGCTGAAAACAAATCCATTTTCCTTGATGGTGTTGGCGATGCCTTCCGCCATCTGGCTGCGGCAAGAATTGTTCTCGTCCACGAAGAGAATGCGCAGGACCTCCGCGCCCCGGTGCTTCACGTATTCGCCCGTACACATGTAGAGCGTCTCTTCGCAAATGTTCTTCGCCTGATCAGCCACGCGCTCGAAACGGCGCGCAATGGTCTGCAAGGGATTCAAAGCTGTCAGGGGAATCGCGCCGGACTGGAAGAGTTGCAACAGTTCCGCATCGAGATTCCCGCGCAAAACGTCGGCCTTGTCCTCGTCTTCCATCGCTTCCCGCGCCAGCTTCGCGTCCTGTTCGATAAACGCCTTGGTGGCATTGCGCAGCATGGGGATGGAAACATTGGCCAGCGCGCTAAAATCCTTCAGCGGCAGCTTGTCGTGCAGAGCGCTGACCTTGAGCACTTGTCGTGCGATGCTTTCCGCGTAATCGCCGATGCGCTCCAGCTCGAGATTGATCTTGATGGTGGCGTAAGCAAAGCGCAGATGCACCGCCGCGGGTTGCTGGCGTACGAGAAATTCCAGGCAAAGGCGATCGATCTCCTTCTCCAACTCGTCGATGTATTGGTCGCGAAGGATGACGGAGTAGGCGAGCGTGAGATTCTTTTCCACCAGCGCTTGCAAGCTGTCGCGCAACGCACGATCCGCCAGTTGGGCCATTGCCAGAATCTTGCTGCGGATCAGATCGACGTCGCGATTCAGATGCTCTTCGTAATGGGTCGTGGCTTTCAACGAGAGCACTGATATGACATCGGTGTTACGCCCAAAGGGCGTGAAGGTTACGATTGTGCAACGTGAACGAAGCTCGGACGGCTCTTCGGCCCCTTAGAAAACATCGGCTCCGCGATCCAGATGTCGAGCGATGTCGAGCCGCTCCGTCGCATTCTCCACCACGTGGCGGCGCAGGCCGGATGGAAGTTCTTGAATCCGATCCCCCTCCTCGAATTGCGATTTCAGCGCGCGCGTGATGACATTCGCCAGCGACCATTTGAAGACGCCGCGATTCTCCTGGCGAAATTTTTTAAGCTCGGCCGGAATGGGCGGAAGTTTTGGCCGCACACTGCGGAAGGCGGGATCCTCCGAGCAGTGCCGGGCAATTTCCTCCGCGCCGAAAATAGAGGTCGCATAAGCCAGCGTCATGGTGTTGAGCAACGCCTTGGGCTCGAACTCCGGCTGTCGGCGCAATTGCTCCAGTAGATCGGGATTGGTCCAGTCCACTGTAGCGATGTCCGCGCGAATCCACTCGCTCAATTGCGAGATGGGCACCCAGACGCTCAAATCGTGCGGGATCGAAAGCCCGATTCCCGAGGCCGTCGTCGTTGGCATTTCCAATGTTGCCGTTTCAATCATTCACAAACAACTTCGCAGATTTGTGTGACAAAGGAATGTCGCTGAAATCACGATCCAGCGACTTCTCCCGAGAGAAAATTGGCTGGCCAGCACGGGGAGCGCCGGCTTCCGGGCTTCGTCCCAAGGACAGATCCAGAGGTGCGCAGAACCTTCACACTTTTCGGCCAACCCGGATTCAATCCAGCGAGTTGCACGCTTCCCAAAGGAAGCCAAATTCGCCCTGTTTCTCGCGATCAGCGGGCTCCGAAGACTCCGTTCCACAAGATTCTGCGTGCGTTTTGTCACCGTTCTGTAACAACTATCACCCATGTTTTCACTGCAAAAGTTTTTGGGCAAAGATGATCAATTTTTTGACCTGCTTCAGGCCAGCGCGGAGGAAGGCCTGCATAGCGTCACCGCTTTGAATCGCATTCTCACCAACCCTTCGGTCACCCCGACTCTGGACGAATTCGTCGCGTCCCGCCGGAAGGACAAGGAAATCACCAATCAGATCAGCGAACTGTTGGTGAAAACTTTCGTGACCTCCCTGGAGCGCGAAGACATCGAGGCGCTCTCGAACGTGCTCTACAAGGTCCCCAAGACCATCGAGAAGTTCGCCGAGCGTTACATCCTCTGCGCGCCGCGTTTGCGCGGGGTGAAGTTCGACAAGCAGATGCTCATGATGGAGGAAGCGATCAAGATCGTCGTGAGCATGCTCAAGGAACTGAAGAAGAACGATCTCGGCTCCATCTCCCAGCAGAATACGAAGCTGCAACGGTTGGAAGGCGACGCCGACAAGCTGATGCTCGAAGAGTTCCGCGAGCTTTACAGCGGCAAACACGAACCGCTGACCGCCATGGCGCTCAAAGACCTTTACGAATTGCTCGAGAAAGTGTTCGACCGCTGCCGCGACGCCGGCAACGTCATTTCCAACGTTGTGCTCAAACACTCCTGAGATAAACCATGGAAATCGCGCTCCTGGTTATCCTCGTGGCCCTGGTGTTTACGTACACCAACGGCTTTCATGACACGGCCAATGCCATCGCCACTGTCGTCGGCACGAAAGTGCTGACCCCGCGCGAAGCGATCATGCTGGCGGCGGTCACGAACCTCGTGGGCGCGTTCTTCGGACTGGCCGTGGCCAAGACGATTTCCAGCGGGCTGGTGGATTCCAAATTTGTCACGCAGGAAATCCTGGTCTGCGGGCTGATCGCGGCCATTGGTTGGAACCTGCTCACCTGGTACTACGGTTTACCCAGCAGTTCCAGCCATGCCCTCGTCGGTTGTCTCCTGGGCGCCGCGATGGCAGCGGCCATATTGATGAACGCCGACAAGCCCTTGGTAGATAAAAACGGCAAAGCCGCTTCCGTCTGGAGCGCCGTGAAATGGGAGGAGATCAAAGACAAAAAGGTAAAGGTCCTCGTTCCACCATCCGCCGAAGTAGCGGCCGCTGTAGGAGACAGCCTGAAAACCAACGGTACCTACACCGTCACGGCCGGCACGAATGAAGTCCAAGTGGTTGTGTTCTCCGGCCGCATGAGAGCAGTCGAAACGCGCCTCATTCCCAAAGGTGAAAAGAGCGGCGTGTTCCACAAGGTCGTGATCCCGATGATCACTTCTCCGATCATTGGTTTGGTCGGAGGGCTTATTTTCATGAGCGCGCTTTATTTTCTGCTCCGCAACTGGCGTCCGCTCACGGTCAGCCGGACGTTTGGCAAACTTCAACTGGGCAGTTCCGCCTACATGGGGTTCAGCCACGGCATGAATGACGCCACGAAGTGCATGGGCATCATCACTCTCGCTCTGGTGACCGCCACGTCGAAAGGACTCTTCGATCATGCACCGTCGTGGGCCAAATTCATGATCACCAAAGAAGGTTCCAGTCCGCACGCGTTGACCATGGGCGACCGCTTCGTGAGCTGGCTCCCCAATTTTCTGCAATTCGGATACATGCCCGATCCCGTGGACATCAAGAGCCAGGGAATTCCTGACTGGGTCGTTCTCCTCTGCGCCATGACCATGGCGGCGGGAACGGCCGCCGGCGGCTGGCGCATCATCAAAACTCTGGGAAACAAAATGGTGAAGCTGCAACCAGTGCATGGCTTCGCCGCGGAAACCACAGCGGCGACAGTCCTGGCCGTAACGGGCAGCCTCGGCATGCCGGTCTCCACGACGCACGCCATTACCACCAGCATCATGGGCGTCGGTTGCGCCAAACGCTTCGGCGCCCTCAAACTCAAAGTCGTGGAGCGCATCGTCTGGGCGTGGATCATGACCATTCCGGCCACGGCCCTCGTCGCGTTTGGCCTGGTGTGGCTCGTCGTAAAGATCGGCCTCGTGAAGCTGTAGGTTTAGCTTTTCCGCAACGATCCCGAACTGGCTCGACGTTCCACTTGCGGCGCGCGCAATTAACCGCTTGCCCCACTAAAAGCCGCTTCTATAGTTCGCATGCGAACGTCGCAGGGGCACAGGGATTCCACCGCGACATCAAACTCGAATTCGAAATCAAAGGATGATTATGGCTTACCAATACGTGAACAAACAGGAGGCACTCCTCGCCAAAGTGAAGGGCAAGACCGGCAAGATTTCCGACAAGACCCACGAAGAGCACATGAAGCTCTACACGGGCTACATCAACAAGACGAACGCGATTCTCAAAGAATTGGAAACACTGGCGACGACTCTGGACCCGACGAATCCCGCGCACGCGAACCAGATCTATTCCGAGATTCGTTCGCGCAAAGTCGATTTCACCTTCGCCCTCGGCGGCGTGATCAATCACGAATTGTATTTCAACAATCTCGGCGGCAAAGGCGGCCCGGCCACGGGCAAAGTCGCTGGCCTGATCGACAAGAGCTTCGGCAGCTTCGATGCCTACAAGAAAGATTTGAAAGCCACCGGCATCGCCGCGCGCGGATGGGTGTGGACTGGCTACGACGCGCAGACCGGCCTGCTCTTCAACTACCTCGGCGACGCCCAGAACACGTTCCCAATCTGGGGCGTGAAGCCGGTGCTCGCGCTGGACGTTTACGAGCACGCTTACTATGCGGACTTTTTCACCGCGCGCGCCGGCTACATCGATGAGTTTCTGAACTTCGTGGACTGGGACGCGGTGAACGCGCAGCTCGGCTAAAAAAAATTCTAACGAAGACTTGGAGTAAAAGGCGCCAATTATGGGCGTGAGGCCTTGAAAAATCGGTTCGGACCGAGGGAAAAATCTTCGTTCAATTCGATTAAGCCGTTTTGAGGAATTGAGTTCGACCAAAAGGACGACCACTCCGAGAGATTTGTCGAGAAGAGCAATTGTGCAGGAGCACCGGGTTGAGCGGCGAACACAATTCGGAGCAATGCCGGCGAACTTCTCGCTACCGTAAAGGCATTCGACTGATAACCGTGAAAATGAACGTCCACTTGGTCGGGGCCAACACTCAGCGGGTGAATGGAAGGGGTGAAAATCGTATTCGAGGCGGATACGGAAACTGTGTAGTCACCAGAAGGGATATTTTCAAAGGAGTAGGTCCCGGCAGTGACCGGCGTGTGGTTTTCATTTGCGTGTACGATAATGCCTGTCGGAGGCAGATACCCGGTAACCGGTCCGCGGATAACGTACGGTGGCGAAGACTCGAAGGCTCCAATGTCAACCGCCGGTCCAAAAGGTCTGGCCCTGCCTCGTTGGTCCGTTGAGACACCAGGATTGCTTCCTGCATCCAGCGCGACACTGCCGCTCAGCAGGGGAATGGTTTTGGTTTCGCCGCCATAATGCGCTAATGGCCCCAGCCTTGGATCAATGCCATTCATGCTACCCACGTTCGTAAACGCACAGCTTGAATCGGAACTCAGATTATTGCCGGCATCCAAGAAACCACCAAACCCGTTGCTGCTGCCAACACTATTCGCCACGATCGTGTTTTTAAGAATGACGCTGCCGCCCACGCGTGAAACGTTTCCACCGAAGCTTCCCCCAAATGAGTTCGTGCAATCGGCTTGCTCTGGTCGCCCACCGAACGCGCCGTTCCCACTGAGCGTCACGCTCGTCAAGGCGACCATTCCATCCTGCACGTGTATTCCGCCCCAGTAGACGTAGCCGGCCGCATAGCCGCAATAATTAACGTCACGCAGGTCTCCTCCCGCCGCCCGATTGCCAGCGAACGTACAATTCGTGATCGCGAGTGAATTTGAAGCGTTGCAAATGGCGCCACCGTAAGCATGAGAGGTCATACTAACGGGACCGGCCGCAGAATTAGCGTAGAAAACGCTTCTCTCCACTACGCTGGTGCCACCATTGAACAATCCTCCTCCTTGGGTTTTCGCTGAAGCATCGAAGAGTATTTTTTCCCAAATCATGAGCGCATTGTTTTCGCGAAACGTAGATTCCCGAATTGAGAGCGTACCCGTGTTGAAAACGGCACCACCTAACGAGAGGCCGCCCAGAGTGACTGCAAAAGTGTAGTTACTGCTAAAACCGCAATGGGAAAAACTCGCGATTCCAGTCCGGACAAAAACCGCTCCACCCCCGCCGAAAGAGGGGACTTCTTTGCCGCTGGCTTCCGGATACCCAGCTCTAGCCTGATTGTTTGAAAAAATGGACTGCTCGATGGCCGCGCTCCCTCCGTCCATATAAAAGGCTCCGCCGCAGCCATCGCCTGCGGGCCAACCGGGGAATTGTGGCAAGTTAGCACGTCCTCCCTCGGCTCTGTTTCCCGCGAACACCATGTTCGTCAGGCGCAACAAAGCATCCCGACTTGCGATAGCGCCTCCCCGGCCATCCGTGCCATTGCCGCCTCCTCTACCCATGGCAAGGTTGTCCACGAATGTCACACGGGTGCCAGAGATTTGGCCGTTTGTATTAAAAATCGCGCCTCCGTAAGCAGAAAAAGTATTGCGGTCCGTGATGCCGCTTTTTGCCTGTGCTACGCAGTTCGTAAAGGAGACGTCCGCGAGCACCACGTCACCTCCATCGTTGAGCAAACCCCCGCCCATTGCGTCACCGACCGGTGGAGCGTGTCTGCCATTGGCAACGGTGATGTTTCTCAACGTGAGTTTGCCGCCCGGAAAAACCTGGAACACACGCACATTGGTGTTCCCACTGATAACAACGTTCTGTCCACCCCCCATCCAGCACCACTTCATTTGAAACATTAAGCGTATTGCTCAACTGAATCACACCGGCACAAGAAAACTGGATCGAACCGCCATCGACCATAGCGGAACGCAACGAACTTTCAGAACAATTGGTGAGAACTGCGCCATGCACAAATGTTGGTAGGAATGCCATTAAGCAGTACTTGGCAAGTCGTGAATGCCCGGAAGCCATGCGACGAGTATAGCCATTGATGAAACATTGTCGAGCAAGCAAGAACCGAAAGCGTCGTCCCGACCGATCGCAGACTTCAATAATGGTCAATGCGAGCGTGTCGCACAGCCTCGCGTCGGGGAAAAACTCGTTGCGCGCTCTCCGCACCCTCTGCACATTAGCGCCACTTCGGCGGAGAGATGGCTGAGTGGTTTAAGGCACACGCCTGGAAAGCGTGCGTAGCTAAACACTACCGAGGGTTCGAATCCCTCTCTCTCCGCCAGTTCCTTTCGCCATGTCTGATCTCTCTTTGCTCTTTCTATCAACTCCTATTCCCACGACGGTCCAAATTTTGATCAAACCGGCGGCCGGCTGCGACAAAGCGAGGGGGCTGTTCCTTGCGCAAGTCTGCGGTTTTGTGGCCAACTGACGTGATGCAAGCGGTTCGTATTGCGCTCGTCGGCGATTTTTCGCCGGACGTGCTCGCCCATCGTGCGATCAATGAATCGATGCGGCTGGTCGGCAATGGAATGCGCGTGGAGTCGCAGTGGCTGCACACCTCCACGCTTCAGCCGGCACACGCGTTCGACTCGTTTCACGGTCTTTGGTGCGTGCCGGGCAGTCCGTATGCGAATACCGATGGCGCGCTTCGGGCCATCGAATGGGCACGCTCGCGCAACATCCCTTTCCTCGGCACGTGCGGCGGCTTTCAACACGCGGTGCTGGAGTTCGTGCGCCACGTGCTTGGGCGCAACGAGGCTGCGCACGCCGAACTGGATTCGAGCGCTTCATTTCCCGTCATCGCGCCGCTCGCGTGTGCGCTCGTCGAGAAGTCCGAGCGTATCCTGCCCACCGGCCGAGGCCGGTTCGCGCGGTGGTACGGCTCCGCGCCGCGGATGGAAGGATTTCACTGTTCCTTCGGTTTGAACGCTGCTTGCGAATCAGTGCTGGAAAACAACGGGCTGGAAGTGGTCGCGCGCGGGGAAAATGGTGAGGTGCGCGCGATTGAACTGGCGCAGCATCCATTTTTCATCGGCACGCTCTTTCAACCGGAACGCAGCGCTCTCCGGGGTGAACTTCACCCGCTCGTCCATGCTTTCCTTGAAGCAGCCGCTCAACGCCAGTAACTCCTCCGAATAAACTTGCAAGCACTCGCTCGCTCCGCGGACGGAACGAGCGAGTGCTGTTAGAGCTTGGAGGGACGAGTTCCACGAATCCGAGATTTCTCTCCATAAGATGGGGCTCGCAAAGCTCGAGGCGTAGAGCAACTCGACCTGCGCGCGCAGATCGGCGTGCGGCAGTTTTTTGAGCCACGCGCCGCGACCCTCGGGCGAGTAAAGCCGCGTGCCGGTGGGAAAGAAGCCCCAGTGCTGGAAGGTGGATTTGATCTGTTGCTTGAGCTGGGTCTGGCGCAGCACCGCTTCCTCGTAGCTTTGCGCGGCGCTCTTGAAGAACGCGCGTTCATCGGTGGGCAACTGCCACACGGGCTTCAACTCATTGAGCCGGAAAAGCCGCGCCAGCCCGAACGCATTACGCGGATCTTTTTTGTTGTGGTGCGAGCTGATGAGCTTGTTGTGCCGCGCATCGCAGACGACGAGTTGCGCCACGTGCGGACGCAAGAGCTGCCAGAGCCAGCGGGCCAGGTTGGACTCCTCCAGCGCCAGGCGCTTGTCGGGCGCGGCGAGGGCCCGCACCTGGGCGACGAGCTTCTCGGCCTGCGTGGGCACACGCCAGAACTGACGCTGCGTGCCGTCGTCATCGAGCTGGGCCAGCACGCAATTTTGGACGTGCGCATCCAGCCCCAGCCCGGCTATGGAAAGCCGTGCGGAGCGGAGTGAACGGTTGGGTGACGGTGAACTTTGTTGTGCATCATGAACCTCATGATGGATTGTTTTAATGAATCAGCGGACACCGGTTGGAAGGGATGTTGTCCCTTCACTGAGGACCAAAATTACTCCCGCCCACCGGTCGTCCGCTTTTCATTTGACCAGCAGCGAACGCGGCCATCGCATCACTGTTGCAATCCACGCGTCCCGCGGGCCGGGTCGCTGAGCTTGGGGTCGTTAGGCCGAACAACAAACACGTAAATCAAAATGAAAGTTCAATTTGTCTTAATCATCGTCGCAGTCACATTGATGTTGAATGCGTGCGCTTCCAGGAGCACTGCCCCGAGGCCGCTGCCGGTCGGCGTGATCAAAGAAGGATCGCTGGCCAACCAAAAGTTAATAGTCGATGTCGCGACCGCCGCGACCGACCGCTTCAAGGCCAAGGGACATTTCATTGATCCGAAGGGTGTTCCACTCAACCAATACGTCGTGAGCATGCCAACCGGAACGCCAGGCAATAGGACGTGGACCGAACGCTGGGTGTTTCTGATTGAGGGCAAGGAAATGCCGGTTACGATCCGTTTTCGTGAAGACGGTTTGGGTGCGGCACATTTCACCATTGAAGAGGATAAAACTGGGAAGTAATCGGCCTAACCATGCGCTGCATCGAACCCGGCGGGAGCGTCGTGGTTGCAATCGTTGCGTCCCGTGCGCCGGGTCGCTGAGCTTGGGTCGCTAGCCTGCATTCGCACGTGCCATGAGACCACTACCACATCCACCAGACGCGGAGCAGGACGATGACGCGTTGGAGATGATTCGAGGCTGGGTGGTGGATGGCGAGATTCAGGTTTCGCTAGCCGCATGGGTGTGGCAAGACGAGCCCGAGGAGTGGGGGCGTTTGTTGGCAGAGTCGGCTTGCCATCTTGCCGACGCCATTTCCACGGAGACGGGCAAGAGTCGAGATGATATTTTCCGAGCGATCTCGAAGAGCTTGATTCATCATTTACAGCACCCACCGAATGATTTGGAGGGAGAGCAGGTTGATTGACTACAAGATGCAGGCTAACCATGCGCTGCAGCGAACCCGGCCACTGCCGGAACTGGCCGCCACCTTCTACGGCCTCACGGAGTTTCGAACCAGCGATCCGGACGGAAATCGATTATGGATCGGACAAAGCACGCCGACGGGGGCTTAACCTCCCAGCACAGCATTGACGGGAGCACGCGCGGGCACAGACGCACCGGCTAAGCCTGCGCCACCAATTGCCGCAACACGTAGGGCAGAATCCCGCCGTGCTGGTAGTAATCGATCTCGATCGGTGTATCGATGCGGCAAAGGACTGGCACGTCTTTCGTTTTGCCGTCGGCGTAAGTCACGCGCAACGCCAGCTTCTGCTGCGGCTTCAATGATGCGTTCAAGCCGATGATGTCGAAGGTTTCGTCGCCAGTGAGTTTCAAACTCGTGGCGCTGGTGCCTTCCTCGAATTGCAACGGTAGCACGCCCATCCCGACAAGATTAGAGCGATGAATGCGCTCGAAGCTTTGCGCCACGACCGCGCGCACGCCGAGCAGCGCCGTTCCTTTCGCCGCCCAATCGCGCGAGCTGCCGGTGCCGTATTCGTGACCCGCGATCACGACGAGTGGCGTGCCTTCGTGCTGATATTTCATCGCCGCGTCGTAGATGGACATCGATTCGCCGCCGGGCTGGTGCTTCGTCACGCCGCCTTCAGTCCCGGGCAGCATGAGGTTTTTGATGCGCACATTAGCAAAGGTGCCGCGCGTCATCACACGATCGTTGCCACGGCGCGATCCGTAGCTGTTGAAATCAACAAAGGGAACGCCGTTCGAACTCTTCTTGATGCTGCCCGCGGGTGAAATGTGATCCGTCGTCACCGAATCACCAAAAATGGCGAGCGGGCGTGCGCCGCGTATCTCCGAGATCTGCCCCGCGTTCATGCCGAAGTTCACGAAGAAGGGCGGCTCCTGGATGTAAGTGCTCGTGGAATTCCAATCATAGACATTGCCCGTGCTCGCCGGGATCTCGTTCCACTTGGGATTCTGCGCCGCGAAGTCCTTGTAGAGCGTCTGAAACATTTCCGGCGTGAGCGCGGAGTGCAGTGTGGCGCGGACTTCGTGCAGCGTCGGCCAAATATCTTTCAGGAACACCGGGCCGTCCGTGCCCTGCCCAATCGGTTCGGTCGCCATGTCGATATTCACGCGGCCAGCGAGCGCGAAGGCGACGACGAGCGGCGGCGACATGAGAAAGTTCGCGCGAATGCTCTGGTGCACGCGTGCTTCGAAATTGCGATTGCCCGACAACACAGAAGCCGCCACGACATCGTTCTTCACGACCGTATCTTCGATCTGCGCGGCCAGCGGCCCGGAGTTGCCGATGCACGTCGTGCAACCGTAGCCCACGAGATTGAAACCCAGTTGATCGAGATACGGCTGCAGGCCGGTCTTGTTCAGGTAATCCGTTACGACGCGAGAGCCGGGCGCGAGCGACGCTTTGACGACGACATTGGATCGCAGTCCTTTCTCGACGGCTTTCTTCGCGAGCAAACCAGCCGCAAGCATCACCGAAGGATTGCTCGTGTTCGTGCAACTCGTGATCGCGGCGATGAGCACCTGGCCATGCCGGATGTTGCCGCCACAAAACGCCGGCATATCGGGATGCACCTGGCTCGGCGTCGGATGGTTGTTCGCCATTTCCAGTTCGGTGTGCGGGTTCGTGTTTTTGACTTCGGCGGCGCGGCGCGACACCGGCTCCTGGCTACCGCCGCCGGCGCTGCTGCTGGCGATCTCGCAATCGATGCGAAAGTTTTTCTCCAAATCACCCGCCACTTTGCCGAATCCGTTTTCAGTCACCGGCTTGGAGAAGGCTTTCACGAACTCGTCCTTCAATTTCGCCAGCTCGATTCGATCCTGCGGGCGCTTCGGTCCGGCGACGCTCGGAACCACGGCGCTCAAATCCAACTCGAGCGACACGGAGTAATCGATCTGCCCTTTGTCCGGCGTGCCCCACAAACCTTGCAGCCGATAATAGCTCTCGAACATCCGGCAATGCTCCTCGGAACGTCCGGTCGCGCGCAGGTAATTCACCGTTTCATGATCGATCGGGAAGAAGCCCATCGTCGCGCCGTACTCCGGCGCCATATTGGCAATCGTCGCGCGGTCCGCGACCGGCAGCTTCGCCGCACCCGGCCCATAAAACTCGACGAACTTTCCGACGACCTTCGCCTTGCGCAACATTTGCGTGATGTGCAGCGCGAGATCCGTCGCGGTGACGCCTTCCGCCAACTCGCCCGTGAGATGCACGCCCACCACGTCAGGCGTGAGGAAGTAAACCGGTTGACCCAACATGCCGGCTTCCGCTTCGATGCCGCCGACGCCCCAGCCCACAATGCCAAGGCCGTTGATCATCGTGGTGTGCGAGTCGGTGCCGACCAGTGTGTCGGGATAATAAACGCCGTCCTTCGAGAGCACGCCCTTGGCGAGATATTCGAGGTTCACCTGGTGCACGATGCCGATGCCGGGCGGCACGACCTTGAACGTGTCGAATGCTTGCATGCCCCACTTCAGAAATTCGTAGCGCTCGCGATTGCGTTGAAACTCGATGTCGAGATTGCGCGCGAAGGCATCGACGCTCCCGTTGAAATCGACTTGCACCGAGTGATCGACCACGAGATCAACGGGCACGAGCGGCTCGACCATTTTCGGGTCCTTCTTCATGCGCGCGACGGCGGAACGCATCGCCGCCAGATCTACCAGCAGCGGCACGCCGGTGAAGTCCTGCAACACGATGCGCGCGACGACGAACGGAATTTCCTTCGTGCGCTCCTCCATCGGTTTCCACGCGGCGAGTTCGCGCACGCTTTGCTCGTGGACGCGCTTGCCGTCGCAATTGCGCAACACCGATTCGAGCACGATGCGAATGGAGACGGGCAATCGTGAAATGGGTCCGAGGCCGGCCTTCTCCAGGGCGGGCAGCGAATACAAAATGCCCTTGGTGCCATTGCCCAATTCAAACGTTTGTTGCGAATCGAAAAGGTTGTGACTCATAAAATTTCGGCCCGCCAGCAAGGATAAAAGATAGCCGCCGTGCGGACGGGCGAAAATGAGTGCCGCTGAATTTGAAGTCAAGCCGGTGGGTTTTGGAATGTGACAGAATCGCTGTTCCGTAGTTGCAGAAGCCAAACCAAATTTTGTTCCCGCCGTTCAAATCGCGGAGTACACGTTGGCCCATGAAAACGTATCTCCTCACCCTTCTTGCACTCACCATCTTGGCAACCGCGCTCCAAGCGGAACTGATCGTTTATCGTGAATCGGAACGCGCGCATGTCACCGGCGCAGGAGTTGAAGCGACCGTCCCCGTCACCACCTACATCGTTTACAATACCGTCTCGCAGTCGATCGATTCGATTGGCGCAATAAAATTTGGCTCGACCAAAATTTACGCGATCACGAATTCGTCCAGTTACAAGGTCACCCGAGGAATCGCCGGGAAGAGCGGCAACTACACCGTGCTTTCGCGAATCGAGGGACCGGCGGAAAATCCGGAAACTATTAGCGCCAGCTACTTCGCCAAAGGCCGCGAAAGCACGTTGCCGCTCGGCAACGGCAACACCGCGACCTACCCGAGATCCTTGAAAGCCATCACCCGCGCCGTTCAGACCTCTGGCGGCCAGCTCGCCACTTATGAATCCTCCTCGACGGTGGTGTTTCAGGCGACCGAAACCAAAACGGCGAATGAAGCAGGCGACACCGCGGCCGATGTCATCGAGCGTATTCGCCTGAGATTGGAAAACCAGGGCTACGTGCCGGCATCTTGATCTGCGCCGCTGCCGCGCCGCTCGCGCTTCACTCGCGCCGCCATCTCGAAAGTCTTTGTGGTGATCATTCGCACCGCGTCCAGTCGCTCGCCCAGCAACGATCGGAGTTTCTCCGGGCCGGCTTCTTTCGCCGACTCGGGCGGCGTGGCCAACTGATGAATCGACGCCACCACCGTTTCGTACGTCTCGATCAATCGCCCGTCCTGCTGCGAGCGCTCGTCCACCGTGCGTTGCACGATGGCCGCCACGTCATCCAGCGACACGGTGCAGCCCGCGAGGTCTTCGCCAAAAATCAGCGTGAGTAATTCCTCGGCGACCAGCCTGGAAATGCGATCCGGTTGTTCCGCGCTCATGGATTGAAGATGCACAGCACCGGGGAAATTGCCTATCAAATCCGAGCGCCACGAATAAACTCTGCGCCCGATGCAGTTGCCTGCGGATTATCACATGCACACGCCGTTGTGCCGTCACGCGATGGGCCAGCCGACCGAGTATGCGGCACAAGCGGACGTGCTCGGACTGAAAGAAATCGGTTTCACGGATCACTCACCCATGCGGCGCGATGATTTCGATAACTGGCGGATGCGCGCGGATCAGCTTGATGAATACGTGGAGAAGGTGCGGCGCGCGCAACGCGAACATCCGCGGCTCGTCATCCGCCTGGGGTTGGAAGTTGATTATCTGCCTGGCCATGAGGAGTGGATTCGCGAACTCGCGGCGCGGCACCCGTGGGACTACTTCATCGGCTCGGTGCATTACGTGAGCGACTCGTGGGACGTGGACAATCCCGAGAAGCTCTCGAAATGGAAGGAGCGCGACGCGTTCGAAGTGTGGAGCATCTACTTCGATCGGCTGACGATGGCGGCGGAGTCGGGGCTCTTCGAAATCATTGGCCACGCGGATCTGCCGAAGAAGTTTGGTTACATTCCGCAACGCGATTGCACACCGCTCTTCGAAAAGTTTCTCACCGCAGCCAGGAAGGCTGATGTCGCGATCGAGTTAAACAGCGCCGGCTTACGCAAAGACTGCAAAGAGATTTATCCCTCGCCGAAACTGCTGCAACTGGCCCACGGCAAAGGCGTGCCGATCACGTTCGGCTCCGATGCCCATGCACCGGGTGAAGTGGGGATGGATCTGGCGCGCGCGGTGGAGTTGGCGCGGCGGGTTGGATATTCGCTGCGATGTCAGTTCGCGCAGCGTCGGCGGACGATGATTGATTTTTAGCACGGAACGCGGCTCTCCCAGCCGCGACCTTGCGCACGTGCTGCGGCTCTAGAGAGCCGCGTTCCAGTCGGCTTTCACCTTGACCGCACGGCGACTGCTCGCAAACCTCGCGGCCATTCCGCACCATTGTATGAACACGAAAACTATTCTGCCGTTCCTCGTCCTCGCCGCCTGCTTTGTCACCTCGTGCAAATGTCCGTGGGCCGGTGGCGCCAAAGAATTGGTCGTGACCCCCACGGTCAACGATTCCAACAAAGGCATCACGGTGCTTTCGGCCGCGGGCGCGCTCGGCAGCATTGAACGGCTGGACCCGGCGCTTGACGCGTTGCTGGCCGAAGACGCCACGATCGAAAAACTTGCGGAAGGATTCGATTGGTCAGAAGGACCCGTGTGGATGGGCAATCATCTTTTGTTTTCCGATGTGCCGTTGAACACGATTTTCAAGTGGGACAAGCGCACGGGAGTTTCGGTTTTTCTTCAGCCGAGCGGTTACACGGGCGCGACTCCGCGCGGCGGCGAGCCGGGATCGAATGGCCTCACGCGCGATAAACAGGGCCGCTTGATCGCCTGCCAGCATGGCGACAGGCGGGTGGCGCGTTTGGAGAATGGAAAGTTTGTTTCGGTCGCCGATCGTTTCGAAGGCAAGCGTTTCAACAGTCCCAATGACGCCATCGTGAAATCCAATGGCGACATCTACTTCACCGACCCGCCGTACGGTTTGCCGAAGAACGTGGATGACCCAACCAAAGAAATTCCATTTCAAGGCGTCTATCGCGTGGCCAAGGATGGAAAAGTCACGTTGCTCACCAGCGAAGTGACGCGTCCGAACGGACTGGCCTTCTCACCTGACGAAAAAATTCTCTACGTCGCCAGTTCCGATCCGCGCAAAGCGATCTGGATGGCGTATCCCGTGAAACCTGACGGCACGCTGGACACGGGCCACGTGTTTCTCGATGTGACGGAAATGGGCAAACTCAGGAAAGGTCTGCCGGATGGATTGAAGGTGGATGCGCGCGGCAACCTCTGGGCGACTGGCCCCGGCGGCGTGTTGATCATTTCTCCCGAAGGCAAACATCTCGGCACGCTCGCGACCGGCGAGGCGACCGCGAACTGCGCGTGGGGCGACAATGGCTCGACCCTTTACATCACCGCCGACATGTATTTGTGCCGCGTGAAAACGAAGGTGAAGGGCGCGGGCTTCTAAGCTGGAGCGATTCAGTGGGAACAGAAGCAAACGAAGGCGGAAGAAACGAGTGTCCGTTTGGTCCGACCTGCGTTCGGTGCTCGGAATGAGAAACTGCCCTGGCCGAACCTTCGTTTCCTTCTGTGGAAGTCTGAATCGTTACGGCTAAGCTAAGCAACATCTACGCAACCGCCAGCACACCCAGAATTCCCGCGATCACGGATGCGCCATCCGCAATTCTTCCCTGATTTTCTCCGCCAACGCCGCGCGGTGAGTCGTGATGGCCGTCATGTGAGAGCCAGGCAAACGCTGAACCCGCAGTTGTGACACAGCGCGTCGCCAGCGCCGCACCAGCGTGGGCCGGGCCTTCATTTGCGCGTCGGTCAACATGAGCGTGACTGATCCCGCGTAGGGTTTCAACGAGTAGGCCGTCGCCAGCCATTGAAAAATGTCCACGCGCCAGTCATCATCGATTTCTTCCACGGACGCAGGTTCCGTCGCGGAGGTGGCGTTGCCGTTTCTGCGCCGGAACAATTTAGTGGTGTTGCGCCAGACGAACCTGGCTTTCTCGCGCAGCGGCGATTGCCAGACGTAGCTGAGCTGCGCGAGTTTGCAATACACCGTCGTGAACGAATCCACCTTCGCGCCGAAGCTCTCCGCCTTTTTGCGCGAATCGATGGCGCGAAGACAAAGCCGCTCGAACGCCGTCGGCAGATCGGGATCAATCAAGACCAGCGCCTCCACTTCTTCTCCCTCCGGCGAAAGTTGCCGCGCCACTTCATAAGCAAACAACGCCGCGAGTGAAAAACCGCCGAGCACGTACGGGCCGCGCGCCTTGCGCTCGCGGATGGCGGCGCAATACCGGGCGGCCGCCTCTTCGATGGTTGAACTCGACTCGCGCGTCACGGGCGGCATCGGAACGGAAAAAAACGGGCACTCGCTTCCGATGTCTTCGGCAAGACCGCGCGTGTAGAAGCCGCCGCCCAGAATGTCGCCGTGCAGAAAAAAGAATGGCGCCTCTCCATTCCCGCGCTGCACTTCCGACAGCTCGTCGCGATCTGCGGCCGAGAGCACGGCGTCCGCCAGGCCGGCAATGGTTGGGTTTTTCAGGAACGCCGCTGTCGTGATTTGTTGACCGGTTTCGGCGCTGGCTTCTTTCAACATCGTCTCCGCCAGCTCGGGCGTGCCGCCGCACTCAAAAAAATTCCACGTCACATCGCGGACGGGGCGTCCCATCAGGCGTTCCCAAATGAGCTTCAGTTGAAAATGCAGCGGCAAATACGCTCCCGCGAAGGTCGTGCTGTGTTCCACCATTAATCTTCCTCCCTGGCAATGTTCCAAAATGAACTGCGATGCGCCCTGGCGCAAGCGAAGCAGCGAGGAAGAAACGAAGCGGACGGACGCCACCGTGTGGCCCCGCCTTATTAAGGCCGATCTGTGCCGCCGCCGCTGATGCGGGAAGGATCGCTCCGCCTCTCGACTGGCGCGGGTGCAAGAGAAGGCGCGGGCGCAGGCGCGGCCGAGACTTCCTGAGCGTGGGCATTCTGGGGCTTCGTGTTGTCGCCCCTGGCCAAATCGTAGGGCAGGAAAAACGTGTCCATGATGGCCGACAGCGGAATGTCAAAGGCGGGAATGAATTCCCATTCCGTCGAGGCGCTCTTCACCGCGGCGGCGTCTGTCTTCACGCCCACGTAAGGTTTGCGATTGCCTTCCCATCGGCTGTTGATGGAACCGCAGCCGGTGAGCAAAACAACGAGCCAGGCCAACGATAGATGGAGCGCGGTTCTCATGCTCGCGAGTGAACCAAACCTTTTACGCCGCGGCAAGCCGCGAGGTGCGAAAGCAGCGCTGCAACGGCAACGTCTCAAAAATCCGTGTCGGCCTTCTCAAAGTTCGCTTCCTTGATCCACGTGTTGCGATAGCGCACATCGTGGCCTTCGCACTGGAGCTTCAATCCGCCGGGCGCGTCCGTGATGCCTTTGCCGCCGTTGTTGCCGCCATCGAGGCCAGAGTTCGCGCCGCCCCACACCTGTTTGATGGGCTGGTTGGTGTGGACCTTAATGCCATTGAAATACATCGTGACCATCGCCGGATCGACGCGCTGGCCGTCCTTGAAACGCGCCGCGCGGAAGTTGATGTCGTACGAGTTCCATTTCCCGACCCCGTTGTAAGCGTGGTAAGGGGAAGGAGTCTCGTTAATCACCGCGCCCATGCCGTGCGGCGTCTTGTCGCCGTCGAGCACCTGAATCTCGTAACGGTTCTGCAAATACACGCCGCTGTTTCCGCCCGGCTTCGTGATGAGAAACTCGATGTGCAAACGGAAATCGCGATACGCATCCTTGGTCACGATGTCCGCAGTGCCGTATTTGCCGCCGTCCGCTGCGCGGTCGTCGGTCATGAGGCACGTGCCGCCGTCCACCGGGTCTTCGACGATCTTCCATTTGATGGGCAATGAGGACGCGAACCGTGGCCCGCGCCAATACGTCCACTTCTCGTCGAGCGTCTGCCGCGTGCCATCGATCAGCACGTCCGCCTTGTTGGTTGGCTTCGCGCCAACGCCAATGTTTTTGTTGGAAGGCATCGACGCACAGCCCGTGGCCAGCGCGAACGCGAGTGAAAGCAGACAAAGTTGCACGTGTGTTTTCATGGTGTGCGCGAATTGAAAACGTTCGCCGAAGAACGAGCAATGGAATATCGCGCGTAGGAATGATCGCTGCGAACGCATCTTGAGAGCGTGTTACCCAAACCGTTGATGATAGGGCGCGGCGCTCCGGCGCGCCGCGAACGTGAAAGATCCCGCTAACTTCAGGAGATTTACGACTCAGCAGCGGCGCGCGCGGAGCGGCGTCTTCTACCTTTCACCGCTCTCGTTTTTGCGTGCTCAATTCCTTGATGAACTCTCCCGCCGCCCGGCTGAGCGGCCGTTGTTTGGGCCACGTGACCACGATGCTGCGCTCCGGTTTGGGCGAACTCAGTGAACGATAGACGGGCGCGTCGCTGCGGCCATTGAGCACAGCCATCTTCGGAATCAGCGAAAGTCCGACGCCGGCACGCACGAGCGACTGAATCGTTTCCATCTGCGCGCTGCGAATGCTCACGCTCGGGTTCACGGCACGCCGTTCGCAAAAGCGCAGCACTTGATCGCCCAGGCAGTGGCCTTCCTTCATCACGATCAATCGCTCCGTGTCGAGGTCCGCCGCATGGACGCTGCGCTTGGTCGCCAGCGGATGCCCCGGTGGAACCGCAAGCAACAATTCTTCGGCAAACAATTCGCGCACCTCGAAACGCGCGTCATGCAACGGCGTGCTGGCAATGGCGAAGTCGATGTCGCAAGCCAGCGCGAGCTTGAACAACCGCGCCGTGGTGTCTTCTTGAATGATCACCTCGACGCCTGGATAACGCTGGTTGAAGCGCGCAATCACATCCGGCAGCAGGTAGGGAGCAATCGTCGGCAATACGCCAAGCGCGAGCGTGCCGCGCAAAAGAGCGCCCGTGTCGTGAGCTTCGCGCTTCGCGGCATCCACTTCTTCGAGAATGCGCACGGCGCGGCGCAGGAACACTTCACCCGCGGCAGTGAGCTTCGCCTCGCGCTTCAATCGATCGAAAAGCCGTTCCCCGAGTTCCTCCTCCAGTTTCTGGATTTGCTGGCTGAGCGAGGGTTGCGAGACGTGGCACTGCTCGGCGGCACGCGAAAAGTTTTTCGCGCGCGCCACGGCCACGACGTATCGGAGTTGCTGCATCTCCATAGGCAGTGACTATCGTTACCAAGGGTAACAGGTATTTCCAGCAATTGCGCCGCTTCGCCAAAGTGACTGCCGCTCTCGGAACGAAACGAAAGAAGATTTATGGCGAACAATGGCATGACACCGATCATGTTCGGCCGCACGGCGGTCGTCGATCGATTGCGCGTTCAGGGAGCTTTCACTGCAACGACGCACCCGGTTTGGAATCTCCGCCAGGTGGATTGTGGCCGTCTCGAGCCTCGTGCCGCGCTTCTTTCAATGGCGTCACGCTGCGTAGGGTTTACACTCAACCTCGCGTGTGGAAATCTTCCACCGTTTCGCGCCTCGCAGGCGCGCGTGTTTTGTGAAGTGCCTTGTCGCTGTTGCCGTTATCGGGCTGACCTTGTGTCACGCGCGGGGCGTTATTCTTCTGACTGAGTCCTTCAGTTACACCAACGGCCCGATCATCACGGCGAGCGGCGGATTCTGGTCCACGCACAGCGGCACGACGCCCGGCCAGGTGAACGTGACGAATGGTGAAGTGAATCTGACTTCCGGCGAAACCGAGGACGTGAATGCGCCGTTCGTCGGCCAGCCGTATTCGCCCGCGGGTGCCACGAACGTGTTCTACGCGCGATTCACCGCCCGATTCACAGGACTGCCTTCCGCCGGCGGTTCATGGTTCACTTCGTTCAAGGACGGGAGCGCCAGCGGTTTTCGTTGCCGCATCTTCGCCCTGACCGCGGACGCCGCGCCGGGAAAATTCCGGGTCGGCATTTCGTCCGGGAACAACGCCAGCGCGACTGTCACGAACCAAAACGACATCCCGCTCCATGCGGCGTTCAATATCGTGATACGGCTGGCGAACACAAATTCGGCCTGCACGCTGTGGTTGAATCCATTGAATGAAAGCGATGTCTCGATTCCCACCGCTGAAACCGCTGCGACCTTCACTGTGGCTGGCATCGCCCTGCGCCAAAACTCTGGCATGGGAACGCTTGTGCTCGATAATCTTCTTGTCGGAACTTCGTTCGCTGATGTTCTGTCCGACTCTTCTCCCGTCGCGCCCGTCATTACGATCCAGCCGGAAAGCCAGATGATCGCGCGAGGTTCAAACGTGGACCTCACCTCGGCCGCGAGTGGCACGGCGTCGCTGAGCTACCAATGGTTCTTCAATGGGAGCGCCATTCAGTCCGCGACGAACACCACGTTGTCATTCACCAACATCTCGCTGGCTCAGCAAGGCGATTACAGTTTCGTGGCGACCAATGCCGTCGGCGCCGTCACCAGCGCGCCCGCCACGTTGACGGTGACTGTCACCGCGGTGACATCGACGAACGCCGCGTTCACTCTGCTCACCTACAATGTCCACGGCGCGACGATCCCGGATTGGACGACGAACTCGGCGCAGGTGCAGGCAATCGCCAGGCAAGTTCAGTTTCTCGATCCCGACATCATCACGTTTCAGGAAATTCCGCTGACCAATAATGGCACGGCGGAGATGGCGAATTTCGTGACTGCGTTTCGGCCCGGCTATTTTCTCGCCACGAATTCAGGGAACGATGGTTTCATTCGCAGCGTCATTCTCAGCCGGTTTCCCATCACGCGCTCCACGAAGCATCTCGATGGCGTGCTCCTCACCAACTTCGGATATGACGGCCGCTTCACGCGCGACTTGTTCGAAGCGGAAATAAAAGTGCCGACGCTGCCGCAACCATTGCACGTCTTCACCACGCACCTGAAGTCAGGCCAGGATTCTGATAGCACCTTGCGCCGGGCCGCCGAGACGCGCGCCATCTCGAATTTTCTCGTGAGCACATTTCTCGCGACCAACACGCTGCGTCCGTATCTGCTCACGGGCGACATGAATGAAGACATCGCAGATCCACCTACGGGCGGCGCTGTTTTCTCGACGCTGGCGGGCGTGCCCACCGGGTTGAAACTCGCCACGCCGTTCGATCCATTCACGGGCAGCCCGTTCACGTTTTCCATTCGCGCCGCGAACCTCACGCGCCGTTACGACTACGTGCTGCCGTGCGCCTTGCTGGCGACGAACATCCTCGGCGGTCACGTGTTCCGAACCGATCTCGCGACCAACATTGCTCCGGCGCTGCCCGGCGACAGCGCTGCTGCTTCCGACCACCTGCCCATCTTCATCAGCTTCGCGAACCCGTATGCCACGCCGTTTCGCGTGACCACCGTTTCCGCGATGACTAACTCGCTTACGTTGACATGGAGCACGGTTCCCGGCGGAAAATATCGAGTGGAAGGAAGTTCGAACCTTCTCGCGTGGTCTTCGAGCGCAACGAATCTGTTGGCAACGAACAGCGCTATGACGTTCACGACCGATCGCGCGCGGCCAGCGTATTTCTTCCGAGTGCGCACGGAGCCTTGAGAATTCTTCAGTCGTGCAGTTGATCGCTGAAAATATTTGGGTACTGCGGTTTCCCAATTCTTTCCTGAGAACCCAGATGGAGCCGCACCGTCACTGTCATTCGTCTTCCCACGGGAGAACTGCTGATTCACTCGACCGCGCCGTTCACGCGCCGAGCGGAAGCTCGCTGCTGCTCTGGCCGTCCGAGGATTTTGAGCTGTCTCCTGGCACGTGCGAGGAATCAACCTTCGCGCGTTCCCCAACTCGGTGGCGGCGCGGTGAAGTTCATCGGCTTTTGCGTCAGGGGATGTAGAAAGTCGATCCGCCACGCGTGCAAGCACAGCGGCGGGTCATCAACCCCGAGCGTTTGCGTGTCGCCCATTTTTTTGTCCGCCAGATACACGCAGTCGCCGCACACGGGAAAACCAAGATGCCAGAGGTGGACGCGGATCTGATGTGTCCGCCCGGTCAGTGGCCGCGCTTCCAGCAAAGCCGTGCCGTCCGCGTGACGGCGGCACACGCGAAATTCCGTAATCGATGGCAGACCGGATTCCAGGTCCACATCCCGCGAACCAAGCCGGCCTGACTCGTTGCTGATGGGCGCGTCGCAATCAAAAGCATCTTCGCCCGGATGGCCCTGCACGCGGACGAGGTAAATCTTTTTTATCTGGCCGCTCGCAAACTGCGGCTGTAGCCGTCCGGCAAACTGTCGCGTGCGCGTCACCAAAACGAGGCCGGTCGTGTTGGCGTCCAGTCGATGCGCCGGACGAGGTTTCTGAGGATGATAAACCTGATTGAGAAAATACTGGAGTGTGTTGCGATAAAAGCGTCCGCCCGCGTGCATCGGCAGGGGCGCAGGCTTGTTCACCACGATGAGCGCTTCGTCTTCGTGAAGAATCTCGATGTCCCCGTTGACGTCGGGTTCCAGGACATTGGGAAACTTGTGCAGGTAACGCTCGCCGGCCCGCACGATCTTCGAGGCATCCGCTGGAACGAGGTCGTGTTCCACCACAAGCCCGCGCGCGCATTCCATTTCCCATTGAGCGCGCGGCATGTGGCGCACCACACGGCAGAGCACGTCCACAAGCGTTCTGCCGTCAGAATCTGCCGGCACGTTGACCGGCCGAAAATTGTCGCGCGGTTGGCTGCCCGGCAGCGGCGTCACCGCGCAACGAATTGCTTCATGCCGATCTGCGATCGTCAGCGCCATCTGCTCGGCGGGAGTTTTGAAACAGTGCGGACAGGATTTTCCCGCCACGTATCGAACGTCCGCCTGTTCCGCTTTGCTCAACGGCGCTAGGCAAACGAAACAGAGCGTCGAGTCCGTCTCCCGCAGACTCGGGTCCACGCCCACGCGCTGGTCGAACACGAAGCATTCGCCGTCGTAGTGCGCGCCGCCGCATTCCTCGAAATATTTCAGGATGCCACCGTCGAGTTGGAAGACATTCCTGAAACCCTCGCGCTCCATGAACGGCCCGGCCTTTTCGCAGCGAATGCCGCCGGTGCAAAACATCACGATGGGCTGCTCCTTCATCTCCGGCGACAGCTTGCGTACCGCGTCAGAAAACTCGCGGAAGTGATCGATGCCGATCGCCTGGGCGTTCCTGAAGGTGCCGAGCTTTACTTCGTAATCGTTGCGCGTGTCGAGCAGCGTGACGGGCCGGCCTTCGTCGAGCCATTGCTTCAATTTTTTTGCAGGCAGCTTGGGAGAAGTTCGATGTCCCGGTTCAATGCCTTCCACGCCGAACGCGATGATTTCTTTTTTTATTCGCACCAACATTCGATTGAACGGCTGATGCTCGGTTTCACTCACCTTCGGCTGCAAATCCGCGAGGCCCGGCCAACTCCGCAGTTCCGCGAGCAACAGTTCAATGTTGTCCGCCGCGCCCGCGACGAAAAGATTGATGCCCTCGCCGCTCAGCAGAATCGTGCCGCGAAGCTGCCATGCCTTGCAGAGCTTGAGCAAACGGCCGCGCAACGGACCGATGTCCGCCAGCGGAACGAACTTGTAGGCCGCAATGTTGACAATCTTGTTCATCGAAAAGGTGCGGATCTTAACGCCGCTGGGCGCAGCCCGCCAGTCGAGATGATTGCAAGGTTCAATTGAAACGGCCGATCGTAGCGCAAACTTGCAGTCGGCTGTATCGCCGACGGACAGCGCGCGCGGAGCGACGCGCCTTACCCATCACCTCCAGTTACCGCACTGCACTTCCGCCCACCGCAAATGTTTTGTAAACGGCCACCAGACGCGTGGCGCTGAGCGTCTGCGTGGTGACGAGTTGTTCCTGCAAACTGAGCAGAGTGCGTTCGGCGTCGAGGACGCTGAGGTAATCGGCGATGCCGTCGCGATAACGTTGTTGCGCCAGAGCAGTGGCTTCAGCAGCGGCGCGTTCGGCTTCCGTGAGATAGGCGAGGCGCTGGCGTTCGCGGCTCAGTGCGACGAGGCTGTTCTCCGTTTCTTCGAGCGCGAGCAGCACGGTTTGTTCATAAATGGCAAGCGCTTGTTCGGCCCGCGCGTCGGCGGCTTTGATGCGCTGGCGCACACGTCCGAGATCGAACGCGGCCCACGAGATGCGCGGACCAAAATTGTAAGTGTCGGCGCCGGGCGAAGTCAGGCCGGAGAAACTGCTCGCTTGCAGACCCACGGTGCCGTTGAACGTCACACGCGGGAACAGATCAGCGACTTCGACGCCGATGCGCGCGGTTGCGGCGGCGAGCGAGCGTTCCGCAGCGCGCACGTCGGGACGATTGCGGAGCAACTCGCTGGGATTGGTGAGCGCCAATTCAGTTGGAATTTTCGGGAAACTTCCACGCGAGAGAAGTTCCTGGCGCAATGCCGTCGGGACCACACCACACAGAACTGAGATGCGGTAAATCGCGCGCTCCAGATCGGCTTCGAGCGGCGGGATGGATGCGAGCGTTGCATTCAAGAGCGAGCGAGCGCGGGCCACGTCGAGTTGCGTGCCTTGTCCGCCGTCGCGCAAGGCAATCGCGAGGTTCAACGTCTGCGATTGGTTCGTGGCGTTGCGCGTCGCAACGTCGAGCTGCGATTGCGTGCCGCGCAACTCCAGGTGATTCACCGCGACTTCGGCCTGAATGGTGATGAGCACGTCATCGCGCTTGGCTGCAACCGATTCGACGGTGGCGCGGGCGGCTTCGACGTTGCGACGGACAGCGCCCCAAACATCGAGTTCCCATGTGGCGTCGAAGCCGGCGCGGTGAAGGGTGCTGCCACGTCCCGGAGTGGGGTCAATATCTTTGGAAAGTTGAGATTTCTCGTAGCGGTTTTCGTTGCGCACGGTGGGAGCAAAGTCGAAACGCGCTTCAGTCCAGAGCGCGCGGGCTTCGCGGAGGCGAGCCTGGGCGAGACGGAGATCGTAGTTGTTAGTTGAGGCTTGCGAAATAAGACGATCGAGCAACGGATCGTTGAAACTGCGCCACCAGGTTGTGTTGAACTGAGCGTTGGTGGTCGCGACGCCCGAGGCATTGGCAAACGCCGCGGGTGCTGGAGTAACTGGCTGACGATAATTTGGGCCAACGGCGCAGCCAGCGATCAAAAGAAAGAATGCTGTAGCGAGAAATAACGCGCTCTTTCCCGTCACCCCAGCCCTCTTCCTGAGGGAGAGGGAGCACACGTTCGCTGCATTTTTAGCAAATTGGCGCTCACGTTTTGTTCGAGCGCCGGAGGCAATTCTCCCTCTCGCTGAGGGAAACGGCCGAGGTAAGGGGAAAGGCAGTGTGCTTAACACAACGGCAAGGAGCGCGGGTCTGTGACCCGCGGCACCTTGGAAAGTGCGAACGCGCTGCGGCTCACAGAGCCGTGCTCCGAACACACGGCGCGCTGTGACAAAACATTCTCGCAAAAGTTTTCGCATAACTTCTCAGTGCTCGGTCGCGGCTTCGTGCACAGGAGCTTCAATGGGTTTGCGCCGCCGCGCATGGAAGCGTTCGGTCACGCCACGAATCACGAGGTAGAAGACGGGCGTGAGCAGCAGGCCGAAGAACGTCACGCCCAGCATCCCGTAGAAGACCGCTGTCCCGAGCGCCTGGCGCATCTCCGCGCCGGCGCCACTCGCGCGCAGCAACGGAACAACGCCGAGAATGAACGCGAAGCTCGTCATCAGAATCGGCCGCAGGCGCAACCGGCACGCTTCGATCGCGGCATCGAAACGATTCAGCCCGGCCTCTTCGCGCTGCCGGGCGAACTCCACGATCAAGATCGCGTTCTTCACCGCCAGGCCGACGAGCACGACGAGCCCGATTTGCGTGAAGATGTTGTTGTCTCCGCGAGTAAGCCACACGCCGCCGATGGCGCTGAGCAAACACATGGGCACGATGAGAATGACGGCAAGCGGCAGGCCCCAGCTTTCGTATTGCGCCGCGAGCACGAGAAATGCGAACACGACGCAGAGCGGGAAGATGAACACGATGGTGTTGCCTGCGATGATTTGCTGGTACGTCAGGTCGGTCCACTCGATGCTGAAGCCTTCCGGCAAATTCTCGCGCGCGAGCCGTTCGACTTTTTGAATCATTTGCCCCGAACTGACGCCCGGCTGCGTGCTGCCGCTGATGTCGGCGGAGTAATAAAGATTGTAGCGCTGGATGCGATCGGCCCCGCCCGTCTTCTCGATGCGCGCGACCGCGCCAAGCGGCACCATCTCGCCGCGGCTGTTGCGCGTCTTGAGCTGGTTCACGGTGTCGGGATTGATACGGAACTGCGGCTCGGCTTGCGCGTAAACCTGCCACGTACGGCCGAAGAGATTAAAATCGTTCACGTAAACGGAGCCGAGATAAGTCTGCAACGTCTCGCCGATGTCCATCATGCTCACGCCCATGCTCTTGGCTTTCTGGCGATCGATCTGAACGCGATACTGCGGCACGTTCGGGCGATAACCCGAGATGATGGAAATCAGTTCCGGGTCGCGTTGTGCGGCGTCCAGCAATGCGCGCGTGGCGCCATCGAGCGCCACAAGTCCCGCGTTGTTCAAGTCCTGCACCTGAAGTTTAAAGCCGCCCGCGTTGCCGAGACCGCGCAAGGGCGGCGGCGGCAGCACGAGCACGCGGCCTTCCTGCACGACGGAGAATTTCTTGCGAATGCTCGCGAGCATTTTCTCGCCGCGCAGGTTGGGATCTTTGCGCTTCTCCGCCGGGTCGAGAACAATGAACGCCGCGCCGACGTTGGGTTGGTTCGCCTGCAACACGGATGAGTAGCCGGAAATCGCGAACGTGTGGGCGACGCCCGGCAGCGTGCGCGCCATCTCATCGATCCGGCGCACCACCGCGTCCGTGCGCTCGAAGGACGAGGCGTCGGGCAATTGCACCACCACGATGTAGTAGCCCATGTCTTGCGCGGGAATGAATCCAGCCGGAACTTTGAGGAACGCGAACACACCCAGTCCCACCAGTCCTGCGTAAACCACCAGCGCGAGCGTGGAGACGCGCAGCAACCGGCGCACGACGCCGGCGTAGGAATCGCCAGCGCGTTTGAACAATTTGTTGAAGCCACGAAAGAACCAGCCGAGCACCGCATCGAGCACGCGGGTGAAACGATCTTTGGGCGCGCCGTGTTCGGGCAGCAAGAGCGCGCACAGCGCCGGGCTGAGCGTCAGCGAGTTGAACGCGGAGATGACGGTCGAGACCGCGATCGTGAGCGCGAACTGTTTGTAGAACTGGCCGGTGATGCCGGTGATGAACGCCGTCGGCACGAACACCGCGCAGAGCACCAGCGCCACGGCGATGACCGGGCCGGTGACTTCTGCCATTGCCTTCAACGTGGCTTCGCGCGGCTTGAATCCATTTGAGATGAACCGCTCGACGTTTTCGACCACCACGATGGCGTCATCCACCACGATGCCGATCGCGAGCACGATGCCGAAGAGCGAAAGGTTGTTCAGCGAGAAGCCGAACACTTTCATGACCGCCAGCGTGCCAATGAGCGAGACCGGCACGGCGAGCAGCGGGATGATTGACGCGCGCCAGGTTTGGAGAAACACGATGACGACGAGCACGACAAGCAACAGCGCTTCGAGCAGCGTGTGCATCACCGCCGTCATCGACTCGCGGATGAAGCGCGTCGGGTCGTAGTTGATGGCGTAGGCCACGCCGGGCGGGAAGCTCTTCTTCATCTCGCGCAGCACGCGATATACCTCGTCCGCCGTTTCGATCGCGTTGCTGCCAGGCAATTGGAAGACGCGCAGCGAAACGGCGTTGTAGCCGTCCATGTAAGTTTTCGTGGAGTAATCGCGGGCGCCGAGTTCGACGCGAGCAACATCCCGGACGCGCGTCACGTCGCCACCTTCGCCGGTTTTCACCACCACGTCGCCAAATTCCTCCGTGGTGAGCAATCGTCCCTGCGCGACCAGCGTGTATTGAAAATCAACACCGGAGGGAACAGGCGGCTGGCCGAGCGCGCCACCGGCGATCTGTAGGTTTTGTTCGCGGAGCGCGCGCGTGAGGTCGCCCGCAGTAAGATTGCGCGCCGCGAGCTTCTCTGGATCGAGCCACACGCGCATCGTGAAGTCCTGGCCACCGAGTGAGTTCGCATCCGAGACGCCTTTCACGCGCGAGAGACGATCGCGCACTTGAAGCGTGACGTAGTTCGCGAGGTAAGCGACGTCGCGCGAACCGTCCGGGCTGAAGAACTGCACCGCCAGCGTGAGGTCGGGCGATTGTTTGCGCGCGATGACCCCCTGACGGCGCACGTCCTCGGGCAAGCGCGGCAGGGCGGAGTTCACGCGGTTCTGGACCAGCACCTGTGATTTATCGAGGTCAGTGCCCAGCTCAAACGTGACGGTGATTTGCACGCGGCCGTCGCTCGTGGCAGAGGACGACATGTAGAGCATGCGCTCGACGCCATTGATTTCTTGTTCGAGCGGAGTGGAAACCGTTTCGGCCAGCGTCTGCGCGTCAGCGCCAGGATACGATGCGGTGACGATGACCGTGGGCGGCGCGACTTCGGGATATTGCGCGACGGGCAACGCGAAGTAAGCCAGCGCGCCAATGAGCGTGATGACGATGCTGAGCACCGCCGCGAAGATCGGCCGATCGACGAAGAAACGTGGAAGACTCATGGCTTGGTGGTGGAGGCCGCGGCGGCGATTGTGTTCGTGCCCATGGAGACGAGTTGCGGCTGCACCTGCAAACCAGGACGAGCGGTCATGAGTCCACTCACGATGACGCGGTCCGTCGGTTTCAAACCTTCGCGCACCACCCGCAGGCCATCGACGATCGGCCCCGTTTTGATGGAGCGATAAACGGCGACGTTCTTGTCATCGACGGTAAGAACGAACATGCGACCTTGATCGCTGCCAATGGCGCTGTCGCGCACGAGCACGGCGTCGTATTCGCCCGCGCCCGGAATGCGGACGCGCGCGAAGAAGCCGGGCGCCATCAACTGGTCGTGGTTCGGGAAAACAGCGCGTGCGCGAATGGTACCGGTAGCCGGATTAATCTGGTTGTCCACGAAATCAACGCTGCCTTTGCGCGGAAAGCCTTGTTCGTTCCCGAGCGCCATCTCGGCGGGAATCGGACCGAAGATCGCGGAGGTGCGTTTGCCTTCGCGATGCATTTGCCGGTAACGAAGCGCGGACGCTTCATCCGCATCGAAATAACAGTAGAGCGGATCGAGCGAGACAACCGTCGTGAGCAAGGTCGTGTTCGCCGTGCTGCCGCCGGTGACGAGATTGCCCTCCGTCACGCGCGCGTTGCTGATGCGTCCCGAGATGGGCGTGCGCACTTCGGTGAATTCCAGATCGAGTTCCGCGGACTTGAGCGCCGCTTCGGCTGAATGCACCGATTCCTCCGCTTGCATGGCCGAGGTGCGGCGCGTCTCGTAAGTGTCAGTGGAAATGGCTTTGGTCGTGGCCAGCCCTTCGGCGCGTTTTGCTTCGCCCCGCGCCAGTTCAGCGCGAGCGCGCGCGGCGCCAAGTTCGGCTTTGAGACGATCCGCCGCGGCTTGATAAGGACGCTGATCAATGGTGAAGAGCAGGTCGCCCTGCTTCACCTCACCACCTTCCTTGAAGTGGACTTTGTCGATGTAGCCCGACACACGCGCACGCACTTCGACCGTCGCCGGTGATGCGAGCCGACCGGTATATTCGTCCCACTCATTTACTTTGCGCGGGACCGGCTGCGCGACGGACACCGGAGGCGTGACCGCCGCACTCGAGGGCGGCGTTGAAGATTTTCGACAGCCCATGACGAGCAAGCTCGCGGCCGCGAGAAGAATTCCCACTGCGTTGTAACGATTCATTTTCTTAAAAACGCGCGGCCATTTGTCTTGGCGCGAAATGCAATACTAAGGGCCGCCCGCCCGCCGCATAGACGGCGTGCCGAATAACCGTTATACGCTTCCCGCATGACGGGTCTGGAGGATTTGCGCCTGCTGCGTACCTTTGTTCGCATCGCCGAGAGCGGAAGCATCTCGGCGGCGGCGCGCGCCCTCAATACGGCGCAACCTACGGTGAGCCGTCATTTGCGCCAGCTTGAACGCACGTCGGGTGTGGTGTTGCTCCGCCGCGACACCCACGCGATGAGCCTCACGGCCGCAGGCGAACGTTTGCTGGCGGACGCGCGTGAATTGCTCAGCCTCGCCGAAGTCGCGAGCGAACGCGTGCGCGAAGAGCGCGAAACGGCGCGGGGCCATTTGCGCATCGTGGCCGTGCTCGACACAGGGATGTGGATTGTGCCGCGATTGCTTGCCGGCTTTCGGAAGCGTTATCCAAAAGTCACCGCTGAACTGCACCTTACCAATCGGCCGAGCAAATTCATCGAAGAAGGTTTCGACTGCGGCATCATGGTTGGCCCCTTGACTGATCGATCCGTGGCGGCGCGCAAAGCCGGAGAAATCACGCGCGTCCTCGTTGCGTCACCCGCCTTGTTGAAAGAACACGGAACACCCACGACGCCGGCGCAGCTCAAGCGATTGCCTTGGATGGGAATTCTTCAACCGCACTTTTATGCGCGCGACCGCGTGACGCTGCGCCGTGGCCGGGAACAACGAGTGGTCCGGCTCTCGCCCGTACTCGTAATGGACAGCGTCACAGCCTTGCGCGAAGCGGCGACCGCCGGCGCGGGCCTGACCATGCAACCCGAGTGGCTGCTCGGCGTCACGCTCACCAGCGGTAAGCTGGCTCGTGTCTTGCCGGAATGGACGCTCCCACCCGCGAATGTGAACGTCGTGTTTCCCAGCGGCCTGCTGCCGGCGCGGCTCCGCGCGTTCGTCGATTATGCCGTGGTGGAATTGCCGCGCCTGATTGAATCGCTCACGCTCTCCGGGGAAACCTGTTTGAACGGAGAGCGCCAGCAAGTAGCTGACGGCTCGGTTTGAATTCGATACGGTCGCCGCGTTGCAATCCATTTCATCGGACCATTACGCCACATTCGGCCTCGACCGAAGCTGCACCGCGGAACAAATCCGCGCCGCCTATCGCCTGCTCGCGAAGCAACATCATCCCGATGTGAACGGCGGCTCGACCGAAGCCTCGTCGCGAACGCAGAGACTCAATGCGGCTTATGAAGTGTTGAGCGACCCGGAGCTGCGGCGCGCTTACGACGAATCGCGGAACAGCGCGCAGCCACGTGCTACTGGCGCGCGCCCGGCGAAGAAACAGCAAAGTGTCGCGCAAGATGTTCATTTGCGGATCGAAGAATTCCTCCGCGGCACGACCTTGGATGTGCGTATCAACGATCCGGGAAATTCAGACGGGCCGGAAACTTATCAATTGATTGTTCCTCCAGGGACGGCGCCGGGAAAGCGTTTTTGGGTGCCACGCACGGGACAATTTGGAAGCGGCTTCGTGGTGGTGCGCGTGCGTGCGCGTCCGGATTTTCGCTTCAAGGTGCGCGGCTCCGATCTGCGTTGTGACCTGCGCATCTCAACCCAACGCGCGGCCCAGGGCGGCGGTGAAACGATTCAAGGTGTGACCGGCCGGCTGCGCGTGGACATTCCGCGAGGCGCCAGTCGCGGCGAAATCATCCGCATCGTTGGCGAAGGATTGCCCAAGCCGCGTGGTAGCCGCGGAGACTTGTTGGTGCGGATCCAGTATCGACCCGAAGTGCGCATTGCGCGCCGCTCTTGAGAATCATAGGCCGCAGATTTCACAGACGGCGCAGATAAGTTTCCTCATCTGCGGAACCTGCGGATAAGCTCAGTGGAAATCGTAAGATGCGCTGCCGACGAGTTGCTCGTGCTGGAGCCGCTCAATTTTCTCCGCACGCACATGGATGACATTGTCCACGTTCTGAAGCTGGCCTTCGATCAGCAGAAAAGATTCTTCGGTAATCACCAGGCGCAGTGCCTCGAACAAGTCCGGCCGCACGACGGCGTTGCTGATGCCCGTCTCGTCTTCGAGGCTGATGAACACGAAGCCCTTCGCCGTGCCGGGCCGCTGACGGCAAATCACGTTACCCGCGATACGCAGCCACGTGCCATGCCTCGCCTTCGGCAAATCGCCGGCGCGCCACACGTCTTTCAATTGAGGACGAATCAACGCCATCGGATGCTGGCTAATGGTGAGGTGTGTGCCAGTAAAGTCAGCTTGCAGGCGCTCGATGGGATTCATGGGTACGAGCGGAGAAGCTGGTGAGCAGATGGGAAAGTGAGCGGGTGGGATTTTCTCACTTTCCCACTTTCTCACCTGCTCACTTGTTTCTGGATTTCCACTGGCGCCGAACAAATCCTCCACCCGCACTTCTCTCTCTGCTTCCCACATCGCCTCCCGCCGGTGCGCCGCAAAACAATTCAGCGCGCCGATCTCTGCCAGCGTGCGCGCCTCCTCTTTGCTCAATCCCGCGCGTCGTTTGAAATCTGTCAGCGACGCAAAAGCGGCGGCTTCGCGTTGCAGCAATAGCTTCTTTGCGCTGGCGTTGCTCAAACCTCGGACCACGCGTAAGCCCAGCCTGACGGATTGATCAACTTCAATCATGCAATCCCACTTCGAGCGCATCACGCACACGGGCCTGAAGTGAATTCCGCGGCGCTGCGCGTCCTTGATCAAGGTCGCGGAGGAATAAAATCCCATCGGCTGATTGTTCAGCAGGCTCGCGTAGAATTCGGGTGCGCGATGCACCTTCATGTACGATGACGAGTAGGCCATGTGCGCAAAGCTGATGGCGTGCGACTCGGGAAATCCATAGAGCGCGAAGGAGGTGATGGCATTCATCACACTTTCGATGACATGCGGCGTGTGCTGTTTCTTTTCCAGTGATGCCCGCAGTTTGATGGACACTTTTTTCATCTCCTTGTCCGAGCGATGGAAGCTGAGCGCGCGACGCAACTCTTCTGCTTCCGCTCCTGTGAAATCCGCCAGCTTCATCGCCATCTCCAGCATTTGCTCCTGAAATAAAGGCACGCCCAGTGTACGTTCGAGAATCGGTTTCAAGATCGGCTCCAGCGATTCGTCGTAATACGTCACGGCCTCTTTCCCCGCGCGACGTTTGAGAAAAGGATGCGTCAGGTTTCCCTGAATCGGGCCAGGGCGAATGATCGCCACTTCGATCACGAGGTGATAAAAATTTTCCGGCTTCATCCGCGGCAGCGTCGCCATCTGCGCACGGCTCTCGATTTGGAAAACGCCGATGGTATCCGCCTCGCAGATCATTTTGAACGTGGCCGGGTCGTCCTCGGGCAGCTTCGCCAAATCAATGGGCCGTCCATTCTCCCGGCACAATTCCACCGCATCCTGCAGCACCGACATCATGCCCAGCCCGAGCAAGTCTACTTTAATGATGCCCATGTCCTCGCAGCTATCTTTGTCCCACTGCGCGACCACGCGTCCGGGCATCGATGCGTTTTCGAGAGGCACGACTGAATCAAGTTTGCCTTCGCAAATGATCATTCCGCCGGAGTGCTGGCCAAGGTGGCGCGGCAATCCTTTCATGCGCTGATACAACGCAGCGAACGCAGCCGCGCGGGGATGTTCTGTCGGTAAACCCGCCGCTTTCATCTGCGACATCAAATCCATCGTGTGCGGAAAATCGCCGTTGGCGAAAAATGCGGAGAATCGATCCAACACGTCCGCGCCGATGTTCAACACCTTGCCAATCTCGCGTGCTGCACTGCGTCCGCGATACGTGATGACGTTGGCCGTCATGGCTGCGCCGCATTTGCCATAGCGTTGATAAACTTCCTGAATCACGCGCTCGCGCCGGTCGCCGCTGGGCAGATCGATGTCGATGTCCGGCCAGCATTTCTCGCGGCCTTCGCTCAGGAAGCGTTCGAACAGCGTGTGAAACTTCATGGGATCGACATTCGTGATCCCGAGACAAAAGCAGACGGTGCTGTTCGCCGCGCTGCCGCGTCCTTGCGACATGATGTTCTGCGCGCGGCAGAATTCCGCGATGTCCCAGACGATGAGGAAATAGCCGGCGACCCCAAACTTCGCGATGAGATGAAGTTCCTTCTCCAACTGTTGGCGCACTTTTTCCGGGACGTAGCCGTAGCGTTTTCTGGCTCCATCAAACGCGCGTTCGCGCAGAAACGAATCCATGCCGTGCCCCTCCGGCACTGAATACGCGGGGAATTCGTAGCCGAGATTTTCCAACGAGAACTCCAATCGCTCTGCCAGTCGCACCGTGTTTTCGACTGCTTCAGGCAAATCGGCAAAGAGCGCGCGCATCTGCTCCGGAGTTTTCAGGTAACGCTCGCTGTTCCATTCCAGGAGCAAACCCGCCGCATCAAGGTGAGTGTGATTCCTGAGACACGTGAAGACATCGATGACATGGCGCCCAGCCGGTTCGGCGTAAAGAACAGCATTGGTCGCGAGCAAGGGCAGGCGATGCTGCGCCGCGATTTCTTTCAAAGCATTCTTGATGCGCTCTTCACCGCGCCGGTGATGACGCTGAACTTCCACGTAAACATTCTGCGGCCCAAACGCGCGCGTGAGCTGTTGGATGATTTGCTCGCAGCTCCGAGCTTGAGGGTTGCTGCCTTCCTTTTTGTTTCGCGTCGTGGAGTCACTTCGAAACTCGCTGACGATTCGGCGCACTAATGCTCCTTCCCCACCGCCCGTGAGCGCCACCAAGCCCTCTGCGAATTCAGGAAACTCATCCCACCGCACGCGCGGCTTACCCTTTTCAGCGCGCAGATGAGCGCGCGTCAGCAGGCGGGAAAGATTCTGGTAGCCGCGGCGCGAGGCCACGAGCACGGGCAGCACCGTTTCATCTTCCAATGTGAGTTCCGCGCCAATGATCGGCCTGATGCCATTCTCTTTCGCGCAGTTGGCAAAAACAGCAGATCCATAGACACCATCACGATCGCAGAGCGCGACGGCTGACAATTGTTTCGCCGCCGCCATTTCCGCGAGTTGCTCCGGAAATGAAGCGCCACGCAAAAAGCTGAAGGCGCTGCGACAATGGAGTTCCACGTAGCTCATCAATCGTAAACCCCTTCCACGAACCAGCCGTCGCGGCGTTGCGAGAGTCGAAACAAGGTGCCGTCATCGGCTTCGACGTCCCATTCGATGTGCGAGGGCATCGACTCGACGCAATGCACTTCCCGAAAAAAGGGGCCGCGGCAACATGGGCGTGTCGCATGGAAAACTGAGCAACGCAGCACCACGGGTTGGCCCTCGTGCATGGCCACCACCGCCGGCGCAGGAGAACGAAAACGGCGCAGGCAAAGTCCGCCGGCGTGGACGCCCAACTCCAAACGTTCGGACGTCTTTTCGGCAGCAGATTGGAGACGATCAAACTGCGGCGTTTTCATCTCCCACACTTCCAAGCGCCCGGATTTGACTGGCGTGCCCACTCGCTCGGACGACAAGAGAGCCGTCAATCGCGCCAGCGTTTCATGAAAATGATTCAGGTCGCGCAGCGCGGATTCAAACAAATGAAACTGCTGTCTTTCTTCTCGCGCAGGGAGAGCAACCAGTCGCAAAAACGTGATGGGCGCGTCTGTGCGCAGGTTTTCCAAGTGCGTGTGCAACATGCGGAAGAGCGTTTCGACGTGCGCAGTCGGTGCTGGGACTTTGAACGTGCGCTGGTAGGGCGCGCCTGTTTCCAAACCGAGCGTCAGTTCAAACTCAGCCACCACTCGGTACGTGAGCGCGATGCGCGCGACGAGTTGTTCGACGAAGCGGCGCAGCACGAAGAGGAGCGCTTCACTCGTTTCGATTTGCACTTCAAACTCCATCTCCTCTTCGAACGTGTCCGCCAGCGCCACGATGTTGAGCGGGCGAATCGTTTGCGTGCTGGCGCGATCAAACAGTTCCAACGCTTCGGGCCCCAGTCGTTCCGCAATCGCATCCTTGCCGAGGGCGAGAAATGCGCCCGCCGTGTGGATGCCCCAGCGTCGGAGAATGTCGAGCACGTGCGATGGCGGTTCGAGTGCGGTGATAGGCAGTAATTCAAAGAACGCCTCGACGCGCTCCACGGTCTGCACGGGCTTCGCGGCGCGTGCGGCGAGCAAGGCAATGTTCGGCGTCGAGGCGATACCGATTTGAGCACAGAGGTTGAGCGGTTGAAAAGCAGCGGTGATTTTCTGCGCCCACTCCATGAGCAGCGCGCTGTTCCCCTCACCCCAAGGAGAGGGAGCACGCGGCTCAGCTTTGTGAAAGAACTCGAAGCTCTGCTGCGCTGCACTGTGAGGGTAGGGCGCGGTGTCCTTACCGCGCCACAGCGCAACGCCCGGCGGCGCATTGAGGACAGCGTGTCCTGCCTGTTCGCCAGAAAAATTCAGCCCGCGCAGATCAATCGTGCAGACGCCTGGCGTGGTGTGCTCGATGTTCGGCGAGAAAGCGTAAGCGGTTTGCAGGAGAATCTCTGTCGCGCTCTGCTCGGCGGAAAGAGAGCGTGGTTTCAAGAGCAGCTCGCGGTATCGCGCCTGGGCTTGCGGCGCAGTCAGCCCGGCGCAGACGCCTGCGGCTCGGGCTTTCTCAGTGCATTGCAACACGAGCATCTTCGCTGCATTCGTCGCCGCGTCGTCAATCAACGCGACGGCTTGCGAGCGCAGCTCCGGTTCGTGGCGAAGGACCGCTTGCAATTCGAAGTCGGGCAAACAAATGACGGCGAACATGCGACCTCCTCATTACGCGCTGCGGCGCAGCAACTCTTCACTGGAGCGTGCTTCACTCACGTCAAAATCCAGCGCCAGCGTCAGCTTCACTTGATCGGCTTCAACGTGTTGCAGCGCGAACCGTGAGCGCAACGTGACGCGGACTTGCGCCGGAGAAATCATCGCGCGCGGCGTGAACACGATGAACGTCGCGGCGCTTTCCTCGACGATGCGCTGGAAGCGATACCACGTGGGCGCGGGAATTTTGCGAAGCTGCACGTCTGGATTCAGCGCGAGATCCAGCAGTACCACGGGCAAATTGCCGTCGCGCAACACCAAGTCGGTGGCCTTGATGGCTTCGTCGGCATTCTGGCAACGAATCCAGAGCAAGTGCGACAAGGTGTTTTGCTCAATCGATGCGGCGTCGAATGAATCCTGGCCATCGACGAGCGCAGCGAATTGATTCGTTTTGGCCGCGCGGCGTAGTAGTTGCAGCAGCAACAGTGCGCTCCCGCAACCACGCTTGGGCGCAATCACTTCGCTGATGGCGCTCTTGGGAAATCCGCCGCCGAGTCGCTCGTCGAGTTGGTTGATGCCGCTGGCCCAGCCGTCACGCGTCTTGGCCGGCAATTCATCAGCGCGCGTGCGCAGCCCCGGAAATTTTCCCCGGAGAAGCTCACGAATCTGGATGACCTTCGACGGCTGCATAAGCTATTCACATGAATAGTCCTCGAAAGTGGGCGACCGGCAAGGCGATAAAAAAAATTGTTCCAAACGAACGCCGCAGCGCTCCAAACCTCCACAATGTGAATTGTTTTCGATTGACCGCTGGCTGCGTTCCGTGACGAGATAGTAAGCCACTTTTAACGCGCAGAAACGGAAATGCCCAAACTTGTAAAGAAAACGTCACGCGGGCCGAGATTTTCGGCCGCCGCAGCCAAATATGACGCCCACCACACAGTGCTCTCGAAAACCTACGGCGCGCTCGCGGACTTGCGGCGCGAACTGGCGGACTCGAAACCGCGCGTGGCCGAGCGCGAGGAAATCCTGAAGCTGTTCGCCAGTTGCGCCGATTCGCAGCGCGCCTGGCTGCTGCTGGAGGATTACTTCGAGAAACTTTCTCTCTCTCGGAAAGACTTCACGGCACAGGATTGGTGGCCGCGCATTCTCGCCGCCAAGGGGCGCAATCGCCTAGAGGAACTCGCCATTCTATTTCTGCGGGCGAACCGTCCGCTACCGACGGAACTGATGAGCTACGCGAACCTGGATCGGTTTGCGGAAATCGAGCAGGCGGAGGAGGAGCAGCAGGTGCTCATGGATTTGGAGAATTGGATGTTCCCGCCCGCGCCGGCGCACCTTGATGGCCCGCGGGCGAAGCTGCACGTGTTCGGTGAAGTCTGCGCCGCGGACGATCACGCGAAGCTGCATGCGCTCAAAGTTCACTTCAATTTGTTCCGTCCACGCACCGGTGAGCGGCACCGCACGATTGGTGAACTGATCGAAATCACCACCCGCTCGGCGCACGAACAGGAGTTGTTCGCGCCGGCGGACTGGCAATTTCTTCTTTGGCTGGGTGAACACTACGCGGATCGCGATACCGACACGTCGCTGAAAATTTCCGGGCTTGAATTGCTCCAGTGGCTGGCGCGCTGGGGGCACATCGGGCGCATCGAATTTGAGAATCAGCCGGCGACTTTCTCGTTCGACGGCCGCATCGCGGAGTTGAGTCCGTCCCTGGAAAGTGGCGACAAGGAATTAGCCTTCACGCATCGGCTGAATCTGCCGGAAGGCAAGCATCGCAAGATCAGCGAGGCGAAATTTTTTGGCGGCCAGCCGCCGCTCGCGCTCATCGACACGCATTTCTTTTTGTTGCGCAACGCTCCTTCGGCGCGGCTGCTGGAATTCTGGAGCGAAAGCCCCGGCATCCCGATTCGCAAGCTGAGCACGCGCATGCGCACGCAGTTGCGACGCACGCAAACTTCGAACGGCGTGGATTGGGAGCAACTCTGCATCGCGCACCCCGCCAAGCCGCAGTTCGTGTTCGAACTGCTCGATGACACGGTGCGGCTGCGCCTCCGCGCGACGAGCGAGCGTGATGAAAGCGAGTGGCATTGGACGGGACAGGAGTGGATGCTCGATACGCCGCGCAAACAAGACGCGGACAAGCCGCACATTCTCGAAGACGCGCGACTGGAGCCGGCGACTTACTGGCTGCGTCGTCTTGATTGGTTCACGCCGGAGCCGGGACTTTGGGTCGGCGACGCGAATGAAAATTTTCTGGGTACGCTGGCGCAGGCGTGGCCGGACCGTCCGGACGCCGCGGATTATTTGGGCAACCAGGCGTTTCATCGGCTCTTCATGGCGCCGCGACAATTGAAGCCGAAGTTGATCGTGAAGGGCAGCGGCATCGACTGGTTCACCGTCTCGACGGAGTGGGAGCAGGAGGGACTCAAGTTGAGCGCCGCGGACTTGCAACGTCTCGCGATGGCGACTTCGCGCTTCGTTCATTTGCCGGATGCGGGTTGGATCGAACTCGACACGGCGGCGGTTTCGCGCGCTCACGAGACGATGGCCGATCTCAATCAAGACGTGCTCAGCCCCGTGGGCCAGCGCATTGGTTTGGATCAAGCGGCGCACTTCGATGAAGCCGAGTTGAAACGTTTTGCCGATTCGCCGGAACTGCACGCGCTCCGGGAACGGCTCGCGGATTTCGAAGGTGTTCCCGACGTCAAGCTTCCGGGAACGGTGCGCGCGGACATGCGGCCTTATCAAAAGGATGGCTTTGATTTTCTCTGTCACCTCACGCGTGCGAAGCTCGGCGGCATTCTCGCGGACGACATGGGCCTCGGCAAAACGCTGCAGACACTTTCGTGGATGGCCTGGCTGCGTGATCAACAAAAAGAACCGCGGCCCACGCTCGTCATCTGTCCGGCGTCCGTGCTGCACAATTGGCGGCGCGAAGCGGAGAAATTTACGCCCCACTTGAAAGTGCTCGTGCTGGAGAGCGGCGCGGCGCGGCACAACTTGCGCAAACAGATTCCGCAGCATGACATCATCGTTACGAACTACGCGCTCTTGCGGCGCGACCTCGAAGCGTTGCAGAAGTTTTCGTTCAGCGCGGTCGTTCTGGACGAAGCGCAGTTCATCAAAAATCCAGCCGCGCAGATCACGCAATCGGTGAAACAGTTGAAGTCGGACCAACGCCTCGCGCTTACCGGCACGCCCTTAGAAAATCGCTTGCTCGATCTGTGGAGCATCGTGGACTTCATCCAGCCCGGTTATCTCGGCTCGCAGGAACATTTTCACGAGACGTATCAGCCGCGTGGTGAAGGCGACGAGGAACAGATGGCTGCGACGCAGCGTCTTGCCCGCCGCCGGCTCGCGGCGAAGTTGCGTCCGCTCATGCTGCGTCGTTTGAAGAAACAGGTTGCGAAAGATTTGCCGGATCGCATTGAAGAGCGTCGCGATTGCGAACTCGGTGATTTGCAGCGCAAACTTTATCTCGCCGAACTACGCCGCAGTCGCGAGCAGGTGGCGCAAATCGTCGCGGAGAAGGGACTCAACAAAAGCAAAATGCACGTGCTCGCGGCGCTCACCCGGCTGCGGCAGATCTGCTGTCATCCGACGCTCGTGGGCAACGATTCACCGTCCGGCAAAACGGAAACGCTGTTTGAATTGCTCGAACCTTTGCTCGCGCAAGGACAGAAGGTTCTTATCTTCTCGCAGTTCGTACAGATGCTGAAGTTGCTCGAAGGCGAGTGCAAGCAACGCAGCATTCCCAGTCACATTCTCACGGGGGAAACCAAAGATCGGCAGATGATCGTGCAGGCGTTCCAGGACGAACCGCAGGCCGCAGTCTTCCTGCTCAGCCTGCGCGCGGCAGGCACCGGTTTGAATCTTACGACCGCCAGCTATGTGGTGCTCTACGATCCGTGGTGGAACCCGGCCGTCGAGGCGCAAGCCATCGATCGCTCACACCGCATCGGTCAGACGGCGACGGTGAATGCCTATCGACTGATCGCACCAGGCACGGTCGAGGAAAAGATCTGGGAGTTGCAGCAGCGCAAGGCGCAGACGATTTCCGATGTGTTGGGCGAGGAAGGTTTCGCGCGCAACCTGACGCAGACCGATCTCGAGTATTTGTTCTCCGAGGATTAACGCGCGTTACTCCCTGCTGTGTCGAAATCCATTCTAGGCCGCGGGCTTGGTGATTTGCTCGGATCGGATCGCGCCCAGCAGCAACCCACCGCGCCGCCACGCGCGCCGGGCGTGGGTTTGCGGATCTTGATCGAGGGCGCGCCGCGCGAAGTGGATATTCCGCAAACAACAGCCTCCACATCTCGGGCAGCGATGGCTCCTAACACGGCAACCTCTCCGGCGAAAGAAAAGGACAGTACCCTGCTAGCCCAACTGCTCGCGGTTGCAGGTTTGGCGGGCGCTGATTTCGCCTTGTTGGGTTGGGCGGGTTATTACGTTTTCACTCACGCGAACGCCGCAACCAGTCTTGGCCTGTGGGGTTGTGCCGGTTCCGTTTTGCTCGCCGCGGTGTGCGGTTGTGCCGCCGCCGCACTTATCAGCATCCGTATCGACTAATTCGCTCCGATCGCGCGGGTCAGAGGTACTATCTTTCGGGAACTCGAACGAAGTTTGTCTCGGAAAGACATCCGATCGTAGCCCCAGCGTTTCCACGCTGGGATTGAGGCGAGAAGGGAGGCAAGTCCTGGAGGGACTACAGAATGCGATTCCGAAACCCAATTTTCTTTCGTCCCTCCGGGACTCCATACTTTTTGCACCGCGTCACCCAGCGTTGAAACGCTGGGCTATTCTCACATGGTCCCTGCGGAAAAAAGAGTGTCGAATTCCCGAAAGGCATTACGGAATGCGTAACACCGATCACTGCTCACACGCCTTGGTCACGAGTAACTTGAACGCACGCCTTGGTCCCGCAGAAAAACACTCGCTCCGTTTGTGTGATTGTGTCATTTTCGTCACGAAATCCCAGACAGCCTATGCGTAAATCATCTTTTTGGTGGGCACTGCTCACCTGTGCCGTCATCTCGATGCGTGGTGCGGAGCAACTCAGCATCACCGAGTTCATGGCTTCGAACACCAGCACCCTACGAGACGAGGACAATCTTTTTCCGGATTGGATCGAAATTCATAACTCCGGCACCGACGCCGTGAATCTGCTCGACTGGTGCCTGACCGACGATACGACGAATCCGACCAAGTGGCGCTTTCCGGCCACTAACATTAATGCGGGGGCCTACATGGTCATTTTTGCGGATGGCAAGAACCGCCGCACACCGGGCGCGCCGTTGCACACCAGTTTCAGCTTGGGGGCCGGCGGGGAATACGTCGCGCTCGTAAAGCCCGACGGCGTGACGAGAGTCACGCAGTTTTCCTCGACCAATCAGCACCAGCCTGATGTGTCTTTCGGCTTTGGCCGGCTCACCTCGAATTTCACCGTGGTCGCCACAAGCGCCCCCGTGCGCGTGCAAATTCCCTCCAGTGCTGCCGATGGCACGAACTGGCTTTACACCAATTTTGACGACAGCAGTTGGATCCTCGGCACCAACGGCGTGGGCTACGGCGTAACGAATGCCATCGCGGCAGACTATTCCGCGGCCGTGGCGCCGACCTTGCCAGTTGTTTATTACCGTCTCGATGAGGCGAGCGGCACCGTTGCGAACAACACCGGCTCCGGTTCGGGCATGAACGGGACTTACAACAGCGCGACACTCGGCACAGCCGGACCGCGCCCTCCCGCGTGGAACGGGTTTGAGGCCAACAACAATGCGCCGACCCTCAATGGCGCCAGCTATGTCGCCGGACCTGTGGGACTGCTCAGCGGGCGAAACGCGTTTTCCGTCGGCGGATGGATTCGTCCCACGGCAACGCCGCCGGCGCGCACTGGCTTGTTCGGGCAGAATGATTGCGTGGAGTTTGGATTCATCAGCGGCACGACTTTGGAGTGCTGGACACCCGGCGGCGGTTCGCTCACTGGTGTGCCTTATCCATTTCCGCTCAACGAATGGCATCACGTTGTCGCGGTCGCGAACGGATCGAGCATTCGCATTTTCCTGGATGGGGTGCAGGCGGGATCGGGCGGTGCGGCCACAGCGAACTACGGCAGCTCCGGTTCTGGTTTTAACATTGGCGGCGGCGGCGTCCAGGATGCCACCGGCAATTTCTTCACCGGCCAGATCGACGAAGTAGTCGCGTATCACCGTGCCCTCAGCGATACGGAAGTTCGTTCGCTTTACCAGGCGGGCACCAACGGCGTGGGGGTGGCGGCAGCGAACTTTGTGCGTACCGACGTCAGCACGGCTATGTCGAACGTGAACGCCAGTGCTTATATTCGTCTGCCGTTCAATGTTTCTGACGCCACGAATGTTTCCGCGCTGAGTTTGCGCATGCGCTACGACGACGGTTTCATCGCTTATCTGAACGGCACCGAGATCGTCCGCGCGAACGTCGTGAACCCAATCGCCTACAACTCGGCGGCGACGAATGCGCATTCACCGGGAGTCGTGGAGACGTTTAATTTCAGCTCGACCTTGCTGCGCACGGGTACAAACGTTCTGGCGATCCAAGGCCTGAATCTGGCCGCGAACGATGAGGACTTCCTTATCCAGGCACAATTGATCGCGGTGAATTTTACGGAGGTCAGTCCCATCCCTGTGTATTTCACCACGCCCACGCCGGGCGCTGAAAATGGGAGCGGCATCGCGAATCCGGGACCGGCGATTTTGAATCCAACCCACACTCCGAACGTTCCGAACGACGGACAGGATTTGGTCATTACCACCCGGATCGTTCCCACATTTTATCCGCTCGCCAGCGTGACGCTGAACTATCGCGTGATGTTCGGCACCGAGGTCACGTTGACGATGTTCGACGACGGCGCGCATGGCGACGGCGCGGCCTTCGACGGCGTGTTCGGCGCCACGATTCCCGAGAGCGCTTCAACCAATGGCCAAATGATTCGCTGGTATTTCCGCGCCACGGACGTCCAGGGTAATCTTTCGCGTTTCCCGCTCTTCGCCAATGCAGCCGGTTCGGCGGAATATCTGGGAACCGTGGTAAATCCGAACTACGTCGCCAGCCAGTTGCCGATCTTCCATCTGTTTGCAGCACCCGGGGTGCTCCAGGCGGCGCCACCTACTGCCCAGACCGGGGCGGATGGCGAGGCCGGCGGACGCATCGCCGTTTTTTTCGATGGCGAATTCTACGACAATGTTTACATGGAACTGCGCGGCAATACGTCGGCGGGCCAAGCCAAGAAGTCCCACCGACTTGTATTCAACCGCGAGCACGAGTTCCGGCATCTGCCCCAGTTTCCACGTGTCCGCAAGACCTCGTTCATGGCCGAGTTCCTCGACCCGGCCTACATCCGGCAGCATCTGAGTTTCTGGTTGCTGGAACAAATGGGAGTGCCTTCGCCGTTTTTCTATCCGGTGCGGGCGCAGCTCAACGGATCATTCTACGCGCTGGTCTTTCACAACGACGTCATCGACGAGGAACAGGTCGCGCGCATGGGCTACGATCCGGCGGGCGCGCTCTATAAAGCCGTCGGCAATGCTCTCCCCTCCGAGAGCAGCACTGGCGTGTTCGAAAAGAAGTCACCGCCTCCGCTCACCGACCATACCGACTACCAGACACTCGTGCGCGCCATCAATGAAACCAATACAGTGGCCGGGCGGCGTGCCGCCGCTTTCGACATGCTGGACATTCCGGAAGTCGTCAATTATCTCGCCGGTGCGCGGTGGTGCGCCGAGAACGACGACGTGTGGGCGAACATGTCCCTCTACCGCGACACCACCAACGGAAGCGGTGACGGCCTCTGGCGCATCATTCCCTTCGACATGAACGCCTCCTGGGGCCAGCGCTATGGCGGCATCACACCGTTGGACGCGATCGCCGACACCTGCAAGAGCCATCCGCTCTACGGCTGCTCCACCATCATTGCCTGCGACGGGTCCACCTATAATCGCATTTACGACATCATCATCTCGCTGCCGGAAACCCGCCAGATGCTGCTGCGCCGCCAGCGCACAGTTCTGGATCGTTGGATCATCGAGCCAGGAGTGGCCCCGGAATCACGCCTGTTGGAAACCCACATCCGGTTCATGACCAACCTGATTTGGAACGAAGCCTTCCTTGACCGCGCCAAATGGGGCTATTCCACCTGGACGGCGTCCAACAAACCGCTCACCAACGCCGTGGATGAATTGTTCAATCAGTTCATCAATCTGCGCCGGATTCATTTTAGCGCGACGCATAGCGTTACCAACGTCGCTAAACCCATTGGCATCACGCCGACGAGCAACGCGGGCATACCATTGAGCCAGCCGACCAACGCTGCCCTGCAAATTGTGGCGATCGAATTCAACCCGTCTTCCGGCCTTCAATCGCAGGAATACATTTGCCTCAGCAATCCCGCTCCTTTCGCCGTGGACATTTCCAACTGGCGGCTGGACGGCGGCATCAGGTTCACCTTCAAAGAAGGGACGATCGTGCCTTCCAGCAGCACCATCTTCGTGTCGCCGGATGTGGTCAGTTTCCGCAAACGCGCCACCGGGCCCCGCGCTGGCCAGGGGCTTTTCATCGTCGGCCCGTACGAAGGCTCGCTGGATGCGCGTGGCGAAATCGTGAAAGTGATCGATGCCTCCGGCCGCCTCGTCCACACGAATGGCTACGCAGGCAACCCCAGCCTTGCGCAGCAATATCTTCGTATCACGGAGATCATGTATCATCCCGGCCCCACGAATGCGGGCAGCCTGTATCCGCAGGAAGACTTTGAGTACATCGAGTTGAAGAACATCGGCCCGTCACCGCTCAGCCTGATCGGCGTTCATTTCACCAACGGAGTGCAGTTCGCGTTCACCGGCGGTAGTCCAGTGACTTCGCTCGCCGCCGGGCAAACCGTGGTGTTGGTGAAAAATCCCGCGGCCTTTACCTCACGTTATGGGGCAGGCGCGACCATCGCCGGCACCTACACTGGCGCGCTCGATAGCAATGGCGAACGCATCAAGCTCGACGACAGCGTGGGCGAACAGATCTTGGATTTCACTTACAACAACTCGTGGTATCCCACGACGGACGGCTTGGGCTTCTCGCTCGTCATCGTGAATGAAAACGCGCCCTTCGAGACGTGGGACCAGAAAGAGAACTGGCGCGCGAGCGGCGCTCTGAACGGTTCGCCCGGCGCCATCGATCCTGCGCCCGGCGTGTTCGCGCCCGTGCTCGTGAACGAGGTGCTCGCCAACAGCGACCTTCCCGCCGTCGATTCCATCGAGCTTTGGAACATCAGCGCCGACGCCGCGAACATCGGCGACTGGTGGATCAGCGATGACTTCTTCACGCCGCGCAAATATCGCATCGCGGCCGGGACGACGATTGCGCCCGGCGGTTACGCTTTGTTCACCGAGGCGCAGTTCAACGCGGGCGGCACCGGCTTCTCGTTCAGCGCCAGCGGCGACGAAGTGTTTTTGTTCTCCGGCGACGCCGCGGGAAATCTCACGGGTTACTATCACGGCTTCGACTTCGGCGCGTCCGAAACGGGAGTTTCGTTCGGTCGTTACGTCCCGAGTGATGGCGATGAGCAGTTCGTGGCGCAGGCCAGCACGACGCTGGGCGCGGCCAACTCGCTGCCGAAAGTCGGGCCGCTGATTGTCAGTGAAGTCATGTACCATCCGCCCGACGTGTTGGTCGCGACCAATGGCGTGCTGGAGGGCTTTGATGACAGCGATCATGAGTTCATCGAATTGCACAACATCAGCGGCGCGCCTGTGACGCTCTTCGATCCTGCGTTTCCGACGAATCGCTGGAAGTTGACCAGCGCGGTGGACTTCATCTTCCCGACCAACACCATTCCCGCCGACAGTTTCCTCGTCGTCGTGAGTTTCGATCCCATGACGAACACGACGGCGCTGGCGAGTTTCCTTTCCCGTTACGGCATCGACGCGAGTGTCGTCATCGTCGGTCCCTACAACGGCCAGCTCGACAACTCGCAGGAATCCGTGCGGCTCCGCAAGCCGGACCGCTCCGACCCGCTCGAAGTGACGGACGTGCTCGTCGAAGAAGTTCATTACCACGACGCGCCGCCGTGGAATCCCGCTGACGGATTCGGCACTTCCTTGCACCGCATCGTCGTGGGCGCGTACGGCAACGATCCGACGAATTGGATTGGGGCTTCGCCTTCGCCCGGCGCGGCCTTTGTCGGCGGCACGGCGCCGGTCATCACCCAGCCGCCGGCCAGCGCGTC